>Ga0307515_10004850_pt1 | contig 27515 bp, 23 predicted proteins | sample 17_EM_MG_FD_194513 | JGI IMG/M metagenome (GOLD analysis project Ga0307515, IMG submission 194513) | Populus trichocarpa ectomycorrhiza microbial communities from riparian zone in the Pacific Northwest, United States - 17_EM | ecosystem: Host-associated > Plants > Roots > Unclassified | place... | reverse complement strand
TTTATCCTTTTGTCTCTTTATAAATAACACACTTACAAGAGCACACCTTGCACTTTTAGGAATCCTAAAAGTCCTAATGATTCATAAAACCACAACACTAAAAATAATTCACCAAACTTTGATAATATTATTGCAATGGGTACTGAAGAATGGGAAGAAGAAGATATGAAGGAGTTTACTAGGTTAGTAGAAAACTCTAAGAAAACCTGGAAACCTGATAGTGAAGAGCTAGAAGTCATCAATTTAAGAACTGAGCAAGAAAAGAGGGAGTTGAAGGCTAGCACTTTTATTACAACCAAGGAAGGAAATAGGCTAGTCTCTCTCTTATATGAGTATGCAGATGTTTTTACCTGAACTTATAAAGATATATCCAGTCTAGACACTAACATAGTGGTACACAAGATTCCCTTGGTAGAGGGAAATAAACCAGTCAAGTAGAAAACCAGACGAATATGTCCAGATATACTACTTAAAGTAAAGGTAGAAATACAGAAATTGTGGGATGTAGGATTTCTGAATATTGCCCACTATCCTCAATGTGTAGCTAATGTGGTTGTAGTCCCCAAAAAGGATGGCAAGATCCGGGTGTGTGTGGACTATAGAGACTTGAATAAGGCAAGCCCAAAGGACAACTTTCATTTACCTCACATAGACGTTCTAGTTGATAAAGCTACAAAGAATGCCACATATTCATTCATGGATGGATTCTTTAGCTACAGCCAGATTAGAATAATAGAAGAAGAGAAAGAGAAGACCATATTTATCACACATTGAGGAACATTCTACTATAAAGTGATGTCATTTAGATTGAAGAATGTCGAGGCTCCATATCAAAGAGAAATGGTCACTCTGTTTCATGAGATAATGCACCGAGAAGTGGAGGTCTATGTGGATGAAATACTTGCAAAAAAAGAAGATTATATGGCAAGTGTTGAGGAGACTGTTTGAGAGGCTATGAAAATACCAGCTAAAACTAAATCCTGCAAAATACTCATTCGGGGTAAGGACATAAAAACTATTAGGTTTCTTAGTAAATGACCGAGGAATAGAAGTTGATCTAAATAAAACCAAGGCCATCCACGAAATGCTGGCACCTAAGATAGATGAGGAAGTAAGAAGTTTCATTGGGCATCTAAATTATATAGCTCGGTTCATATCTCAACTGACAGTGACATGTGAGCTGATTTTCCACTTGCTTAGGAAGAAAAATCCTGGAGTATGGGCCAATGATTATCAGGAAGCCTTTGATAAGATAAAATGGTACTTGCAAAACCCACCACTACTAGCATTTCCAACACCAGGAAAGCCTTTGATCCTGTATTTATCATTGACAAAAACAACTATGGGCTGTGTGATAGGTCAACATGACGAGTCAAAAATGAAAAAGCAAGCAATTTACTACTTGAGTAAAAAACTAAATGACTATAAGTCCAAGTATACAACAATTGAAAGGCTATATTGTGCTTTAATGTAGAGTGCAAAAAGACTTAAATAGTATTTGCTAACTACATAACCTGATTGATCTCGAAGTTGGACTTGCTTAAGTACATCTATGAAAAAGCCTTACCTGTCAAGTAAAATAGAAAGGTGGCAAGTGTTGTTGGCATAATACAACATTGTCTTTATGACAAGAAAAGCTGTAAAAGAAAGTGAGATTGCCAACCATCTTGCAAATCATACGGTGGAACATTATAAGCCATTAAATTTTGACCTCCCTGATGAAGATGTGCCGGTAATCGAGAATGACAATGAGGAGAGTGATTGGTGGACCCTTCACTTTGATGGAGCAGTAAAAATATTATGAAATAGGGCTGGAGCAGTAATAATTTCCCTAGAAAAGAAGCAATACCCTATTACATTAGAACTCAAAGTTAAGAAGCTTGAAGTATTTGGGGATTCCCTGCTAATCATCTGCCAAGTAAAAGGGTATTGGCAAACCAAGGATGAGAAGTTGAAGCCATGTCAAAATTATCTCCTAAAGATAGCCAATGAATTTGAAAAGTTCAAATTCACCCATATGAGTAGAGATAAGAATGAGTTTGCTGATGCCTTGGCAACCCTAGCTCTAATGACACAAGTTGTTACTAGGAGTAGGATCCAACCATTAGTTATCAAAGTTAGAAACCTCCAAGCTCGTTACTGCATAATTAAAGAAACACTAGATGGGGAATCGTGGTATAATGACATTAAGAGGTTTCTCCAGCAACAAGAATACTCTCAAGGGGTTTCTAAGACATACAAGAAGACTTTAAGGAGAATGACTATGAACATTTACTTGGATGGCGAAAATTATATAAAAGGTCATTTGATAGGGCTCTAATTAGGTGTGTAAATGAGAATGAGATTGAGCAAGCCTTGAAAGAGGTGCACGAAGAGGTCTGTGTCACCCATGCCAATAACCATACGATGGCAAGCCAAATACAAAGATCAGGGTATTTCTGGTTGACCATGGAGAGAGACTATGCACACTATGTCAGAAAGTGCCATAAGTGTCAGATATATAGTGATAAGATAAATACACCTTCGACACTGCTATTCAATATGACCTCACCTTGGCCTTTTGATATGTAGGGTTTAGATGTTATAGGGCCAAACAATCCCAAACCAAGCAACATACACATATTTATTTTGGTGGGCATTGACTACTTCACTAAATGAATAGAAGTTAACTCTTACGCCCATGTAACATAGAAAGTAGTCAAGAGATTCATTATGCAAATTTTATAAAAGCATTGCAAATATAGTAATTGTGAATATTATATTAAAAAAAACCTAAAAGGTCCAGTTATTCACTATACACCAAAACATAGATCATTGTGGATTAAAATAGTGAAACGATCATTTTATCAATCTTAAACAAAATCAAATGACTTGCTAGTAGGGGTAATACAGTCTTTTTCCATATGATTCATTGGTTATTATCATATTGATTGGGATAAATTGGTATTTTTCACATTTTTTAGGTACATTGAAATGACTTAATTTACCTTAAAAAAAAACTAAACTAAATTCAATGGCTTTTAGTCTTTTCTTTTCTTTTCTTTTCTTTTCAGCATAGTGAAATAACCTAATTACCCTTTAAATAAAAAAAAATAAGTCGACATCCAAAGGTGATTTTTTTCTTCTCAATGTGTTTTTTTATATATAATCAGGTTCACTTAGGGGTGATTTGGTAATTTAATTATCATAAATGTTATTGAAAAAAAGGTGGTTAACACATGGGTGGTGATTACGCTCTTCGAGCACCGCATACGAAATTGACAAATGACCATAGCTTTTAGGGTAGTGTTTGAATCGTCTCGATGACTCCTCGATCCCTAGATGGTATGCATGATCAACATACTTCTGGTTTAGTGTCGGTGGGCCTTTTCTTTTCTTTTTTTCCTTTTCTCTTCTCTCTCCTCAATTTTCGCGCTAGCCCTTTAGATTTTAGAAGCGGCCATTCAATTTGTTTTTCCTTCAGATTTGATCCATGTTATTTTGATTACTATTTGTTTTATATGAAATAATTTATAAAATTAATTTTTTTTAGTTTCATCCTTCTTTATTTTTTTTTAAGTATCATATTTGGTCCTTATTCTTTTAATTGCTATTTATTTTATTTGAGATCACTTTTAAAATTAGATTTTTTCTATGATTTCATCCTCTTTTAGTTTTATTCTATTAGATTTAATTTTTATTCTTTTGATTGTTGTCCATGGTAAATGTTTTAAATTGATAGTTTTTTTTTTGTTTCATTCTTCAATATTAAATTGGTTGAGAATTGAGCTTCTTAATTGAACCTGAATCTAAGATTTAATGGGTTACAATTTGGGAGATTAACCCTAGTTTAGGAGATTCATCCGAGTTTGCCTTTTTTTTTTCTTTTACTTTTTTAAAGCTCATATTTTTTTCAGCTACCCCCTTTGGTATTTATTTAATTGGAGATTGGGCTCAATTTTTTTTTCTTTCTATATGATTTTTTACTAATTTTTAAAATGATATAGGTTATCTCAGGTCTTTTTATTTATCATTCTTTATTAAATTTAGCTTTTTAAACAAAGAAATTTGATTTTAAATTTAAATTAAATTAATTAATTAAATATAGACATGAGATGCTTACTTTATGATATTTTATTTGGTTTGCTTTTTGGGTCACTACTCTAACGGCACGTATAACCTCTTTTGGTATAGTCATGCAGTCTTTCGTTATAGTGTTAGAATCATCTTAGTGAAACTCTTTCTGGTGGTGGGGTGATGTCCACAGCTAAATGACAGTTAGTCTCCAAAAGTCTTTTCTTTTTTCTCCTCTTGAGTGTGATATTGAAAGTTTATTTTTTATAATTCATTATTGTCATTTTTTCTTATTCATTTTATTTACTGCTGATACTTTTTTTAATTATATTATTAAATTAACTGAGCTTATTGAATTCAATCAAGTTAATGACATAGGTCTCAGATTTTTATTGCTTCTTTAACAATAGTGATATTATCTTAATATCTTTTTTTACGTTAGGAAAAATTTGACCTAACCTACAGCGTAACACATGTCATCTATTTAGTAACATCTAAACCAAAACCAATTCTTTATATTGTAACCACGACTAAGATTTGAAACCATGCATCAGAGGGGTGAACTAGCTATTGCTAAAAGTATGGAGTTAGTATATTAGGCTTCTAACAACTTAAGATGTTATCATGCTAAAGAGAAGTGAAAAACAAAATTCCTCATCTTGAAAAAAAGGATGTAAGAAACCACTTGCATTGTATATTAGCTACTTTTACTTAATTAGTGTTAGGTAGACGAATGAAATACAAATAGTCCAATAAGATGCAATAACCTACCATGCTCACTAAATGCAATATTTTTGAATTATAAGATGATTGATCTCATAACTATATGTTTACAATGTTTTATGATTAAGGGCTTGTTTAAGAGTATGATAGAGATTGTTTTTCAAAGTGTTTTTCCCTTGAAAATGCATCAAAATAATATTTTTTTTATTTTTGACATTAGCACATCAAAATTATCCAAAAACAGCACAAAAAAAATAGTTTGAAGCTAAAAAAATTCAAAAATTTTCAAAAGTGTGGTTGGACCGCAATGCCAAACAGGATTTAAATGTGTGTTTGATATTATGATGTATGACACTATTTAAAAGTGTTTTGAATTGAAAATGCATTAAAACTACGTTTTTCTGGATTTTTTTATTTTTTATATCATCATAACAGAACACCTAAAAAACATCAACATTAAAATGTAAAAGACAACATGTCATGATTTGACCATTTTTTAATCATTAAGGCTTTCTAGCATAATCAAATTGGCATAATGGTCGATTCATGAGTGTCGTAGTTAGATTGGTCAATTATGTTCGATTTTAATAATCATGATTAATTTTATTAAGACATGTATGTTTTTTTTATAAAAAAAAAAACGCATCTCTATTAATCTATTTGACATATTTAAACATATACCATGCTAGTTTGATAAGTATAAGTATGTATATAATTTTATAATAAAATAAATTAATAAATGATAATTTTAGATATTAGTATGCAATGTAAGCAGAATCCTTCAATATGCAAGGTAAACATCATTTAGAATTTTCTCTAAAAATGAAATTAAAAGCTTCTTACCATTAAGAAAAGTTAAAAAAAAATTAATTAATATCTATCTTTATTTGTTAAGATAATCATAAAACTCAAGATAATTAACAAATACACATTATTCAATCACTATTTCTTCTCTTTCTCTACTTACACTTATGTAGGCAATTGCATCAACATACATATTATATTATTATATTCAAACACTATTTTTTTTTGTCAAATAGATGATATGTGAAAATCAATCTGTTTTGTTTTGTTTTTCAATAGGCAATATTAACATGATGAGTAAATTCACATTTCTATTATACAATGTATTAGCCTATGCAACTAAAACTAGTTTTTAAGCTAAATCGGTTAATCGTTGTTCATCCGTGATGAACACTTGAAAATTTTGCAGGAATCGATTGACCAAATGATATGGTCATTTGAACCGATCGACCTCTTTAGGTGTCAGAGGTATTCTAACAGCTATAAACAATAGTTTCTTTTGGAAACATACATATAGCTCTTATTTGTGCAAAATTAATGAGAGATTCTAAACATACATGATATAAAAGCTATTCTAAAAGAAAAATCATCTATAAATCATCAATCATAATATACTCTAAGTTGTCTTAAATTAAATCTTTATATTCTAGCACAAGAGTATAAAATCTCACACACATTACATTTACACTCCTTCAATCACCGTAAATGCTATTGAGTGAGTTATAGATATTATAGTTTTTAATTGTATAATCTCTCTTTAAAAGAGTGAATCTTGTTGTAAACAAATTATAATTGTAAACACATGAGAGTTTGGATAAACTCTTGGCATTGGTACCAATGAAAAAATCTTGAAGATGGGACATCTTCAAATAATGTAATTACTTGGTGTGGATTCATTAAGGGCATTGTATCTTTCACTTAAATTAATAAAAGAGTACAATACTCAAGTACGGTTGGTACTTAAGGTGTGGATGTAGGTTTGCCGAACCACATTAAAAACCAAGTTTACAATCTCTTTTTCTTTATTACTTTAAGCATTTTAATTGTATTGTTGGTTATTGTGTTATATATACTTACTATGATTATTTGTATTATTTGACATAATTAATGGAACACTTAATTCCTCCTTTTAAGGTGTTGTTGTTGCCTTAATCCTAGAACAACAATTGGTATCAAAACTTATTGATAGTGACATGATTAATCAACTTGAAGAGAAAAATAAGGTTTTAAAAGAAAAGGTGGACAAGTTGAATACTACACTAGCGAAGTTCACTCAAGGTTCTAAGATTTTAGATCCCATGTTTGCTAATCAAAGATGTGTCTTCAATAAAAGAGGTTTAGGGTATCAACCTAAAAAATATTTGAAGAATTACTTTATTAAAGCCAAACAATCATATAATCAAAACCAAACATGTCATTAAGTATTGGTCATTTGATTTACGTATATCCTATAAAGAAGAACAATGTTGGTAACATGACTTTGGTTCCAAAAGGAACCACCAATAACCAAAAAGGGCACAATAATGTATGGGTACCAAAAATCTCATCTAGATTTTGTGTGTGTAAAAATCAAGAGAATATGGGGAACCACGTTAAAAACCAAGTTTGCAATCTCTCTTTCCTTATCTCTTTATTTTAAGCATTTTAATTGTATTGTTGGTTATTGTGTTATATGTGCTTACTATGATTATTTGTATTACTTGACCTAATTAATGGAACACTTAATTCACCCCTCTTAGGTGTTGTTGTTGCCTTAATCTTAGAACAACAAATTCTATATGAAGAGATCATTTGTGTTTTTAGAAAGACTCACGTGATAGTTTTGTAAGAGATCCTTAAACTTGAGATCAATAAGTTATCTTATATAAGGAATGTTATGCTTTGATCCTGCTACATGTTGTCCTAATCAAGGGTAACAAATAAATATATATTGGGTATAATATAAACCATATAAAGGTATTTGAATAATTAAGATAAGATTCATCACCTTAGATAAATTAGAAAAAAAATATTCCATTTGTTTTCAAATACTACGAAGGTGAAATGAGATTTGAAAAGAATTTTAAATCTTATTCAAAGAATCAATGACTATGGTATTAAGAACAAACATAACTTGACAGAATAGATACATTCCATGTTATAATATCTAAATCGAAACATTGTTGATGAAGAGATAATAATTATATTGAGAAACTGATTATTGAAAGGTTATGTTAAATCACTTATGAATTTTATAATATTTAGTGGATCATGACAAGTTGCTAGACACTCCTAAAAGGATTTAGAAGATTTCTCACTAGTGATTCGTGTGGATTACCATTAAAGGTTGGATATTTGAACGGCTTGTGGTTTATAACAACCTAACATTGAAGCAATTATTTAAAGCAAAAAAGAACATATAATCTTCATGTAATCTTTGTATAAACCTTAAATAACTCTAGATCTCTTTAACAGGATCTTGAGACTTTATTTGTTTATTAATTTATCATTTTCGCTGCATGTATGTATTTTAGGAAACCCTACAAGAATTTATACTAAATTATTTGTTCATCCACTATATAAACACATAAATTAAAGAAATAGAATTAATGTCACTAAATATCAAACATACAAATCAAGTCCATGTACATAAATAAATTAATCAAGAAAAAATACTTATATTGAACAAATATTAAGAATATTTATTTATTTATTTATTTTGGTTGATAAAAATGTTTTTCATCACAGCACGAAATTCATTATCCCTTGTCTTATTTTTGCAAAACCAAAATAAGATTTATCAAATAAAAAAAATTAATTTTTGGGAATCATAAAACTTTTGCATTTTTTTCCATTAATAACAAAGAAATCCACATCATAGTTATCAACTAGCTATTTTATCTGCGCTCCATCGCGGATTGAATAATGTTTTTTTTTAAATTGAACATTTAGGCTTTTCCAACATTTTTTTTTTTTTACATAAATTTAAGCGTATATCAAAAGGCTTATACATACATTTAATTAAATAAATCAAGAATCATTTGTGTCAATAAATGAAAAAAAATTAATGATAACTAAAAATAAAAATAAAAAATCAAGAGATAGAAGTAGATCAAGATATTTGATCTCGGAACACGAGTTATTTAACCAGTATGTTAATGACTTTATTTATTAAATATTTTTTTAATTTAATAAAACAATAATGAAATAGACACACATATGAAATCGATTGAATAAAATTAAAAGGAAAAAATATTAAGCAAGGTTGTATATATTAGAAAATATTATTCAAAAATAAATATTTATTATTATTAAAAAAAACAAAGTTTATATATATAAATTTATAGATGAATTAGAATGATCTCTTTGAAAAATCAAAGCTAATGGTTATTTGATCTAGAAACTCATTTTCAATTCATTTTTGACCCACAAGACCTATAAAAACAACCTAAACACCCTAATTAACTTGTATATGACATCTAACAACCTAAAAATCCAAAATTAAGAAATTTTCGAGCTCAAGTCTATCATTTTAGGCAACGTAAAGGGTAAAAAAATCTATGATAAACTCTTCTCATTAAATGGAATCCATTGACACCAAAATTAACCTATTTTATGGTTAAAATCGATGTCAACTAAGACTTTCTTTCTCTATTAACGAAATCCGACAACTTTCTCTCTCATCTATCAAACTAAAGACTAAAAATAAAGAAAATAAAGTTTTGGATAAAAATTGAATTTTTGAAAAATATTGGAACCAAAAGCCCATAATTTTAAAAGTAAAAGGACCAAAGTGAGCTTTTTGACCCATTCTCAAAACTGCCATCTATTTCTCCTATTTTTTTCACTTTGATCCTCTTTCTTTCAATCTTGCCATTTCTTAAAAATTTGAAGTAATTATCCTTCAAATTTATCACAAAAGGTTGAAAATCGACTAAAAAAGGTTTAAGGATTAAAATAAAAAATAAAATAAATTTAAATAGTGAGTTTGAAGTGAGATATTAGAGCATGAATAATGTTTTTGCTACAATGATTCTTCCCCAACATTTAGAGTTTCTTATAATATGATTCCAACGAGATTAAGTGAGTGATTTGACTTAGTTTTACTCGGGTTTAGTTTGTTTTTGAAGAAGTAGGGAGACGGTCTATGTAAACTTTGGATGAGCCAACAAATCAACTCGGATGTAGTCAAAGTTTCTATATTTTTTTTAGCTTTTTTGTTCACGTATTGTTTCATTTAAAAAATAAAACTCAAAATGTCTTTGTTTTAGAATAGACTAATATATTGGCCCCGCGCTCTGCAGTGGTCAATATCAATTTTTTTTAAATATAAAATAAATATTAAGAATATAGAAAATGTTTTAAGTCCCTTGAGTCTGATAGTCATGCTAGACCTAAGCAAATTGAGTCTGATGACAAAGCCAGACCGCTAGACCCAAGAGCCCGCTAGACCCAAGCGACCCAAGATAATAATAATAATATAATAATAATAATAATTATTATTATTTTTAATTTTACTCTTCAAATCAAATCTATGATTTTTTTAATAGTAATAATATTTTTTTTCAAATTTATTAATAATTATATTAATAAGATTAATAATAATTAAAATAATAATATTTATAATAATATTAAACATGCATGATCAAAGTTATTATAGTTTTTAATTTTACCATTCAAATCAAATTTATGGGTCTGGTGGTCATGCCAGACCAAAGAGAACTGGGTCGCCAGACCCAACAAACTTGGGTCAGGTGGTCATGTCAGACCCAAGAGCATTGGGTCTGGTGGCTATACTTAATTAATTTTTTTTATAAAAAAATTTAAATTATCTTTAAGGTATTCTAAACAAAAATGCTAATTAATATTTTTGATAATTTTTTTGATTTTTATAAAAAAATATTTAAATTATCCTTAAAGTATTCTAAATAGAAATCCTAATTAATTTTTTTATTTGTTATAAAAAAATTATTTAAACTACCCTTGAAGTATTCTAAACAAAAATGCTAATTAATTATTTTTTATTTGTTATAAAAAATCATTTAAATTACGCTTGAAGTATCCTAAATAGAAATGCTAGTTAATTTTATATTGTTTTTTATAAAAAACATTTAAACTACCCTTGAAGCATCCTAAACAGAAATGCTAATTAATTGTTTTTATTTTTTATAAAAAAACATTTAAACTACCTTTAAAGAATCCTAAATAATATTTTTTATGAATGTTTTCTGTTTTTTATATATAAAAACTTAAAACTATCCTTAAAGTATACTAAACAGAAATCTTAATTAAGTTTTTTCAAAAATTGTTTTTGTTTTTTTATTAAAAAAATATTTCAACTATCCTTGAAGTATCTTAAGTAGAAATTTTAATTATTTTTTTTATTTTTTTTTTAAAAGTTTAAACTATCCTTAAAATATCTCAAACAGAAATACTAAATTTTTTTTATAATTATTTTTTATTTTTTCTAAAAAAAACATTAAAACTATTATTGAAATATCCTAAATATTTTGTTTATAATTTTTTATAGGCTCATGGATCTATCAGATATATTTTTTAATTTTTTATAGGCTCTTGGGTCTAGCGGTCAAGTTAGGCCTGTGAGCCTTGGATCTAGCGGCCAGGCAGACCCAAGAGTGTTGGGTCTGGCGTGTTTATCAGACCCATAGTGCTTGGGTCTGACAACTCTTGCGTGACCCAAGCAAACAACAAACAAATAAAGAACAATTGTGTATTTTCATTGTCATGAGAGAGAAAAGAAAAAAAATGCAAACAACCAAAGAAATATCTCATGAAAAGATAAGATGAGAAGTTGAAAATGGAACTAATATTACAATCCACATTGAAATATCTTTTGATCTACATTAATTTCCTCATACCAATTAGTTTTTTTATAAAAAAAAACATTAAAACTATCATTGAAGTATTCTAAATAATTATTTTTATAATTATTTTTTATTTTTTATAAAAAAATATTTAAACTATCTTTAAAGTATTATTCTAAACAGAAATGCTAATTAATATTTTTATTGAAAAAACATTTAAACTACCCTTGAAGTATCATAAATAATTTTTTTTATATTTTTTATAAAAAATATTTAAACTATCTTTAACTATTTTAAACAGAAATGCTAATTAATTTTTTTTAAAATTGTTTAAGGTTTTTAGGTGTGGCGATCAAGTCAGATCTAAAAGCTTTGGGTTTAACGACCACACCACCCCCAACTGATTTGGTTCTAACGTATTTGCTAGACCTATAGTGCTTGGGTCTGACAACTCTTACATGAACCAAGCAAACAATAAACAAATATAGGATAATTATGTATTTTAGTTGTTATAAAAGAAAAAAAAGAAAAAAAAACACAAATAACTAAATTAAAGTCTTGTGAAAAGATAAGATTAACTACTATTATAATTTAAAATGAAATTTATCTTAATTTATAGTGATTTTTGCATGCGCTATTTAGCTTTTGTTATAATAGATACGGTTTGATCCACCAATTCAAGAGTTGACTCGACCCCCACTTGACCCGGGCACGGTGTGATAGCTATGAAAGATCCCGACCATGGAAAGAAAAACCGTCCTCAACTGGAGAAGGAAGAGTTTCTAAAGAGAGAGAGATAGGGGTTATCTTATTCCAATACCAAAGATGATGTTAGAGTTTACAATCTGGTGAATATTTTGGATTCCATGGTGGCGGTGGGGTTGGTGTTGTCTAAGGTTTAAGTTTGGTTGAAATAGAATAGAGAAGAAAAGAAAATGGCAGGGATCTTCGAGTATTTTGTAGTGTGTGGGTTGGGTCCGGAGATGAGAACTATGGATGGAAACAAAGGATATCATGGAATGCGAGTGTTGTATTTGCCTTCTCTACTCGATCAATATCCTCCAGATAATCACTCTCTTTATCCTCCGCCTCCTCCTCAACTCCCAACTGTATGTTTTTTTGTTTTTGTTTTTTTTGTTATGTGGATCTGATTTTGATTATTTAATTATTGGTGTTTGGCAGTGTGTGCTTCCTGCTGGTGTGGAGTTTTACCCGTCAGGACTTGATGCAAATGATTCCTCCACATTTCCTAAAAGTTACCCCATTGTTTTGACTGGTAACATTTTTTTTCCTTTTATTCTGTCAGCTATTTGTTTATTTCACAATTAAAGTTTTCTGTAAATCAGATTTATTGTGAATGGGTGGAATTTTGCCAAGTTGTTCTTTTCCTTGAAACTTTGAAGCATGAAGAGCATGCAACATGATCCAACCTTATGTTTATGAATTTTGTCTTTCTTGATAAATCTCACTGGGTTTGTTTTGAAGATTTATAGTGTTTAAATTTCTTATGATTTCTATAGATGTAAGCACTAGGGTGGAATGCGCTTCTACAGTGCCAGAAAGAAAACAATAAAACTCAACTCTAGTATATGAAATTATGTTTGACGAACAGCAGAAATCATTACTGCCATTCACTTTTAGTGTCTGTTCACTTCTCAATGGCTTCAGTTTTATTTCATGTATATGAATTTCTTACAGCTTGATTTATTTACGTGTTGTCCTTTTTGTTTGTGTGATTCTATTTATTTTTTGTGAGACTTTTTCAAAAATATTTTCCTTTTTAATGTAAAATCTTTCTGCAGAGGGTGATGGATCCAAAATTTATGTTAGTTGCATTGCCTTTCGAGATCCAGTTAGCGAGGATATTGCTGAAGCTTACCGTATACCTCCAAATTCATTTGCTGACAAATGTATCTGCCTTGTTTCCCGCTCTCCTAGTTTTGGTGTTCTTAGAACTGCACTGGAGGAGTTATTTGCACTTTGCTTTTCCCCTGCTGGAAGTAGGTAAGTATCTTTTAGTTATGGAAGGTTCTCTGATATGGCTAGCAATAGGTGAGAATTGGGACTCGGTTACCAACTTTTTGGCTTTTTCCTGGTATACATGCACACATGACTCAACCTCTACAATATCAAAATATGAATTAATAGTTATAAGATTTTATAGTATGGCTAAGTTTATCAGTTCATTAAAAAAATGGAATTCCATTGTATCCTTTTCATTTCATTTAATGTTCTCAGCTCTATAAAAATTTCAGCAAGCCATTATGGGATGTTATATCATACATGGTCTCCAATGTACCTTTGCCTACTCCTGGAAAGGATCGGGTCTTGTTTGCCATTGAGAATTGCCTGCTTTCTGTGGAGGCTCCACCCAAAGATGGACTCCCCCATGTTGAGGTATGACTTCCTATCCCTTCGGTTTTGTTAGCTGGATTCTGCCTTTTCTGATTGTGTGGTGTAGTGGAGGGTTAACAAAAATTCACATTATTATACAGTAAATGACTTTTGATTTTGCTGAATGCAGATATCATTTCAGCCATTGGTACAGTGTTTGGATGTGGACAACTTGCTCAAACTTTTTACTGCCGTGTTGCTTGAAAGGAGGATTTTACTTCGTTCCAACAAGTATCTCTCTGACCCTTACAGAAATAATAATTGTTTAAGAGAAGTAATGAAATTTAATCACCATTGATTTGATTCTCTTTACTATTCTCACTACACTGAAAATTTTCAGAAGTCATCTGGGGTATGTTTGCATGCTTATTAAAACATGTGCATTGGTTTTATTGGTCAAGTTTCTGCATCATCATTTGTTTAACTTTAGGTTCCCGATTATGTATTAATATCCTTTAAATCTGCTTCAACTTTGGTATGTTATGCATACAAGAATGATACAGTGAATTTCAGCTAGTGATGTTGGGTGCTTAATATCTGTTTAAATCCATATTAAATGGCAGAGATGCCTTGAGTTTGTGAAATAACCAACAAGCCTCCATGGGTGTGTATTATTAGAGGCCATGGTAAATAACCAATCCATATTGTTGGCTTGATAATTATTTCAAGGTGAGTGATATTGTTGGTTTGATTATTATTTCAGTTGAACCTATCTTGTATGCTTTGGTTTACCACTATCAGGACATGGTTTGAATTAGATTTTTTGGGAATGTTAGGGGAGTCAACATCCAATTATGTTATTAATAATTGATGTGGTCTCCATTTAGATGTGTTTATGCATTGCTCTAAGCCTCTAACCACTAGCTCCCATTATTTGATTGCCTTCTTTTCCAATTGTTAATCCCTGGGTTTGTATACAATCAAGGAAAAGTACATTAGCAATTTAATGGATCTGTTTTTGTAGTGTGCAAGTGGATTTCAATTATCATGATATGAAATTTCTAGTCAGCAGTCTTTCTGAAGATAGAAATTCTATAAAAATATTAAGAAGACTGGTTTTGAAATTAAATGGCTGCAAATCCTTTTCATATTTACCATGCTCTCTTACTCAAGGCCATAGGCTGTTCTAAAATGTTGTCTGCATTCTTTACCAAAGCAGCTGTTTGTCTGCAAATTCTTGATTTATCTACCATTGAAGCATTAGTTCAAATAATACTTGCTAATATCTTTTGTGTTTTTAATTGTACTATATTCTTCTGAGGCAGGTATTCACTTTTAACCCTAGCATCAGAGGCCATATGTCATTTGATTTATCCCCTTAGGTGGCAGGTGAGTTTTAATTATTTGGAAATTCACTCTTCTTTTACCAGACTAGAATATCACTTCTAGGTTTTCCTTCTAATGCTGGAACCTTTTTCATCTTCATAGATGAAAATTGCAGCTAAAATGTTTTTCATTCTCTGGATAGGCTGATGGTATATTCATGTCTTCATGTGATTCTCTTATCAGCTCACTTCTAATTATTTTTATGTTTGTTGTGCTGAAGCATGTCTACATTCCATTACTATTTTTCAGTGGAGTTGACTATATTGATGCTCCTACACCTTATATGATGGGTCTCCATTCAGCTGTTGATACATCTTACCTTGCAATGGATGGTGTAAGTTTTTTGCTTAAACTTATGGTTGTTTGGCTTAATAAATGATGTCATTCTTGGTAATATTTTATCATGCCTTTTTCTTTAATATTTGTGTTTATATATTATTTTTCTTAAGCATGGAATTTGGCAGCATTTTCTCTACCAGCTCTTTTGTGTCGGGGACAGCTCAACTGAGTAGAATAATTTGAAAATGCTAATAGAGATCGCTTTTGCTTTATAGAATGCATAGCATGAACTGGTCCATGTGTTTTAAACTTCTTGGAAAGAACGATTAATATACACATTCTACTCAATAGAGATCGCTGAGTTTTTGTTTGCCAGGTTACTCCCTTGACAGATGAACTGTTACCTGTTCTGTAACCATTTATGTTTTTTTAGCCTCTATCCCATACCTTTACTTCTGCATGGCCAGCCTTGAGTTGGTCTACGTAGAGGGTTTGATATTTCTGTTTGCTGTTAGTAGATAGGAAAGAGGAGTGAGTGTCTAGTGAAGGAGCAAGGTGCGCACAATTCAAAACAATACTGGATCCATTCATCATATGATGTAACTTGAAATTGATTCCTGAAATGAATAGAACTGTGATTGCCATGTTGTGCAAACTGTGGATGGATTCTCTTGGAAAATGGTGCAAATAGTGTAGGGTTATTTACAGCATACCTTGCATAAGTAGAAGCTCAAATGTAGAATGCGGGTATGATCCTACCTGCTAAAATACTTCATAAGTGAGTTTCATATTACTCTTGAATTTTTTGTTTGGTTGGCAACCTAAGATATAATGACATGTCTGGGCTGGGATCACTTTTACAGTTTAAGATTAAAGTTTATCACATTTTGGGTTAGTGATATAATTGTGAGAATTCTGTCATGTAATCTTATCTGATTCAGATGTATGCTGGGAACTTACACAACATGAGTCATTAAATTAAATGACTATAGGATCATGTAAAGCCCATAATTAGGTGTTTCCCTTGCATCTTCATCTTAGGGTATCTAGTACTTAGGATCTAGGCTCCCCCATTCTCCTATTTTTCTTTTTGATTGGTGTGCAGTTTCTCTCTTCAATTAAGGAGCTGTGCAAATATTGTCCAGTATAATTATCATTTTCATGTGTGGCACTGAGAGGCAGCTATGTACATTAATATACTTCTCATTTCTATTAGATGGTAGCAGATTTCTGCATGGTCTTTTAGCCCTTAACAGAACTGAGTGGAGGTAGATCCCTTTGTTGACCCTAACTAGTTTTGGATTGAGGTTTATTTTAGCTTTGAGTATTGCTATGTGGTCTTCTATTGCTTATACAGACTGATATTCAATCAAATTTGCATCTTCTTTCCTTTCCTGTTTTATGTCAGAATTTCATATTTATTGTCTGAAATACTTTCAGCTTTATTGTTAGGTCACTTTGTTGAGCTATGGTTTATGTTATTCTGTCCCTTTTTCATTGTATTGCAGGTAGTGGTTGTGGACCTTGAGTATAACCGAATTTGTACCTCAGAGGAAATACCCCCTATTCCAGAGCCAGAATTAAGTACCTTGCGGGGTGAGATACTGAAGCTATTGTACCCCAATGTCATGGGAATAGATCAAATGAAAGCTGGTCTGGTTAGCTCATCTGAGCAATATTTTAAAGGCTGCAACAAGCCTTGGGGAGAAGATCATGACCTTCAACTTAGGTGATACTTGGATGCACCATGAAATCTTTATGAAGTACTCATTGCTTTCCTTGTTTAAATTTACTGCATGTTTACATAAACTGTTCATCAAAGCTCTTTTGACAATATTCTCTCTATATAATTGATAGGTTTTGTAATTGCTCTGCATTTTTGTTATATTGGTATAGTCTTTATTATATATAAAAGATGGATGTTCAGTTATTTGCTTAACTGAGAATTGGAGAAGCATAAAGACATGCAATTATTTTGAAAATGCAATAATGATGGTTATGCTTGTTGCCAGCAATTAAGTTCTTAGCTTGAATGCTTGTTTAGTTATTGCACTGCTAAGCATGTAATTACATATAATGTACAGCACTCCACCTGTCTCCTGTTTTTTTGTTATTTCCCCTTCTTGGTGGTAAAAGAGAATCCAACAGTGTATTGGTTATTCCAGGAATCCTGGAGCTTCTAATTTTCTGGTGTTGTTTGTTTAGGACAAACTCTCCAAAAGATGCTCTATAATTATTTGTAGTCATACATTTATCCCATATAATATTCCCATTTGATTATGATGTTATCAGATATAATGTGTTTCCGAGGTTTTCCGGTGGTCCTAGTGAATCAGTTTATATGTTTTCTATAACAATGTAGTATGACTCTGTATTTGTCCAGCTATTTCTAATGGTTAATCTGGCGATTGCTGTTTGCTCTTTACGGGAACTTGATTTTAAATACCTGTTTTGTATCATGTTGGTGCTTCCATTATACAAAAATTCAGGATGGATAGTCTTACTTGGAGAGCTTAATTATTTTCTGTTCTTATTTTTATTCTAATACTTGTTAGATTTGTGCATTCTATGCAGGTTAATATTCCTAAAGTTCTTTGCATCCATTTTAGGTGGATACCGGAATTTCATTGTACGACTCTCCTGTCTTTTTCCTTTTTCTTATTATCGCATTGAGTTAATTTGAAAAATTCTTACCATGACCTTCTTCAAATTAATTTTACGAAGTTAACTATTTGCAGGAAAACACTGCAACTCATGCCTTCAACACTCAAGCATTTTTGAGGAAGCGCTCTCGGTCAACCAACCAACCACCAGATGCCATGGTGAAGTTTTTTTCCCATCATCATTTACCAACTTAGAAAAATCTGCATCGTTAAATTGTGAAAATTATTGAACTTGATATTTTGTGTTTAAATCTATTTTTATTTTTGCATTGATTTTTTTTATTGGTTGATTTGGTTCTCCTTGTATTTACTTTGTTGTTGCTTGCAGATAACACAGTTCTTAGACTCCCATGGTTTCTTGGATTATTTGGAGAGAGTTATTGATTCTGATGAAAACAATTATAATCTTCTTGACAAGTTACAAGACGCAATTGGAAGGGGTCAGAATCCCATTTCAGTTCTCCCCTCTTCGTGGGTAGAGCCTGAAATTATAACCATATCAGATCCAGATGTTGGAATATTGGGTAAATTTGAGGTCTTAATGTATATTAATCTGTGAAATTGATACAAATACATCTCAAGTGATTTTATAACATTATAGTAACATTGATGTCCTCATTTCTTTCAGGATCAGGCGCTAAATTTACTTATGATAGGTTTCCCGCAAACATCAGGTCAGAAGAACATGAGGAGAAGAGGAAGCAAATTCTTGCAGCAGCAAGTGGGGCTTTTGATTACATAAAGCATACTCCTAGGTGTGTATTTTGCTAAGTTTGTATGCGTGTTCCACATAACTTATTCTAATTTTCATTATGTTAGTTTGATTTGTAATAGTGAATTCCTAATATCTCTAATTTCTGGACCAGTTCACCGTCTGTGCAAGTGGGCAAGGACTCTCTTAGTCCCATGGAGAGGGCTGTAAGTTCTTTATATCATAAATGGTGCAGCAGTGGCTCTGTTTTTGAAGTTGGGTTATCCTGATCAGTGAATATTTATGTTTCACAGGCAGAAAGGGAGCGCATGGTTTTGGACATTAAAGTTAAGCTGCAGGTATAATTTTTTCTTTTTCTTTTTTGAATGCTAATGAACTTTCTGGGTAGTTCCAGTATTTAACACATATAGGAATGTATGTAGATTTTTTATATTTCAATTCATCATGTTATAATCTTAAAACGTAGTAACTCATATTAACTGGATTTAATCTTAAAACGTAGTAACTCATATTAACTGGATTTAATCTTAAAACGTAGTAACTCATATTAACTGGATTTAACCTTTAAGCATTCCTTTCTTAGATTATTGGGAGTTGAAGGATTTTTTTCCCATTTAGAGTTTCACTGTAATCAATCAGAATACCAGACATAGTTCTAGGATGCAGCCTATCATCCTAGCTGCTAGAATATGTGTTTATATTGTGGTCCAACTTCATCTGAGAAGTTTTCTTTTTTGTTGTCTTTATTTTCTCCCATATTCATGGGTTTGGAATGGGTAATTGTTATTGCTGTTTTCTCTTGATGGAAAGAAAAGTCTTGCTTGTAACGGAACCTGTTATGCAATTAATTTAAGTTTGTAGAGGCTAGGAGACATCATTTCACTTTTCAAAGATGCAACTTACATGCAATATAATATTATGAATAAACTATGCAAGAATAGGTAAAATTTAGGTGTTCAATCTTATTTCTATTTCTGTGCTTCTGTGATGTAGAAACAAAATGAAATTTGGTAGAATTTCAAGCTGATAACAATGCTGAAATTACTATGTCTGTCTTCTTTCCATAATCGTGTACTTCTGGTTTGAAGTATTATTTTTACTTCTATACAGGGTTTGTGGCTGCGTCTTCTTAAACTAAGAGCCACTGATGATCCACTTTCATCTTTTGAATATGGCACTATCCTTGGTATGCTTCTACAAGAGATTAAACCTTTCATTGACATTTTTTAGACAACATTTTATGCCTTTCAATTCTCAATTTTATTTACTTTATAGTTCAAAAGAGTTCTGCATATTGATTGGTGTTTTGTTTACTGGCTTTGCAGCACTGATTGAGTCTGATGCGGAGGGGATTGGTGGTAGTGGATTTGTTGAATGTATAAGGGAGCATATACACTCAGTACGTAGGAGAGAATAAATTTATTTAATCTTTTCTGTGCTTATGATTAAGCTAACTTTTTTCTGGATTTTATTCTTGTAGGGATGGCACTGTCAATTGACTGATGAGCAGTTTATTGCTGTGAAAGAACTGGTATGTAGAAGATGCATCAAGGCTTTCTTTTAGCATGAGAGAATTGCTATTGGTTGAAATTTCTAAAATGTATCTCTGAATTACATTACAAAATTAAATCATAGTGGATTTGATGATTAAGTTCTGTGTTGAATATCCATGATGGTTTCCCACTTACATGTAAATTGTTGCTTCAGAATCTAAGCTTCTTTTACCCTCCCTGACTCTGCCTCTCCCTGTGCGACCTTTCAAGCTACCTAATTCCCTATATTTTATCTGTGTAAATTCAGCTTAAAACAGCAATTAGTCGCGCAACCTCCAGGAATGATGTGTCAACCATTAGAGATGCCCTTGAAGTATCTGCTGAGATGTATAAAAGAGATGCTAATAATGTTTCTGACTATGTCCAGCGTCATCTTATTTCTCTGTCTATATGGGAGGAGCTACGGTATACATTTAGTCATTTTCTGCTGGATTTCATTTATTGTCATTACTTCATTTTACAGTCTCTCGTAAAATGACTCCCTATTGCTTTAAACTAGGATTTGTTTTCATTCTATCTTTCCCATCATATTTTGATCTTATCTTATCTCAACTTCCTTTTCTTTTGTCTTTAGAGCAGCTCACGTAATCCTGTTGTGGTGTTGCTTTAATGAATTGTTAATTGTCGAAAAGAACATAGAAATGGAAATTTTAGATGGTCTGTTTGATTTTCTTGCAGGTTCTGGGAGGGGTACTTTGAGTATCTAATGGAGCATCCTTCAAGCAAGTATGGCTGCACATTCTCAAAAAATTGTGATAATCTTAATTAATTTTCATTGTTTAACTATTTGCTAATATTTGTTACAATGATTAAAAAACAATTAAAAAAACTGTTCATCAATCCATTAATTGGTCTTTGTCAATAATCCAGCTTCAGCTAATGGTATAGTTAGTATTCTGTCTTTTATGAGTTATTGGTGACAATAATATGGAGATGTTAGCTAACATATGCTTAGAGTCATGTGGTGGTTCTTGTGATGAAAGGACCATAATAAATTGCAAAGAGCATCCATAGATAAAGCCATTTTGTGTTTAATTTCTGCCCTCTGCCCCTCCTGCACACTCATACATAGAGAAAAGGGGGAAAAACAAAGAGCATACAGCTACTGAGTACTGGGAGGCACTTTCTTCAGTTCTTCTAGGATGCATGAAATTTAACCCTTTTTCTGTTCTTTCCTTGATGAAAGATTATAATAATCACTTTCTTTTAGAATGGACATGCCAAGCTTCTGAGGTGTTATGCTTTTTTATTTTTATTGCAGGTCAGCCAATTATTCAGCTTTAGTAACAACACAACTAATTCTTGTGGCATTACACATGGTGGTCTTCTTTGTCTGTATTTCTTTTGTTTCACGACTTTCATTCCCTCCTTCATGCTTCACTTACTTGCTGTGATCATGTTTCATGTCATTGTGAAGGCTGGATTGGGACTTCTTGATACTGATGCTTGGCACATGATTGAAACAATAGCAGAGAAGAATAATATTGGATACAAGCAGTTTGTAAGTTAACTCCTGGTTGTATGCTGCTTGACCATGGTTTAATTAAGATCCATAGTTCACAATAGCACCCTGGCCCCTTTTTTGGCCAGTATATGCAGGTGTTTTTATCAGGACTTCCATTGTGATTGGACCTCTTCATACCTCAGTGTTCAGTGTTGTCTGTGATTTTAGCTTCCTTGACTTTTAAATATCTAATCACAATGAACTATTTGATACAATAATGCCTTTGGTTCTGATTTACTTGAATGTTTTTGTAACTGAACAACAAATGGATGTGTGACATACCATGTCCTAAAGCAAATAGAATAGCTTCCAGAATGGAGTGGGTGTTGAATAAAACTATTTGGAACACACGGATTCTGGAACAAAATGAATTTAGGTTTACTTAGAAGACAAAATATGTATCAAGCATGTGTCATCCTGATACTTCTACTTATAGTTCTGAAAAAAGAGAAGTGGCGTAGGTGAACTATAGTGTCCAAAGTAGATGGAAATTCTTGCCAATGCATCCCAAATCTTTATATAGGATAAAATAGCCAAGTAAGGGATTTTCAATTTGCTATTCTTTTCCTATTCGTGTGTAGGAGAGTTGGATATCCAGCTATATTAGTAGCTGTACTTTTTCAAAATCTCTATTTGAGCTATCTTTATTTTTTCTATTTGAGCTCTTGTATATTTAAAAAACAATCAATCGAGTATACTACTTCACAAGTACCCATCTAAAGAGTGTTTCAACTATTTCCACACCAGTTATCAGAAGTGTATTTTCTGGAAGTCATATACTTGTTAGTAGGCCTTTCCTCTTCTTTTTGGAAAGTACCATCCCAAATAGTCATCAGAAACAAGCTAGCATTTACAGCTTCGGAGAGGAATTCTGTTAACTGTTTTGAAGTGGCTGTTTCTGTGGCGTGCTTTCCCCAATATGTAATTGATAGAGGTTTGCGATAAAAGAGCCCCTGATGTTGGTTTCCTTGTAAATGGAATGGTTCTTTGCTTTCCATATGGAAAAGAAACTTTTGTCTTTGTTCATTGCTTTAGTGCATTCATTAAACAATTTGATTTTTTTTTAGTTCTTATTTTTAGTAACAGATTATGTGGAAGTTTAGAAAAACTCACTTTTGACATAAAAAACAAAATTAAGCAACTTTACACATAAAGCAGTGTGAAGGTAGGAATCAGTAAAAGCATTTCACTAGATTTGGAGGACACTTCAATCATGGTTGTTTGGTATGTTCAACTTTTAATAGCATGATTATCCTGTCCACTTATGTCCTGGAAATACAAGAGCTCATATTTATTTATATCAGAAATGAGTAAAAGCTAAGCATTTCATGCATTTTGTGATAGAAATTTTACATAATTACCTATTATGAACACTCAATCGTGGTCAGGTTTTATATTCTTGGCATCATAGATTACATCTGTCACGGAGACCTATGTCTTCATATCTTGATATTTGGAGAATGTCATCTGACACTGTGCTGTGCTAAATGATAATTCTTATGTTCAATTGTCCATGTCCCATAATCACTATCCACTGTGGAGTTGCTCAATCCTTCGGGCTTAGAGACTTGCACTAAATGAGATAATCAACTTCATCTGCATTTAAGAAATCCTTTCTTTTCTTTCATTTCAATATTCATTGAGTCGTCAACATATTTCTCATGAAACCCAGAGTTTTGGTGATGATTTAAATTGGTTTGATACATGGTTATTTTGTCAATATCTTGTTCCATTTTTTGGTTGTCACTATTTCCTTGCATCTTTTATGATTTCATGCTACTGAAATTTGCTTTGTTTTTTGGTTCAGATAAAACTCAGAGGATTCTTGTCACACATCCAGCAAGTTCGTATCAGTTACTGGGGAATCTCTTCTGTAAAAGCCCAATCCATGCGATCTCCTGGATTGTCTTCCCCACGCCCAAAAGATTCTATGGATGAGAATGAGCAACCTGCAGAAGCTTCTGTTATTGGCAGGAGCTGGGTCCAAAGCATGTTTAGCAGAGATCCATCCAGAGCAAACTCTTTTGGTCGTGTTCGTAAAGGGGCTTCCGATGGTACTTCAGGTTTGTTTTTTCATAGCAATGGTCACCTATGTTACAATAATTTTGTCTACCATTATATCACCCTTTTTTCATTTTCTTCTGTGATTACAACACTGCTGTTTATTTCTGATTTGAGCAGTAAATGAAAATGGAACCCCTAGAAAACAAGATTCATCTGCTGCTGGGCAGAAGAAACTTCAAACCAATGTTCGCATACTTAGAGGCCATAGTGGTGCCGTTACTGCCTTACATTGTGTTACCAGAAGAGAGGTCTGGGATCTAGTTGGTGACCGTGAAGATGCTGGTTTCTTTATCAGTGGAAGCACAGACTGCATGGTAATTTAGCATAACAGATTAATTTCCTTTCCTGTATAATTCCTTTACACAATTCATGTCTGGAAGTTTAACTGCAGAGCCATGCTTTCTGAGCGCTCTTTACTGCATGTGTTAAAGCTTCTGTTTCTTGGCTCTAAATTGAAGGAATCAAGACAGGAGCATTCAAACTTCTACCACTCTGAAACAACCGTGCCTTGTAACTGATTAGTTAAATTGCCAATCCTGTAATCCAGCTTGCTTGTTTTCCCTGTAGATCATAGCCTTTGTGACGTCACATGCTAGGATTAATTGATGGATGCAACTGTGAAGTCTTAGCAGCATTATTGTATTAAGTGACATTTATTTCTTTTGAATGATCATGCAGGTTAAAATCTGGGATCCTAGCATTCGTGGTTCCGAACTTCGTGCAACTCTGAAAGGGCATACCAGGTGTCTTGTTTTTATGTATTTGTGATGATTTATTCAAGTCAGTATGTGCTGATGACCCTGCTTCTTCAGTGGTCATTCCTCCTATGATTGACCTTAACATTTGTGGGCTGCAGAACTGTTCGAGCTATAAGTTCTGATCGAGGAAAAGTGGTATCAGGATCTGATGATCAGTCTGTTATTGTATGGGATAAGCAAACATCCCAGCTTCTTGAAGAGCTGAAGGGCCATGATGCACAGGTTTGCCTATTAAGACCATCTATGCAAGTTTTTTATATTAGGAATAGGACTAGAAAGGTTTTGCAGAGTTGCATGCATTGTTAATCCAATATTTTTATGTCAGAAAGTTGCATCAGTCTAGCATTGAATTCCTGTGAAAGGTTCTTTCAATTGTGCATGTCATGCTTGGATTGAGATATCTGTGTTAGAAAAGATATATATATATATATATATATATATATTTACTTATGCTATTTTCTTTCTTAATTTAACAAAGATTTTCTTATTATTGATTTTCTGGAGATTCTGTCTAACACGATGCTTGCTCTTTCATGTTGCAAGTTTGCAACACAAACCAAAGTGCTTGTTTAAATTTTTCTTTTTTGCTAACAATATAACTAATTTGGATGTTACTGAGATTACAAACGAAACATATGTAAAAGATAATTGAATCGGAAAATAATTTGTTTATTTATTCTTGTAGGTTAGCTGTGTCCGTATGCTGTCTGGTGAACGTGTCCTGACTGCTGCACATGATGGAACTGTTAAGATGTGGGATGTCCGAACTGATACTTGTGTGGCAACGGTTGGCCGTTGCTCGAGTGCAGTCCTATGCATGGAGTATGATGATTCCACTGGAATCCTTGCTGCTGCTGGTAGAGATGCGTATGTACTCTGAAACTGCAAATGCTACAGTATATTTTTGAGTCTTTATTCTATAATTGACTACTAAAAAAAACCTGTTTTAACATTTGCATTGCTAGGGTTGCGAATATATGGGACATCCGTGCTGGTAGGCAGATGCACAAGCTTTTAGGGCACACAAAATGGATTCGGTGAGCAGAGTGGAGTATTTTTCCTATCCATGATAACTATTAATTATAGTTGTGAAGGAGCCACGTGTCTATCCATTATGCAGGTCAATTAGAATGGTTGGAGACACACTGATTACTGGTAGTGATGATTGGACTGCAAGAGTGTGGTCCGTTTCACGAGGAACATGTGATGCTGTTCTAGCCTGCCATGCTGGTCCAATACTGTGTGTTGAGTATTCCATGTCAGACAGAGGAATAATAACAGGTAAATATCTGCTACTTTGTCTTTGTTGTGATTTGATTGCATAAGATCTTTTATCATTTATAGGAAGGTTTATATGATATCTTAAGTATCAGCATGAATGCTAATGATTCATACTAAAATATGTTTCAAGTGCCAACATGAACTGCTAAAATGTGTACTAAAATGCAATTTCTTTTTTCAGGTTCAACTGATGGTCTTCTCCGATTTTGGGAAAATGAGGAAGGTAAGAGCAGTATTTTTCTTGCCAAGTTGAACTTTATATCTTTTTTGTTTTGGAGCTCTTCTATGTCTGGCTTTGGCAAGATGCAATTTTTCCAAACCTGAGCAGTCTCATCCAACTTGCATAGGTGGATAGTATATCACCTGTGCTGATATTATCTTGCTTCTGCATTTTTATTTAGGAAGTAACACAGTGCTTCTCCATGAAATCTTAGTATCTTCTCTCAGTTCATTAACTCTCTGAACACATGTATCCTAATGAATGTAATTGTGGTTACGAGTACTTTATTTACCAAGCCCTACTAGCTGATAAGTTAACTCTTCATTCATGTTTGTTGTTTCAATCAATTTTTTCTTTTTCCAATTCTCTCTCTCTCACCCTCTCTCTTTTAGTTTTTCAATCCCCTTCTATTTGTCATTGACAGGATTGTGAATGCAAGGATGACATCTATTTAACCCTTAATTTAAGAGGACTTCTCTCCATTGATATTTTTTCCCCATATACTACATATATGTGAAAGCTTTTATTTACTAACATTGAGTGGTCAACCAAAATAATTTGGTGCCAGTACAGTCTACCAATGGAAAAACCATAATGTATGCCAACCTTAGGTGTGTGATTTTTTATATGGGATTGCAACATAGTTTGTCTTTAGTCTTACCTTGGTAAATGGTTGGAAGTCACGCAACTGAAAAATGCATTTTGACCATCTTTCTTCCTGTAAAATTAAACAGTTTCTTTGCTCATGGATATCATTTCAGCGTGGTGTCATGGCTTGCTTTCAGTGTCTTATGATATGTCCTGATAGCATTTTTTACATAATGTATGCAGAAGGCATAAGATGCGTGAAGAATGTTACTATTCATACCGCTCCTATATTATCCATCAATGCTGGGGAACACTGGCTGGGAATTGGAGCAGCTGACAATTCTATGTCCCTCTTTCACCAGCCTCAAGAGAGACTTGGTGGCTTCTCTAGCACGGGATCAAAAATGTCTGGGTGGCAACTTTACAGAACACCTCAAAGGACAGTTGCTATGGTATGAATTGTATTAGTTCTATCAAACTGTCCCTTTGTTCCTAGTTACTACTGGTAATTCTGCTTGCATGCATATGTTCATTGAAACACACACTGGGCCTTGTGTTCTATAACAAGAATTTCTCTCTCATCCCATAAACCCTCTCGACCCCATTCAAATGGTAGCATTCCCAATTTCAAAACTAATATGTCAACATATAACCCCCTTAACCATGTTTGGGAGTGTTTGTTTTTTGGGTGGGGAGGAAAACTTTAAAGAGTTAACAATCCCCAAATTGGGGGGGGGGGGTTTCGTGGTTTGTGCATATTATTTTTTTTTTTTAAAATTCAATATTTAT
>Ga0307515_10004849_pt1 | contig 27518 bp, 35 predicted proteins | sample 17_EM_MG_FD_194513 | JGI IMG/M metagenome (GOLD analysis project Ga0307515, IMG submission 194513) | Populus trichocarpa ectomycorrhiza microbial communities from riparian zone in the Pacific Northwest, United States - 17_EM | ecosystem: Host-associated > Plants > Roots > Unclassified | place... | reverse complement strand
GGAACAGATCATCCCTAACCGGGAGCGAGTTCGTAAGAAAGGGACAGCGAGGAAATGGGTAGGCGGCTTCAGCATACGAAGCACCGATGGGGGGAATTTTGTTCTTGTTGGGACTTCAGAATGTTCAAGTAATATAGCAGAAAATGGGGCGGTGGGTTCGGGTTGGCCCTGGTAATTTCGGCGTGGTTGCTGGCCAAGCATTAAGTTTCCGGCACCGAGTCGGACGGGTACTCGCAAGCCATCTCTTCCAAGTCCATGTATGAGGACCCTACCCCAACGGACTGGTCCATGAACATAGCATCAAGGTCCCTGGTTCATCTATGTGGGCTGGGAAGAAAATTACCATCCACGTTGATTACGCGCGACCTGGTTGGGAAATTTAACGGCGTATTCAATCCACGCGTGACCCAGACGGTTTTAATTTGGATCAAATCTCACCCACGCCCTCGTTTCCGTTCTCGGATGCTCCGCCTAGTCCTCCTGAAGTAAAGGCAAAAGCCCAGCAATCGGCCTAGGTGTTGGGGGCGGCATTTGGGACGGAGTCACCTCCGCAGATTCGGGGGAGGATTGGGTCGCTTTGCGATCGTTCCGGCTTAACACGAGTGTGGAAAACAGACGTCTAATGCCCACATTAATGCCCCCCGAGTAAGTGCTACACAGGCATCCATATGAGCGTTAGTAAATTTTCGATGAATCATAAAAAAACAAGTTGTTAGGCTGACAATATAGGTCCGCTCTCTTGGAATGAGGTGGGAATGCAGTGTGTGATGACCTGGTGAAATGATCGTTTGAGGTGGTTCCAGGGATTCCAGAGGAACGAGGGTCTTTAGAGTTCCGAAGCAAGCGTCGCGTGTTTCCACCCATCTGGTCTATATGAACACTAGATGATTCACTATCGCATGCCGTAGAAATCACGGTGTTCGGACGCGAACAATCGATAACAATCCCCTCCCCATCGAGGGTGCCCATCGTCTATGAATCACTAGAAAAGGCAGAGGCCACACCATGCGTCGTAGAGGTCGCAGAGAAGACCCCTATATGCTCCATGACAGTTAGGGGCCGTATTCTGGGTACAAGTTCCAGTAATGTGAGAATACTTGTGATAGTCGAGGTCGAGTGTATCCATCAGCGAACGTCTCCGTGTCGAGTAGCGCTGCCCGAGCTGTTCTGACTCCAACCTGTCAACGCCAGCCCCCCAAAACTGGACAGAATTTGGCCTAAGTGGTCGGGTGGTGCTGCGTGGGAGACGGGACGCTTTGGTGATGGCCCGTCGATGACTCCACAGCTCGCTCCTCGATCGACAGATTCTAAGCGCTGAGCGCTGGACCCTGCAGTAAACGCTTGCTCGATCACGAGGATGCGGCGCGGCTCACGATCCACATTCAGGGTCGATGTCTCAGAGGCAGGAGGACGAGTTGTTTTGAAAGAACTGGCCTCCATTCTCAACGGTGCTGCGCAGATCATTGTAAGAATCACTCGTTGCCTCCAGAATTCCATGACAATTGGATCCGCCCCGTCGATCAAATTTGACTCTTTGCGAGGATCGATGCACGGACCGAATAGGAGGTCCCATGACCCCACTGCTTGGGACGGCTAACCGCCACACCACCCCTTTGCCGTGTATCCAAAAGTGAGGACGCTCCCTGTAAGGAGAGAGAGAAAAACAAGCTTTAGTTAAGTTCGTAAGGTGTATATCGTACATTTGTCTGAACTGAGGGTGACCAAACAGAGCCAAGCTCCAAACACACGCATATTGATGACACGAGTGAAACAGGTGGGAAAGCGGGGCGCGGGCGGAAGCAAATGAAACCAAGTCCGAAGCGGAATTGGAGATTACATCCCAAAGAACTTGAGCACAGCCGTTCTCGCGTAAGGGATGTAGGAGAGCGTATACCACGTATAGGCCAAATACTCGAGGATGACGAAAACTGAGAAGAGGGTCAGTCACGAGTTGTACAGCCATGCAAGGTAAAAACGCGACTTACGGATGCACAGGAACTAGGTAAAATAGACGAGACGCTCAGTAAGCGCCCAATATTTGAGAGGATCTAAGGAGTGGACTCACGCCAATTTTGATAACAAACGCTCCCACAAAGATCAACCCAATCATGGCCAGGAAAACGATGGTAGCGACAACACGGACAGGTTTGAACATCTGTTATAGGGTTGGGAGTCAGCAAGGGGTGGGGTTGAGGAGAGCCGAGACGATTTTACGCACCAGCTTGAGCTGTGTAAGGAAACCGATCAAAAACCCTGTTCCAGCCAGGGAGATGATAGTTCCGAAGGCGTACAAGACTGCGGCGGCGCGGAAATTGGACTCGGTTAACGATTATGCTTTTGAATATGAGCTGTGAAGAACCGCTTACTCGCAAAACTCGATAGCCATCCCATGAACAGGAACGAAGTGGCGATGATACTCATGATGAATCCGACTACCAAACTACCCATCCGCCGCATTAATCAAAGAGGAGGTTAGCAGGATTCAATAGGGCAGGCAACATGGTTGGAAGCGCAGCACCCCCTCGTGCCCCGTAGTGGTCGGAGAGGAAGAGAAGGATACAATTCATTGGAGGAGAAACACTTACCATCCGGCGAAACCATACAGCCTCTGCGTCCTAGTCAAACCCAGGAACGAGAACGCCGACTCTCCTTCAAAGAACTGGTTGTCGGGGATCACACCGCTCGCAGCCTCCAAGTTGAACCATCCTTTGCCGGGCATCGCGAACTTTGTCTAAGTGTTGAATTCTTGGAATCGGGTGAAGGGGAAACGTTTGAGCGACGGCCGGTAGTGAGAATTGGACGGGAGCCAAGTTGCCTTGAGAGTAACGCGTTTATGCCTCACGGTCCTGAGTGATGGTAGCAGGTTCGCCAGTCGGCCCGGGTTTAGGCGGGTTTCACCCACGTGACTCCAGAGATATCTTCAGGCAGTGTACTTCATGAAAAGCTATCGGCATGAGAGGCAAGAGGAAACATATATTGAAGGTGCATGAGTGTAACAAACAACCACAACGAGATAGAAGGGACGATGACATGTACAGTACATGAGGGTGCGCAACACCGCGCAGCATCGTAAACATAGAAGGTGAAAAAACAACATAGCGAGAACGCGAGGTAGGCAAAGCGGTCGTCAAGATCGTTATGAGGAAAAGAACGTCCATGCTCATCAAAAGAAAGCAAAAATGCAAGCAGAAACTCCATTACCAGCCGTATCCGGAAGAATTAGGGTAAGAAAACAACAAACACACCATGCTTAACGAATGCAGCGACAAACGACAAAGGTTCGTGTTAGAACGGGCTCTATCTCTTTCCACTGAGCGTCTCCTGAACGTCCGTGATCGTTCTAGCGGCATCAATCGCCTGGGGGCCACCAGGGAGGATCATCAGTCGTTGTTTTGTCGAGTTCAACACCTGCTGTACGCTCGGCACAACCCTCGTCACGTATGGTGAGATCAACGGATCCGACGGGTTCAACACCGACGCAGCCCTCTGCAACCACCACAACGTGCTTTTGAAACTCTCATCCACTGGCGGAGTCTCGCCAAGCGCAGCCGCAAGACGATGCACCAACGTCAAGATCACGGCTTGTGAGAGGGGAGGCGTCGAACTGAGGGGCATGGTCACTTCGGGATTGCTACGCGCCAACAACTCTCTCAGCTGCCTCAGATCCTGAGTACCCAGGACGGCCAAGTAAGACTCGTCCCACTCTTCCGTCGGTGCTGGAGGGGTATGTGATTGAACAGGTGGAGGAGGAGCAGGATGAGAAGCCTGAGGGGCAGCAATGTTCGTGTTGAACCAAGGTTGGGGGTTGTGTAACACTGGTGGCGGTGGAAGGGGTTGCTGGTATCCACCATGTTGCTGGGGGTAGCCAGGCTGTTGGGGCAACTGAGCGGGGAGTTGTGCCTGGTGGCGGTACTGGTTAACTCCCACCAAACCGGACTGTTGCTGGTTCGTTGGAGCAGGAGGGGTAGGAGATCCTTGAGTGGACAACAAATGGGGAGGTGCGTTCGAGACAGAGTTGTTGATGGACAGGTACTTGACCTGTTCGGAGAGCATTTTGACGGTCTGCTCAAGGTCCCGGATCACGTTGTCCTGAGCACGGCTGGATTCGGATTGCCAAGCGACGATTTCCTTCCTCAAGCCCATCATCTCGTTGCGCATGTCCTGGACAAGATCTTGGTGTTGTTGAGCATACGTGGGGAGCAGAGTCTTCGACACAGTGTCTTTGATCTGTCGCTCTATCAAGGGACCGGTGTTGGACGTGAAGGTTCGGGCGATCTGCGCAGACACTTCCGGTCGCAAGAGGACCCGTTCGATCTCAGCGGGGATGCTCTGTGATAGGGAAAATTTGTCAATATATGTGATAATGGATGCTGAGGGAGCACGTTACCTGTTTGATGCTGTCAGTCACCCCTCTCGCGATCTGGTTACCTAGAGCAGCCTTGACCTCGTTCCTGGTGATCGTCTCGAGTGAAGGCAGGACAGAATTCTGAACTTCGCTCTTGACAGCCATCTCGACCACCCTCGTGGTGTTCTTCGTCAACTCGTTGGAGATCAACTTCAGGATCTTCTCTTGCCTGACGAAGTCGGCAGCTTGTTCGTTAGCCCGAGCGTCTTCCATACGTTGATCTAGGGAAAAGCAGGAACGTCAGTGGTCGATGGAGCAGTGCAAATACCCTAAAGGCTTACGTTGTTTATCCAACTCCTTGGCCAACAACCTCCCGATTTTAGTGTGGAGATTATCCTCAGTCTTCTTGATCTCCTTCGTCAAGGCTCCGAGTGCGCTGTCGCTCACCGCACCGGTGTCCAGACCAGACGAGTTTCCGCCTACAAAATCTTTGCCATTGTCCTTCTTGTCCTTCCAACCGACGTTCCTCGACCTTGCGTTGCGACCCTTGCCCTCCGCAGGTCTAGTTTCATCCTTGACAATCTCGCTATCGACTTCATCTGAAGGGGGTGTTTTTGTGCGAACGAGAGGTTGGGATACAGGAGCGGGAGCGATCTGAGGTTGTTGCGCCTGAACTGGAGCCGGTGCTTGGTTGGCCCTCTCATTCCTCGATGGCCTGGTTTCGACTGGTTGCTGCTGCTGTTGTGGTGGTTGGATTTGCTGGGGTGGTGGGATGTAAGAGGGGTATTTTGCTAGGGCGCCAAGGCTCGCAGAGTCAAACCATTCCCTTCGGATCAACACTTGGTCTACCCCACTTGCGTGCACAGAGAACGCGACGAGAGCAAGTTCGCCCGAAGGAACCTTCGCGGCTACGCACGCAGCAAGAGCCTCCTCGCCAGTAGGATCCAAGTCGGCGGTAAGGATGACGAAGTGGATCGTAGGCTTTGGACCGCAGAACTCGACGACCTGTTCGACGAACAGGTTCTTCGCTCCATCGTCACCAATCGGAGAAGGCGCGAGCCCATCAGATCCGATCCGCAATGCGATCATACTGTCCCTCCTGTTGTTTGCTACCCATAAAGTCTGGATCCTGTAGTCGTAGGTGATGTGACCGAACATCTCTGGATCCTCCGGGCGGCTGGAGTTAACGAACTTGACAGTGGATAGGACATTCTTGCCCCTATACGATAGGAGCTGGAATATTGTACCGTTTTTGCGACCGACCACGACGCCACCATCGACAAGGTTCAAAGAGGAAGGGACGTCCTCACCCTTGACTTTGTAGGACCAGAAGGGTGCAGAGTCAGCGATGCCCCAGAGTGTCATTGTCGAGTCGTCGGAAATTGTGGCCAATGCATAGTGGAGGACATCGAAGTCAAACGCGGCGATGGGCGAGCCAGACGTGAAAACTTGGCTGATTCTGTCGAGATCGGATGGGTGGACCGTCTCGTACATCCGTGAGGCCTCGAATACGTTTATGAGGTAGATGTGAGTATCGGACGCGAGGGCAAGGGTGTCCGGATCCTTGGGGTGCCACTTGACGGAACGAAGGGCAGAGGGACCAGTTGAAGGCAGCACTCGAAGCAGGATCCTTCCAGGGACATCGTCAGTGATGACTTCTGGTAACTCCCAGACCACGAAACCTCCATCGGAGGTGACACCGGCAAGCCTGTTGCCGAATACGGCCATGTCAATGACTGAGGTCGAGGGCGCAAACGTTTGCGGGAGCTGAAGGAGAGTACGATCACCGCTCGAGCGAGAGATGACACGAATGCGGCCCTTGGTCATGGCGTAAGCGACCCAGTGAGTGGCGCCGATGGTCGTGCCAGGCAAGAAGTTTGAATCGACCTTAACGAGGGCGATAGCAGTCGACTTGACGGAATCGCGAGGGGCTTGAATCTCATCCAAGGGCGATGCCACATCAAAGACGATTGATTGGGGCTGAATGCTGTTGTATTGATCAGAGATTGATCTAAGAAAATGAAGAGGAAGGAAAAAACGTACTAAGGGCTCTTTTGCTTGCTCCGGCGGCCACTTTCTTGACCCTTCCAATTACCAGCACGGGGGACGGGTGAACTTTCCTTCTCTCGCTGCTTCTCAGCGGCGTGGTGATCTAGTGGAGAGTCGTTGTTCCTACGAGGGTTCTGGCGAGGTGGACCCTGCTGGAACGGTTGAGGCTTCGGCGGGGAGGAACGGGGAGAGGTAACTGTTTTAGGGACAGGCAGTGGCCTTCCATACTGTTGGAACTGATCGGGTTGATAAGCCTCCTCTCCAGGGTAAGCGGGGTAGGGAGAGATGTGTGGTTCCGGAGCGGTCTGAGTGTTCTGGGGGAAAGGAGCTTGTCCTCGGGTGAGTTGATCCATCATGTCCTCGACCGACTTCCTCTTGGGATCGTTCCAGGCTTGCTCAGGTCGGAGCGCTGGGCTAATATCTGGGACCGGCTTTTTCTTGACTTGGGATTGGGTGGGAGGAGGGCCGGAGGCGCCAGCCAGGGCGTCGAATGGAGTAGAGAATTCGAATAATGTTTTGTGGGAGGGGGATTCTACGCGCTGTTGCTGTCTCTGGGGGACAGCGGGATGAGGAGCAGGTTCAGGGACCTGTTCAGCGGGCTTGTATATCTGAGGGAGATAATACTGGTCTACCTCAGGCCGCGGAGGTTGCTCTTGAGGTTGAGGTGGAACGGAAGGAGAGGTAGAAACGGGCGCCGGCGCCGGCTGAGGAAGCGTCGTGGGTGGTTCAGAGAAGTTGGGAACAGGAGCGGTGCTGAGGTTAGGGAAGTTAGGAACAGACTCAAAACTATCGGGAATGGTTCACAAAATTGGAAAACGAAAAGATGCGATGGAAACATACCCAGACATGAGCTGATCCAACAGAAGTTTGCCTTGGTCAGAAGAGCTGGGGCTCTGAGCGGTGTTGGTTCTCTGCGTGGTAGCAGATCCAGGAGGAGTAGGGACCTGGAGAGGAACCTGGTGGACGGATTGAGGGGGCTGTGGTTGCATGGGGGGCATTAAAGGCGGAGCAACGTTCATCGGGGTGCTGTTCGCGGTACCAGACACGGTACTCAAGAGAGAGAGCAGAACGTTGGTCGTGCTATTGTTAGTCGATGGAGGAGATCCGGAGGGGGGAGGGTTAGAACCGCCGCCTGGGACGGTGTGGAGAGAGCCGGGGGTGGCAGGAGCCGAGTTTGACTCGGACGGATGAGCAAGCGTGTTCATGAACGGGGGCGGGGGGTAATTCTGGGGACCGGCCGCGTTTGTGGTGAGATTTGAGAATAGGGCGTCGATAGGATTATTATTATTAACGTTGGGGGACGAGTTCACGGGAGTAGGATCAGATGGAGGGGCGGGCGCGGGATCCTCTTGTTGATTTGGGAGAACGTCAAAGGAAGCTCTTCTCGGGGGAGACGGCCCTCTGGAAAACACGCTCCGCATGGGATCCATGGCAGATGAAGTGGGGAGGAGAGAAGAGAACTGAACGCGGACGGGGCAAACGCTCTCGTTATATCGCCTGGCTGTCGCAGAAACACACCCTATCCTCGAGGCCCATCAGTTTGATCGCAAACAAGCACAAACATCGGCTACGGTTCCATGTCTCCTGAGCCAAACTTAAAACAATATCCTCTTTATCTACAGCCACGATGTTCGTCGTACGTATATGCACCCCCCCCCACTCGCTCACAACTCTTCCTCACCAGACCATCCTCAGATCCAGGAGACCCCTGTCAATAACAACAAGTGTGGAAACCCAAACTGCACCTGCGGCGATGAGTGAGCCCAATACAACCCCCTATTCAGATATCCCTCTAACATTGCGTCGATCAGCTGCAAGTGCAAGCCAGACGAATGCAACTGTACATAAGCAGCCTCGCCTGCTCTTATCCCGCACCTGTGTGATTGTGTAAAACCCTTGTGAACAATATCGAACGAGCAGAATATGCAGCAGTCAACGTCATTGATTTGATGGAATGGACGATGCTGTGTCAAAGAGAAACGCGTATGTAAAAAAGACGAGTTTCTTCGCAAAGAGGGTGATGAGATTCGTGATGGACACCGTGCTCACCGAGATCCCGATATCTCTGCTTCCGCAAAGGATCCAACACCTCCAGCTGTTGCAACAGATCGAGGCTATCGGCCCTCAATCGTTCACACTCTTCGTCACCAAGCACAGTGTAGTGGCGCCGGATAAGCAAGGCCTGGTAGTGAACCAGCGACTCCATACACCCTTTCGCCCCGATTATTAAGACGTCATATCCGGATAATACCCACTCACACTTGCTGTCTGTTTCCTCCTCGAGCAGCTCCTTGATCGCCTGGATCTCCCGCTTGAGCAGTTCGGCGTCTTCACCTAGTAAAACGTATGCCCGATGCCTCGAGGTCAGTCGTCTATCACTCGCTTAAGGAGAAATCAAGCCTGCCTGAACCCACGAGCCAGCGGTGGTACACCCATACGCTCTGATCCTCGGGATCGGTGTACATCGCGTTTCTCACTAATTCAAACTCTAGACCATGCCGCCCCAGTAAGCTGTCCGCAACGTCCGGGGGCTAGAGCAAGATGACGTAGCGTACCCGCTTCTCGGGACTTCTTGTGGTCTAGGGCGTTGCTCTCCCACAAGAGAGGATAGACCTTCGACCGTTGATGCCACGCACTGAAATTGGAAAAGTTGGCCTGTATCCGCTTCGTAGTATACGCAAATTCCTCGATGTCAGGTTTCTTCACCGGCATGCTGGCCAGGACATATCTACGGTAGTTCCACGCGTGAACTGGGACTCAAGTTAGCGCGTGAAATTCGCCGGGGGTAACCCCTTCACTCACAATTCCGTGCGTCCACATCCAAAATTTTCTCCACAACGAACAACTCCTGTTTCCAATTCTTCATCCTCCACCCATGGGGATCGCCCCCTTCCCCATCGGGACCGTCGGGTGTCTGTTCCAAGCACCACCGCCGATGGTTCCAAATCCAATACACCTTTGGATGCGCTTTGAGCGCAATCGTCGTCATCACAAGATCACCTTTTAGGATCTCATTGATCTCCTCCGGCGTGCTGTTTGGGAACACAGCACTGAGGTAGATGTTACGTCTGTAGTTCCAGACTGTGTAGAACTCCGGGTTGATCTGGAGCATCCTGGTAGTGAGGTCTAAGGATTCCGTACTCCAATCTTTCTTCTTTTTCTGCCTGGAGCGTCAGACTTCAGTAATAGACGACCTGGAGAGAGGGGCTGACTCGAGATAAGACTTCACCCGAAAGCGCAATGTATTCCTTGAGCTTAGCCTGCTCTCGCTTTCTCTTCGCCTCGAGAGCAGCCTGGGATTGTTTAACTCGACTTACTCCGTGCTAGAAGAATCGTAAGCCCGGCCCGTAGGCTGTCGTGCTGCGCGTCGCTCACCATGAGGAGAGACGGAAACTGGGTAAGCGCGCTGATTTCCTTCCGGCAACGCGTGTGCGATCGACTGCCTTCGAAAGGACACGACCGAGACGAGAGATGGTCTCCGCCTCTCCCATCGATGCCCTCCGTTCCGACTTCCCCCTCACATTCCCTATCCCAACCCCTCTCAACAGCTCGGATGTTGTAACCGTGCGAGACCTACAGCGCGAGGAAGACCTTCTACGAAACCCATTCTCGTTCCGAAGTTGGTGGATTGCAATCCAGGCCGCAAACGATTCGTTTAATGCTCGCATAAAAACCTCCAAAGAGGAGCCCGGGCCATCTGTTCTTGGCCCTCTTGCCCATCCCCTCGCCCGTATTGCGCTGAAGAGGCTAACTTACTTATACGAAAGTGTTCTTGTCCACTTTCCTGGGTCCTTCAAGTTATGGAAAGCGTATCTGCAGACGAGAATGAATTACGTGTTGGGTTCACGAGTCGTGAAAAAGCGTGCCGGAGGGAAGAAGAAGTTTCCAGATATGAAGGACGCGTTAGAGGAAGAGGGGGAGGACTTGGAGGAATGGACCGGTGGATTGGATCCCATCGTTGGCTGGGAGGAGTGGAAGACCCTCGTCGCGACCTTCGAGAGGGCTCTTATGTGGCTACCAAAAGTATGTCCCGACGATATTTCTCGAAAGGTTTTCTGCTAATATCTGCGCATTCGTGGTAGCTGCCAAGGTTATGGCTAATGTACCTCTCGATCTTCAATCATCCCAAATGTCCAACAATCCTCTCCCACACACATGCACGGCGTACGTACGACCGAGCCCTGCGTACCCTTCCACCTTCTCTGCACGGCCGCATCTGGGTACGGTATCTCCTCTGGGCTGAATCCAAAGGTGGTACGACAATGGTCGCGGTCTATCGGCGTTACCTTGCCTTTGACCCCAGCGTCACTGAGCACTATTGTTCTCTCCTTCTTGCTCCTGAAGAACCGGGACGCAGCCGCCCTCTTGAGGCTGCCAAGCTCTGCCTTGCCCTTGCAAGGAAGGCTGCCAGAGGCGAGTACACGAGTCCCGAAGGGAAAAGCCCGTACCAGCTCCTCGGAGACTGGTTGGATATCGTGGAAAAACATGCGGAGGAGGTCGGCCTGAACATCGAGGAGACGGAGGCATCGAATGCAGTGCTGAAGGACAAACCCGACCCACCGAATGGGAACGCCTTTCCCAACGGGCCCGCATCACCTCCATATGATGAAGACGAAGACCCGTCGAGTCCCCGAAAACTAAACATCGAGTACATCGTCCACAAAGATGGTCTGAACGTTTACAAGGACCAAGCGGGACGTCTGTGGACTGGGCTTGCCACATACTGGATCAAGCGTGCAGAGTTTGACCGGGCGAAGGTGATTTTCGAGGCGGGAATGGTCGATGTGTTGACGATCCGAGACTTTACTCAAATATTCGACGCCTACGCGGAGTTCAGCGAGTCGATCATCAGCGCATACATGGAGTCCCTTGCAGACCCAGACGAAGAGGAGGATGAAGAGGAAACCGCGGAGACGGAACGGGAGTTGGATGCGAAAATGAAGGAGTTTGAGGAACTAATGGACAGACGGCCATTCTTGGTGAACGATGTACTGCTGAGGCGGAATCCTAACGATGTGCAAGAATGGGAGAAAAGAGTTGCGATGTGGGGGGATGATGATGAAAAGGTTCGCCTCGGTTCCCTTGCGCCCTGATCTTCGACTTGACTGACAACCCGTAATCTTGCAGGTGGCGCAGACCTACACCGATGCGCTATCTACGGTCAGCCCCCGAAAAGCCTCTGCGAACCTCCACCGGCTCTACATTAACTTTGCTAAATTCTATGAGGAAGGTGGGGTAAAAGGCGAAGCTGAGGGGGACCTGGAAAGTGCGCGAAAGGTGCTCGAGAAGGCTACCAAGGTCAACTTCAAAGCCGTTGAAGACCTCGCAGAAGTATGGTGCGAATGGGCGGAAATGGAGATTCGTCACGAGTAAGTGAAGAGAAGTCGGTTCTGTTCCAACGATCCTGATCACTTCCAAGGAATTACGATGAAGCCATTCGGGTAATGCAGCGTGCGATCGTCATTCCCAAAGACCCGAAAGTCAACTACCATGACCACGTGAGTACCCAGAACTCTCCATGATCCTCTCGTACTTATCGCTCCCCTCTTACAGTTACTATCCGTCCAAACCCGCCTTTTCAAATCTCTCAAACTCTGGTCATTCTACATCGACCTTGAGGAATCCCTGGGAACTATTGACTCCGCCAAGGCCGCATATGACAAGGTCCTCGAGCTCAAAATCGCCAACGCCCAAATAATTGTCAACTACGCCCAGTTCCTCGAGGAGAACAAGTACTTCGAGGAGAGCTTCAAGGTGTACGAGAGGGGTGTTGAGCTGTTCACATTCCCCGTATCATTTGAGCTTTGGAACATTTATTTGTCCAAGTTCACCAAACGATATGTCAGTACCCACATTCGCACTCGGAGGATTCAATATTCATCCTGGTGTTTTCTCCGAACCTTAGGGCGGCACAAAACTGGAGCGCACCCGAGATCTGTTCGAGCAGGCTTTGGAAAAGTGTCCTCCTAAGTCTTGCAAACCCATATTCCTCATGTACACCAAACTTGAGGAAGACCACGGCTTAGCTAAACGTGCAATGGACATCTACGACCGAGGTACTCAATCGGTCGCGGACGAGGACAAATTCGAGGTTTGTCTCTTTGCTTAATCTTAGTATCTATGCGGCTGACAAGCGATGGCCTGCACAGATGTTCACGATATACATCACGAAAGCAGCCTCAAACTTCGGTTTACCCGCTACCCGTCCTATCTACCAACGTGCGGTCGAGGTGTTGCCGGACAAGCAAACGGCCGAGATGTGCCTGCGTTTCGCTACAATGGAACGTAAACTGGGTGAGATCGACCGAGCGCGGGCAATCTACGCACACGCTTCCCAGTTCTGCGACCCGCGAGTCAACGCCAACTTCTGGGCAGAGTGGAACGCTTTTGAGATCGAGACGGGTTCGGAGGACACGTTCAGGGAGATGTTGCGGATCAAGAGGAGCGTACAGGCGCAGTTCAACACCGAAGCGTCATACATCGCTGCCCAGATGGCAAGCAAGAAGGGAGAGGTCGAGCAAGCAGAGGCAGAAAACGAGATGGATGTCGATCCGATGGCTGCCATGGAGAGGGAGGCTGGAGGAGGGAAGAAAGGACCAGCGTTCGTCGCAGCCTCGTCCAATCCGGTCATACGAAAACCGTCACCAGAACCAGAGGCCAATGCAGAGGAAATTCAGATTTCCGATGACGAGGATTGAACACTAAATATCTACCTAGGTACACCCTTTCTCATGTTCATATCGGTTATCCAGGTTTTCTGGATGCTTTGTGTATCGATGTTGTGTCTACACCTGCCATCGGTCCACTTCCACTTGACAGAGGTCCTCCCATTCGGCATCCCAGCTGGTCTCTTCCAGGTGTGGTTGGGCCACCCACCTGTTTATTACCTGCCGAGAGGTTTCGAACGAGGCAGAGTGAGGTCGGAGAGTCTCTACTATTTCCGAGTGCATGCGATAGGACCTATGATAAGCACGGGCGATTCGAGGTATTGCCGTGACTGAAGGGCGAAAGTCAGCAGGCACAACAAAAGTACACCGATGTCTACGCCCATACCGAACTTGTGGAGCGACCAAGATGTCCACAACGGTTCCTCCTCGACCCACTGCCAACCTTTGGCTCGATGAGCCTCGAAGAGTACAAGCTCCATCTTATCGAGCGCTGAATCTAAACGCTGCAGTAGACTTTTCTAGTCCATGGATAAGACGAGGAAGGGTCGAAAAAACTTGGCGTCTCGCTCACAAGTTTTGTGAGGACGTTATCTAGATCACGAATCTGTTTGTCCATGATCCTGAGTTTCGGACCAACAATCCGGTATTTAGGGCTCTCCCCAGGCGGCAAAGCAGCCAACGCATTGCTACGCTCGACAGAAATACGGTTAGACACCCTAAAAGGTAAGCAGTCCAAGAGGATTGATGCGGAAACGCACTCTAGTTCCGTGCGCGTGTCCACGAGCGTCTTAGCAGCTTTTAAGCCATCGTGAAGCACGATATCAGACCACAATCTGCATATTGACCTGGTCTCGAGCAGCAGGGCTCTAATTTTCCGGTGAAAGGTCGATTCCAGCTCTCTCCCAGGAGAAGCCGGAGGTGTCAGGTTTCCTCCTCTGTTACCAGCGATAGAGCCTCTGTTATTGGAACTTTTTTTCTTCCCAGACGGTGAGGACTCTGGGGATAGTGGAGTGGAAGGACCCTTGAAGGATGCCAATCTACCGCTCATTGTGAGGATGGTGGTGGGAAGGGATCGAATGGTTCTACCGTGACCGGCACATGCCACACCCCCATTCTTCAAAAAAGACAGATCACCAGAACTCCACAATGGTATATTAGTATGCAACAGGCGGTATTGTAACACGCTGACATTTACTAACGACTGTTGAGTACGAGTTGAGTAAAATACACGACGCTTCAGGACCTCGTTCTTTCTTGGATTCAGCCTGCGTGCTGCCTGTGTTTCACCATCGACCTCGAGATCCGCCTGTTCTCGAGCTCGGGTTTCGATCTCATTTCCTTGAGCGTAGCTTCATATTCGCATTGGACGCGCTGGGCTTCGATGTACTTGATCGCCTCCTTCAGAACCTCGAAATCATCTTTCCACTCTAGTCGCAAATCACCGTTAAGAATAAGCCGAGTCGACGGGAAGGGGAGAACTTGCCTTGAGCGGACAGACGCTGTAGGTAAATCATGGGACGATAGTTGTTTACCATCCACGGCGTGTTAACAATGAACTCCCTAAGCGCTTCGGGGTCCGGGAAACCCATCTTTTCTAACATCTTACGAATACTGGGCCGAGGATGAGGTGGTTGATCAGGATGCGATTAGGGGTGGAGTTCTCACTAGTTGTTCTTCGCCATCGCACATCGCCGCTTCTCCATCTCTGAAAATCGGTTACACATCATGTCGTACTGGAGCGAAATCGTTAATGGCAATGGCTCGAGCTAAGGAGAATTGTACCTCGAGGATACGCAGAACCTCTTTGTGCAGCTCTTCGATAAGCCCCTTGAGAGCATCTGACCCACAAGGTCTTGTTTCTGCTGCCCATTTTGATATTTCCACTAGGTCGTTTCGGAGGAATGCTATGAGGAAACGGATAATTGATCCCGCCGCGACTTCATAGGAAAGGAATTTACATGGGCTGCCGTCGTGAGCGTACCGCCGGACGAAATGGGGTACAATGTAGCAGACGAGATCCATCACCTCCCCTAGATCCGATACATCCCTTGCATGGACAAATCTAACCATGCGGTGTTAGTTGTAAGACCGCAGGATAAACCCGACGCCTACATTTCGTGTTTGTAGGCGCAGGAGCCACATACCCGGACTCCGACCTCCCATCGGAGACGATCCCGTGTCGTATCCTGAGCTCCACACATCTACAGCTTCCGTGTCAGCCGGGGCGCGGAGACAGTGAAACAGGCCATACTTGACAAGATGGATGTAGAAGGAGCAAAGCCAAATCACGACCCTTCGTCCCTACTAGACTAGGTAGGTCAATGTTATGGAGGCGTCGCAGGGCATCTTCCCAGAGGTTGATACACATTGGCCGCTTGAGCAATGCTTGGAGGGCTTTTGATGTCCAGTGAAGAGAGAAGAGGTCCCATAATTCAACCTTCTCCAATACCTGCCACAGGACTTAGTGGAAGGGGAGGAAAGGTCTGAAACGAGAATGTACCTCAAGCCAAACCTCGGTCGGGAAATCGCTCGGAAATGGCTTAATCGACGGAGCTCCCTCAGAGGCAACGGACAATCGCGACGACCCTGTCAACCGGGAAGACGAATGGCCAACCTTGACCCGCTTCGTTCGTCCCCCCATGCCGAGCAGTAAGTCGACAACGACTTGAAGATGAAGGTTAAAGGCAAGTAGTGAAGCGCCTCAAACCCAATTATAATGATCGCTACCAGCGACGTCAGGTCACCTGATCCCCCTGACCCGCCTGTCGCCGAGAAATGTCGGGAAACAAACGACGGCTCTTGGTGGGCGGGTTGAAGGAGTTTCAAGAACCAATGGCATATTTTCAAAGCATACATTGGATGTTTACGGGGTCGACCAAATTACGTAGCGGACGCCGGAAGAACAGCCTGGGGGATGGTCATCCCGCTGAAGTGGTGCAGAATCTACGACCGAGCGGAGAAGCAGAAACAATCTTTGGGATTACTCGATAACACCCAAGTGATCCTCCTTGATGGTGCCAATGGCAAACTAAGTGGCACGATCAGTAACACCAAGGAAAACAGCGACACAATCTCTCACAATTTCTGTGGCATCCACCCGAGTTCCTACAATCTTCAGCCGCACTTTCGTGTTCTTCTCGATGATCTGGAGACACTGGTGTAATGACGCAGAACACGGAGTCTGTGTTTCTAACCCACCTGATCTTCGGAGGCAAATGAAGGCGGGTTTGAGTTGGGGTCAAATTTCATGTCAGGATGGATAAGCTTTGGCGGAGGTCAAAACTTCTGTCATGTCTCATCACACCTGTGGGCACATACTTGGTGTGAGACAAAAACGGTGAGGGGTCCAACTTCTGCAAAAAAGCCCATCTACTAGGGATTGGCATTTCTGAGCCTCTGGAAAAGGTCGGTTGGCGTACCTTGGTGACATTATTCACCACACCATCCACGACTTCTCCCTTGAACGGCTTGAAGACGATAGCCCGGTATCGTGCGACAAACTCTGCCTGGCCGCTCCCTGGCAAAACGATACCATTTCCGATGTCTGACATGGAAACGACCGCGATGATGTATCCAAACTGGCCAGAACATTTGCCTTCAACGTCAGAGTACAGTTTCGACTCCAGGAATTGTAGCATCCGTGGCCCAAAATAGGATGGATGGAGCAGAATCGTGTGTGTTAACTCTTTCTGTGGGGATGGAGCCGCGTGTTATGCGCATATCGACGCGTACTCGGGGAGGTGGAGACTTACGATGAAGAACATGTCCGGCCGGTGACCACAACTCAAGGTGAGGCGTACTTTCTCACGACTGGTACCTCCTTTCTGCTTACGGTCACGTGGGTCACAGCTGCTGCAACCTCATACTTAAACTTCACATTGTGATCACTTAGGGGGCATCGAGGATGGCTTATAAACACACATCCGATCAACGGGACCCCCTCCTCCTAAATTCTTTTCGTCATGAACTTCCCCCTTCCAACTCCTGGTGAGCGGCGTATGCTCGACATACTAGCTAGGCTGGTCTTGTCCGAAGATCCGTCAGCCGATGACGATGCGTACGCGGTAAGTGCTCGACATCCTCCACTCCAATTTCGCGTTCTGAACATAGTAGATGGCAGTGGAATATGCATGTTCCGCCAACGAGTCTCCAACACCAAGATATCCCCAATTTTTTGAGAGCTCCGAGTCTGTCCCGATGGGTGGTCAACGCCTGCAGTCCTTCGGAGCGCCCTCCTTACGAGGGTCTATCGACAACTCATACCACGACTTTCATTCCGACCGCACGTCGCTCGATCGGCAGGTTCCCGAGTTGTACGATAACACCAGCCAGGACCACCGACGTCAGTCCCTGCAGCTTGGTTTCGACCGTCGTACCTCGTTAGCGTCCGAGGTTGAACAATCCATGAGGCGGAGCTCTCTTCCCAATCCAGCTCTTCAGGACCTCAAGCCACAAAAGAAACGGGTTGTCGGCAACGGTATCTACAAGCCCGAAACGCTTCCATGGCACGAAAGTTCTCTCAGGCAGGCAATAGCAAGACGAGCTAACGAAAAGAAGGAACAGTTGGCTTCTCCTCCTCCCCTGATCAACCTTCGTCCGGAAGCTGAGGCGCGTCTCCGTGATGTCATGGGAGAGGAGGGCTACGCAGAGTGGAGGCGGAAACATAGGGTATCTTATCTCCTCAACTAGGGCTGAGGCAACCCCCGGGCGTTTCCTTGTGCATCTTGTGATTGTCATCAATACATTTATTGCTCCGTAGCCCCCACAAAGGTTCGAGAAGTGACCCGCGTTTTCTGAGTTAGGCGTGGATCATTGGGTGACTGTCCGCAAGACCGGCGACATACGTATCCGTCGCAGTGGGGTACCATTACCCGTGGTCTATTCCTCGATATCTGGGGCCCTCCACATAGCACACACCGATGAAACCGGAATATCGGGCGCCGACGAAGGGACGCCAACACTTGATGGGGCTGAAGTAGGTTTGGTTGTAATCCTTCCCGTCCTCGGTAATTTGGGAAGTCTGCTGGTTCCCAAGTGAAACGTCTGTCACGTTGCGATTCCAGATGTGCGGTTTGGAGACGATATCCACGACAGAAATGGAATGATCGCGCCGGACGTCGAAGTCGATCCGATCGCTCTCGTGCAACTTGAATCCCAGCCACCACCATGTCTAACAAACCCGATAAATCGAGTTTCCTGCGGGCAGAATCCGAGCTCATTCTAGATCTGGTGAGCAGAGATTATACGCGAACCGTTGGATTCACGATTAAATTGGAATCTCCAAAGGCAAGACAAGAGAAAGAAAAGAAGATCGTCGGTCTAGGATCGCCAATCAAGTTGAAAGGGCAGGCTTTGGATATGCTCGTTCGAGGCAACTCTCTATGGATCGCCGAGAACACCGGGTCTGTCCTCGTCATCGATTTGATCGTATGTTGTGCGGAGACAATCCCTCATGCGATAGATACTGACAACTACGAGTCCAGACAAACGAGACAATCTCAACATACAGATGTCACCAAGCACCCCTCACCACCTTCGCCTTCGTAGACAAAGTTCCGGGATCAGGGGACGGGAACATCATGATTACCTGTTCATGGGATAAAGTATCAACGTAACGAATTCGCGTTCCCAGTTTCACCTCACTGACTGCATGCCAGACGATCAAAGTTTGGGATACTGAGGTATTCCAAATTGACCACCCTTCATTCAGGGTTACACCTAACGCACGTCCGCAGACGAAGGGGCTGCTATCTACAACCCAGGCACACTCTGATTTCGTGAAAGCCTTGTTGGTCTTCCCAAAATGTAACCTCCTTGTTTCCGCAAGTTCAGACAAGGTCTTGAGGTTATGGTAATCATCTCTACGTGCTGGTGCGCTTACATCTAACCTCTCCATCCTTTAGGGATCTTTCAAATGTAATGGAGACGGACCCACTTGTCTCGGTGGGAAGCATCTCAGCTCACACTCGGCCTGTTGAAGCTCTCGGCGGGGAAACGCTATCCATTGATTCAGCGATGTTATACTCGGCAGACACTATGGGCGTTTTGAACGTCTGGCTTCTCGAGCGCGATAAAACGGCAGAGTCGGCCGACGGTCTGCCTCCCCGGTGGCGGACTACGCTACGAGAAAATCTTACGCATCACAGAACTCGAATCAACCAGCTAATCCTTCACGATGGCTACGTTTGGACAGGTAAAAGTTCTCCGGCAGATGCACGTAATTTCCGTTTCATCAAACAGTTTTATAGCTTCTGCAGATGAAACTGTAAAGATTCATCCTCACTCATCCGAGCGGCAAGACGGCGAGAAGAAACGGCCCATCAAGCCAATTCAGCATCCAACCGGAGTTAAAGCACTGCTCCCGTTATATATTCCTTCGCTGGACGAAACATATCTGTTCACAGGTTCCGGAGACATCATCAGATCATGGGATACTTCCGATCTAGATGACAAGGTCGAACAGAGGAACGAAATCGACGGTCATTGGCACGACGTGACGCTTCTCAAGGCGTGGTTTGCTTCCCCCGATCCGTATATCTTGAGCGCAGGTCTCGACGGAACCGTAAGACGTTGGAAAGTAAAAGGTGCGACGGGACCCATCCGCCGTAGAACTGGCTGACGGGCGAACCCTAGACCTGTTGACCTCAAAGCCATTGGCAGAGAAGACTGTTTTGGGAGGGGACGCTCATTCGACCACACGCCAGCGAGCCCCAGGGGAGTTGACGGAAGAGGAAGAACGAGAGTTGGATGAACTTCTGAACGATGATTATTGATGAATTAACTGCGAACGCAATGGTTGTGGGGAGGTATGATTTATATTCAATTGTAGCACATGCAACTTCCGACATTGGTACACCGTTCAGAGTTTGGCTTTGGAGATAATGAATGAGTTGGCGGTAGAAAGCTGTTTCGCCGCCGTGTTCACAAGTTCGTCCACACTGTGTTCCCAGGTTTGAGCCAGCGGCAATAACGTGAGATAAGGAGACTCACATCTCCTGAGCGGTCTTAACATCGTTTATGGATGCGGCAACCCTTCCCATAAGCCCTATGAGGAAGGTGAGTTCTACGACCCGACGCGGTGAACGGCATCAGAGACATACATCCCCGGGCTTCGACGCTCCTCTCCGGGTGTTGAGAGAGGTCCACCTCAACCGGTATCTTACCCTCAGCAACGTGAGCGTCGACCTCTTGCGTTCTGTTTTCCCTGTAAACGGGAGTCGGACACGCGAACAGGTGCGCTGTAGTTCGACACAATACTTACCATCCACGAACGTACGGAGTCCTGCGTACGTTCATAGGTCTGCCAGAATAGATGGTAGTCCGTGTCACGTCATCGAAACCTGCGGAAACGACGAGGTCCTTGTGCATTTTTGGCGCACCGGACTCGACGCTGGCGACAAAACGGGTTCCAACCCACACTCCGACGGCGCCGTAGCTTTAGGAAAGAATTCTATGTGTGAACGTCGATCAACCGAAGGGAGAAGAAATAACGCACGAGAGCGCTGCAGCGAGACCTCTGCCATCTGAAATACCACCTGTAACTTGACTTAGGAGAGTTTCTTGGGGGTATGAAGGTGGGAAATACCAGCCGCGACAACCATCACCGGTTCGCCCGTGAGCGGGCTCTTGCGGCCTTTAGCAGCGTCAACACAGGCCGGGATCAAGATTGAGAATGGGATATCTCCTGTGTGTCCTCCACCTTCCCCCCCTTTTCATCCCGGTTAACGAGGAATCTCAGTCGCCTTGAGCCTGAAAACAAACCTTGTGCACATATTACATCGACTCCTGGGAGAATTGTTACTAGTTGTTCGACAGGAACTCAACTCCGAACGCACCGAGATCGAGCGCCTTGGTGACATGCTGCGTTGGCGGTAAATTACTCCATTCTTGTAGAAATTAGTTGATCGCATACCTTTGGGTGCCCTACCATGCTACGGTAGAAATAAACTTTCACTTCGAGGTGAGCCAGGAAGCCGCAAATACGTACTTCATCACCACAATCCCAGCTTTATGCAACCTCTCAATCACTTCCTTTGGGGGGACACCGACCGCACTAACGAACAACTTTGCTTTGCTGGCGATAATTATATCCACGAGCTTGCTGAGTTGGCCGTTAGTATAATCGTACTACACGTTCCGACAGTTTCAGAGTTAGCCAGATGTACTAGAGCAGCGCGAGCGTACGTTCGTCTTCCTCGCGTTCCCTCCGACCTGTGGCAGGGCAAGGTCGACACCGAAAGGTGCATTCTTGTCCTCGAGTTGCGATTTCAGCTCGTCGATGTTGCCTTGAAGCATCTTCGGGCTCATGCGAATGCCTCCAATGACGCCAATACCGCCCTTGTACCACAATCATTCAACCTACGAACGTGACACCCAGAGCAGATGGAGAACACACGGCGTTCGTAACAGCGGCAGCGAGCTTAGGACCAGCCGCAACCTACGACATCACCCTGGTCAGGATATCTTCCACTCAGTGTTCATTCGTTCTCGTACGGACATTCATCCCCGCGAGCATAACCGGGTGGGTAATCCCGAATAACTTGGTGAGCGGAGTTGAGAACACAGGCTTTGATGGGGGCATGGTGGTGGTACGTTGGAGATCCTTGCAGGTGTTCGGGATGGAGTAACCCGAGCTTCCGGATCACAGAATCAGATGCCGCCGGGTTCTTCTCTAGTCACCACGGGTACTGGTGAATCGCGGAGTCGTTGAGGGAGACGATGGAAGACGTGTTAGTCAGGGCGGTCGGGTCTGATATGGACTCCGAAGGCGAGTCAAGTGTATAACCAGTCACTCGTTCCCTATTCGACAGGAAATCGGACGTGGCGCGGTCAAGATGGGAATAAGCACTCGTGGGAAAACTTGGACCTTCCGTCGCGATCCGCTCCTTAGCTCCCTCCGCTCGAATCCATGTCGTGTCCGGTCGACCATTCCGCTCATCCTACCCCATCCTCAAACGCAGGTGGTTGTCCAGTCGACCACAACACTACCCCTCAGCACTCTTCCTCGTCGTCAACTGAAAAATGCCCCGTTGACCACCAATCCTCGTCGTCATTCTGGTCACGCTTCTTTCCCTCCCCAAGCGAGGGTAGCAATCGTCCTTCCCCGCACCCACACCCGCACGTACCGGGAAACCTCTCCACGGAACGAGAAACTTCCTCGATTCCGCGGTTGGAAGGGGAGAAATGGGTGTACCCCTCCGAATCCCAGTTCTTCGCCGCTATGGCCAGAAAAAACCACGACCCCCAGGCGAAAGACATGAAAGTAATCGTCCCGATACATAACGCCGTGAATGAACGTACATGGCATGAGGTCTCGAAGTGGGAGGAGGGAAGAGGGTCGGAAGCGTGTGGTGGTTTGAAGCTCGTCAGCTTCAAGGGAAAATCGCAAGAGCTCAGTCCCAGAGCAAGATTCAAATCGCTATTAGGGTCAGTCCACATTCTCTTATCCCCGCCCCCTTACGTAGTATCTCACTGGAATGCCTAGATACGCGCCTCCGTTCGACCGACACGACTGGGTTGTTGACCGGTGCGGTCACCGCGTGCGCTATATCATCGACTTCTACACTGGCAAAAGTCTCGGTCCAAACAGTGCTCCTTCTTTCTACCTCGATGTCCGACCAGCTCTCGACAACTGGGAGGGCGTAAAATTACGATTCGAGAGGTTCTGTGGAAGGTGGTTCGGTATCACTCCTCAGCTGTCCTCCTCATCCCCCGGTCCACATCCCCCTTCACAACCTCCAGTGGGCTCATAACGCTTTCCTCCCATATTTTTGATAGGATAAGTGCAAAAACCCTGTACATCACTACGCGACTAATGGATAATACCCTTCTCTACCTCTACCGTTGTCCTCGAATTTTGGATTTTTTGGTCGGCCGTTGAGGCTCAGGCTCAGGTTCCGCTTCACTCTCAGAGTGTTCCTCATCCTCTTCACCCTCACTGATTTCCTCTTCGTCGTCCCAATCATCATCTCCGGCGGCTTCTTCCTCATCTACAATATCGTCATCGCTTGCCGCATCCTCGTCCTCTTCACTCTCATCCGCATGTTTGCCTTTCTCCTTTTTCTGAGCAGCAAGAGCTTTCTTCTTCTCGACGTTCAGTTCTTGCTCCTCCCTCCGTTTTTTCTTGAGCCGTTCCCTCTCGATCGCGGCAGCTTTCAGAGCGCTGACCTCTTTCCTCGTCTTCTCAACTGATGGTTTTCCGGACGTCAGCGTGCACATCAACAAATACCAGAGCGTAGTCGGGTACGAACCGATATCATGATAAATCACGCCTCCCTCTTTACCAGGAAGACCCTCCGTGATCTTTATGAGCCTCAGCTCCATCCTCGGTCCAATCTCGTCGAGCTTCACAGCCTTCTTCTGACCTTTCCTGTTATTCCTCCCAACGTAATCGCTCGCAAGGCTCACAGCGTCCCCATCATCTCCAGCCGCCGAACTCACATCGGAAGCAGCAGATTCGTATCCTCCCCCAGGATCAGGTTCCCCCCTCTTCCTAAGCAAGAAATCCGCAACGTCCCTCTCGTTCCCCAAGTCCAAGATCCCCGACGAAGCCGATCTCTTCTTCGATGACGATAACGAGGAGGGAGTTACGCCTTCGAGGACTTTTCGTACGCGTTTGGACACTCCGTAGGGTTTGACCGAGATCAGGTAGTGACGGAAGTCGACCGTGCCGTTTTCGGGGTTGTACGAGATCAAGACGACTCGACGGGCGGCAGAGAGTGAAATCGTTCCTGGGGAGAGCGGAGGGAAGAGGCTCTGGAAGGTTTTCATCACGAGAGACAGGTGTGGGGGGGTGTTTGGTCCCGGTGGAGGGAAGGATGCGAGTACGAGCTTAGGCGGACGTTAGAAAGAATCTGATAGGCAACCCACGCAACTTGAACGAAAATACACACTTACCAGTGGAGGAGATAGATACTCCAATCCAATACTCTTCGCTCGCCTGACGCTACTCAGCACATCTTTGACGAGGCTATACCTCTCAACCCTAAAACTCAACGTCGGACCACCGGGTAACCTAATAACCCTTAACGACGGCGCAACATCCGTCAAGGTGAACGCGAGGAGGTGCGTCACATGAAGAGCGGGAGCGAGGACGATATAATCCTTCAGCTTGTTTCGTGAACGTTCCTTCACTTGCAACCAACCGTCAGCGGGCCCAAGATCCAAGAAAACACTCGCAGTGAACGGATAAACCGAGAAAGACGACTGACCCGCAACTTGCTAGCTGTGTTAGGCTCCATGACCTTTCGCATGTCGTGTACTAGCTGGGTGAGAGAGCGTCCGACCTGCCCGTGCTTAATCACAAAGCTCTTCGGAGTATTTTCCGACGTTCCGGGCACGGTCTTGACATGTGTGCGATTTTTTCGTTTGCGAGCCATCGTTCAGATCGAGGGCCCACAAACTCAAGTTTTCTCGATCACCCTCCTCAGCGCCAAAATAGGCAGATTTACCGTACTTACGCCGACCGGTGTGGGAGAGAAGGAAGCTCGGGGCGAGATATATATTCACAGGGGGGAATACTTGGTGCACGGAGTAGCAAGAAAGGGGTAAAACAAAAAGGAGTAGACACAGTAGAGATATAGACGACGGTAAGGGCTACAGGGAGCAGAGGCGATTGATAGGCTATACTCGAGAGAGAACAATAGAAAAGCACGGGAGGGAACAGGACGAGGGGAAAAATATAAACCCAGGAGCGACAGTATGGTAGAGCTGCGACATTAATGAACACGATCAGAGGTGGGGAGGGGAGAGGCCAATAAAGTAATCGGTGGTGATAGCAAGCAGAGAGAAAAGGAGGCGGGGTGATAGGGATGGGAGAGGTGGTGTTCATCGCAATAAAGAGGTCAAGGTACTCAATGCGGAAGGGGACAGACAATAGAACTATCCCAACAAAATCCTTGGGGTAAAAATTATCAGGCGTACAGCCCGCATGATTAATGGTAGCGAGGGAACGATCAAGAGAATAAGAACGGAGACTGCGAAACAACACGAGAGCGACGGCAAGACAGATGTGGCGATTGTTGACAGGCTAGCCCGTGGATGGGGGGCGTGGAACTCTCAGAATCCCACGAAGGCGGGGCCAAGCGGGTCGATAGCTGGAGCGGTGTCATTCCTCATTAACCCCGGGATGTCCTCCACAGGAGGAAGGGGAAGATGAGAGAAGTGTCGTGTATCGTCCAACGATGATACGTGGGGGACAATGGGCGCCTGGTCAATTATGAGTCAGCACAAGCAGGCCCAGAGACGGGAGTAACGAGGGACCTACGCGAATTTCTTTGCGTTCCAGAGCATCCCAGTCAACACCCCTGAACCAGGGATGTTCCAGCACATCTTTTGGTCCCCCGATGAGGTTACCCAACCGCTTGGTACGATCTGGGTGGAGGAAGGCTTTGATAAGTTCCTTGGACAGCCTGTCCATCTCCTTAGGCCAGTAGATCCTTCCCCTCAGGATCTTCTCGTAGATCCCGGGGGCGGTCTCGTCAAAGAAGGGCGGGAAGCCGACCATCATTTCATACGCGAGTACACCGCATGCCCACCAGTCGGCAGGTTTGCCGTGACCCTCATTTAAGATGATCTCGGGGGCGAGGTACTCGGGAGTTCCGCACAAGGTCCAGGTACGATCGTCAACAATCTTGGCAAACCCAAAATCAGTAAGCCGCAGGTACCCTCGAGAATCCAACAGGAGGTTTTCAGGTTTGAGGTCGCGATAAATAATGTTGAAGGAATGTAAGTATTTGAGGGCAAGGACGATTGTCGCGAGGTAGAAGCGAGTGACGTCTGGGGTGAACCGTTGGGCGCGTCTCAGGTGTGTGAAAAGTTCACCTCCGGGAACGTAGGACAGCAGCATGTAGATGTTGAGGCTGTCTTGGAAGGTGGCGTGGAGGTCAACGATGAAAGGATGTCTAACACGAGACATGATGTAGCGTTCCGCGTTTACGTGTTCAACCTGCCTAAGTCTGACGATTTCCGACTTGCGAAGGACCTTGAGAGCGAAACAATTGAGAGATCTCGTTTGGTGGGAGGGGCTGCGGAGTCGAACGAGCAGCACACGCCCAAACGTGCCAGCACCTGGATGGCGATCGGGGTGGTTAGGCCCGGAACTCGGCACGGATCGTGTAGGAGAGGATGCGCGAAACGATATGAGGGAGACGTACCAAGGGTTCCCCTGACTTCAAAGTCAATGAGGCGTAAACTCCGGGGGAGGCACTCTCTAGATTCGTCCGAGGTTCGAATTGGCGGGTGGACGGGTAGGGACTCTGGGTCGGGTTCCGAGTCTTGGATGGAGAGATGGTCGACATCGGAGTCTTTGGAGTGAGGTACGGGGTGGTCTACCGACATATCGTCCATCCGCGAATCCGGGTCTGTCGGGGACATGGGCGGGGTCATTGGTGCAATGGATCGCGAGTCTTTCCTAGCGATTGGGTGAAAGACATTGAGGCCATTGGTTGCGAGAGGAGGCGCGACGGTGGGTAGAGAGGTCGGGCGAGGGGTAGGAAGCATGGCGGTGCAGGAGAGACAGGAGGCTGGGACCGTTGGTTTGCGGATTGGTATGTTTGTTGGGATTTATGTTCCAGTGAGAACGGTCCTAGTGAGAGATCTCTGCCTTGGCCCGCTGGGGGTGGAATGAGGGGGGAGGAATAAAATTTATAAGAGAGAGCCCGGGTGGTGCTCGAGGGAGGTTTTAAAGAGAGAGGAGAGGGAAATATCGGTTGCATCTCAATCTCCATCACGCCTCCGGAATTATTACCCCGGCAATATTTGCGGAGTATAAATATCTTTCTCTTCTCCCTTGATCATGCTAGCAACAGCACAGTCCTATGCTGATACTCCCGAAGAATAACGCCACCTGCCTCGCTGGGAGTCGTCCCTCAGTCGACAATCACACCGGAAGCGATCCATAACCGTACGTGAGCCTGCCTCCGCCAGGAACACCGCACAGAACCTGCAGACGAGGCACTGTCCAGGGATCGTGTCCTTTGCCGGTAGCCGCAACCACGGGTGGATATCTTGGCATCGCTCGAGAAGAAGGATATTCAATCCTCGTGGCCATTGTGTTCAGGCATGAGCTCCATTCGAGCTATTTAACCGGAAGCTCTGATGGTATGACCATACGATAATTTAATCACAAGCCTGAGACCCTCTTTAATCCCCAAAAGGTCGTTCTGCTGAGGCTTCCAACACATCTCCAACATCCCCCACCGACCCTCTGTGAATCGCAGACCGAGTCCCAGACATAGTTACTCCGATCAGCGGCAAGGCATTCAAATGGGCTTTCTGTCAGCGCTTCAGCACGTGGGAAGGGAGGACCCTTTTGAAAGTCATACTCGGTCTTGACCACGACGTTCCTTCTTCCACACATCTGCAAACTCACCCCTGTATGATGCGTTACCGGTTAGGTCTTACCAAACAGGGATGTTCAAGGCTCTCGGAAGGAGTGCATGGCGGGGTATAGGCCA
>Ga0307515_10004848_pt1 | contig 27522 bp, 7 predicted proteins | sample 17_EM_MG_FD_194513 | JGI IMG/M metagenome (GOLD analysis project Ga0307515, IMG submission 194513) | Populus trichocarpa ectomycorrhiza microbial communities from riparian zone in the Pacific Northwest, United States - 17_EM | ecosystem: Host-associated > Plants > Roots > Unclassified | place... | reverse complement strand
TCAAAACACGCTCCACATTGGGCCCCCCCCCCCCCCCCCCCCCCCCCTTTCTTTAAGTTTTCCAGTTCAAGGTTGACAAACAAGAAAATCCTCTAATCCAACTTCAAACAACTCTCTGATTTTGCTCCCTCTTTTACAATTGAATGCTTGGCATCAAGCCATATGGCAGAAAGCTTTCTATTCCACCTGCCCCCTTCGCCTGCACAACTGCATTCTGAGGGGGGAGGACATCCATGTCAATGAAGTTTACTGGGATTAGAATTTGGGAGGTTTCTGCTTACTAGGGCCCTTGGTTGAAGAGGTCCTTTTCCCTCCAGCAGATTCATCCCTTATGAATCAATGAAAAGAAGAAGCTCACCAATTAATTTCATCTTTAATTTGAATTTAAGCATCTCCTAGCGTGAACCAACAGAAAGAAGAGGTTCATCTTTTAAGTTCTTGCAATTTGAATTTAAGCTTCTTGCTGCTGAAGGATATCTTCTGTAGGTTGGTTAAATGCACTTTTCTGTAGCTGGAATGCCCTATTGCCTTAGAAATTTATAGAGCTCTCCTTTAAGCTAGCAGTGACTTTTTGAAGTTAGATTAGTTGACAATGTCTGAGATTTTCACTTAGTTTTTTTTATTTTACACACCCCCGCGCGCACACACACACACACCAAGGGAATATTAAATTCATACAGGTTTTGAGAAAGATTGAAGCGCCTGAAAACTTTTCTTGTGTTGAGACTTCAGATTGGATGTGGGTGTCTCTGAGGATTTATTCTGAACTATTTATTCTGAACTGCCATAACATTGGCAGTTGATTAATTTTTCATGTTTAATGACTCCATATTGGTGGAAAGGGATATGGTTGTGTTCAATATTAATTCTACATGGTATTCTTGAATTACTAAGTTCTTGATTGAGATGGATTTATATTTTCTCAGAAATGTTGTTTGACACATAGTGTGTGTTTAGCATTGTGGTAGCTTTTGCAGCTACTGTTTGAAAACTTAGGCTTAAGAAAAACTACAAATTTAGCTTTTTCTTAACCAAAATTTCAAGAGTCGGACTGTGATTAACCAAACACTTTCAAATCTCGCAGACTGCACTACGAAAACAAATGGAGCCATAGAAATCAATCTCATTCTTTTCCTTTCAAGCTTAGTGATATTGCATGAGCATCCAATGTAGGTCATATAGACTCTAATAAGTGGAGATATTGCATCCAATGCAGGTCTTTAGACTCAAATAAGCGGAGACATTTAATGTTATGCTTCAATGGCTGATCATTACTTGCTAGATCTTTACACTTGGTTTTTCATGATGGTTTAGGTTCTTGTTTCATTTTGCATTCTCAACTGCTGTCGTAATATTTACTAACAGAGGAGAAAATACAGGCTTCATAACTAATTATCTAGAAAAAAGACATAAATTTGTATTTACATGAAACCACAAGAAATGTCCTAATGTTCCTTTTCAGCAAATAAGCTTGAGGTTGTTTTGTTCATTCATACCTTCCATTTCTCATTTTGTTTGCAGGTCATGTTAATTCCAGAAATTTAATTACTATTAGTAATAATCTTTGTAAAGAATGGACATATGGGTATATATTAATTCTAGGGGATCAGTGTTGTGCACCTGCTTGTTTAACTGAGTGATGCACCTCTTACTTGCTAAACAAGAGTAGGGTAAAAGTCGAGAGTTCAAATTCCAGTAAAGATGGTTGTTGGCAATATTGTTGAACTTAAAAGAAAATATTATTTACTGCTCCCTTGATTACTTATGGGTAGATAAGCAAAGATTAACTACAAGAGATAATTAAATTTAATATTTTATATGTATATTTTTAACTGTGAGATATCATTGTTTATGCAATTTATTAGGTAAAACTTGTATTTTTTGAGGGCCGACTCTATTTGTATGGTACAGCTATTCACCTTCAATGTTCGTAGTTCACCATCTCCTTAATCCCAAATAAGTTGTTTGGTTGACTGCATGTATTTGTTAAATGATCTCTGCACACATGCACAAACACACAAATCTTATCCTCACATGTTTCCATTACTTCATTGTGATGCTTCAGATCTTGATTTTATGCAGAATGAGATTTGAGTGACTGGAACGTGGCTATTTGGGTGACAATTGATGAACCGAGAAGAGGTGTTAACGTAGTTGTACTTGTAAAGTTTTTCATGCAGTAAAGTGCTGTTTAATTGAATTGTTGGAATATAGAGATTTAAACTTGATTCCCTTTTAGGTAGCGGGTTTCTTCTGACAAAATTTGAGCTGCTGAATATCTGGTGGGGTGGGTTATCTATGCCTGGCAACGAAGTTGGAGATAGGATCCACAATTTCTTTGGGCAGGATAACTGGTCCCAGGGCCAGCACCAAGCACAGGCTGTTGATGGGACATGGAATGGCTTAAATAATAATCCCTGGGCTGGAAGTCACTGGCAGATTGGCACATCTCTTATTTCTAACTTAAAAAATGACAATGTACATCAACCAGGTATTAATTATGCATATTGTAGTTTGTTGTTTTTCAGTGATCTGTGTGGTTTCCAGTAGAGTTATATCGTATTAAAGCAGGTGTGGTTTTTCCCATTTTATAACCCAAGATTATGGATATTATGGTTTGAAGTTATTGTGTGTGCTAAAGTTTGTAGGCTTTATGTCATTTATCACTTGTTTTCTTTTGAAATAAGCTGATACTGAGAGAGGAGGTGAATCATCAAGTGTGCAGCTTGATATGTACTTTTCTCATTCAAATACAGGGCCTGAGTTTGCTAGAAGCCAGCCTGAAAGCCAACAGCCACCTTTGAATGGCTATATGCATGGTCATCAAGTTCTCCAGTCAAGGCAGAATGAAGCAAACTTTGTGGGAGTGGATATAGAATCTGATCGGCGTAATATGTCATCAAAAGGCTTTTCAATGCTTGATTCACAGCTAGGAAATGGTCCTGATTTTCTCAAGAAGAATTCAGCCAGGATGGATTTTAATGAATCTCCAGTTAATTATGATTTTTTCAGAGCTCAGCAGCAAATCAGTGGCCAGCATTCTGGCATGCTGCAACCTTTTCCTAGACAACAGCCAGGGATTAGTGACATGCAGCTACTACAGCAACAATTCATGCTCAAGCAAATGCAAGAAATGCAGAGGCAGCAGCAACTTCAGAAGCAACAAGATGCTAGGAAGCTGAATTCAGTGAATCAGGTTTCCGCTTTTGCAAAACAGGCAGCTGGCAATTCACAGGCTTTGATCAATGGAATTCCTATTCATGAAACATCGAATTTTTCATGGCAGCCTGAGCTTATGGCAGCTAGCTCACACTGGCCGCAGCGAGGTGCACCTCCAGTTATGCAAGGATCCTTTAGAGGACATATGTTTTCCCCTGAACAGGGCCAGGCAACCGCATGCTTAATGGGTATGGTTCCACAGCATGCGGATCAATCTCTTTATGGTGTCCCTATCTCTGGAACAAGAGTCAGTTCAAGTCAGTATTCTCCTGTCCAAATGGATAAGCCTTCAATGCAGCAGATATCAGGCAGCAGCAGCTCCTTACCAAGCAATCAGTATACTGGATTTCCAGAGCAGGTTAATGTCCAAGATGGAACTTTGGTTTCTAGACAGGGATATAAGGGAAAAAATATGATCACTTCTTCTGATGGTCATGGTATAGATAGTGGATTTAATTTGGAAAAATTGCAGCAGCAAGTGAATCCCCAGCAAAGCAATGGGCTAGTGCAAGAAACTTGCTCGAGGCAAGACCTGGCTGGTCCATCAGAAACATCACAAGAGGAAACAGCCGTACAGGTTGCTCCTTCCCAGAACAAGGCTACCCTAGATCCAACTGAAGCTATGATTTTATTTGGGTCAGATGATAATTTATTGGATAGCTTTGGCAGGGGTGCCAGCATGGGTTCCGGAGGTTACAATATGCTGGATGGAACAGACTTTTTCAGTACATTGCCCTCTGTTCAAAGTGGGAGCTGGAGTGCCCTTATGCAATCTGCTGTAGCAGAAACTTCTAGTGGTGATACCGGGCAAAAAGAAGAGTGGAGTGGTCTGACTTGCCGAAATAATGAACCTCCAGCTGGGAATCAGCAGGCTCCCACTGTAAATGATAGTAGCAAACAGCAGTCAAATTGGGCTGATAATAGCTTGCAATCAGCCTCTAGCTTAAACTCTCGACCCTTCCCTGTGTCTCATAAAACCAATACAGGTATGAGTTATAATAATATACCAGCGGCTCATCAATCTGGAGTCAATACTTCACATGAACACAGTGAGAGGTTGCAGACTGGTTCTCCTCATAGACATATTCAACAGTTTCCAGGGGATGGAACCAAGCGTTCAGATAGGAGCCTCCTACAAAAAGCAGCCGCTGAAGGCAGTCATTTTTATGGAAAAGCTACCCATTCTTCAGATGCAGAATTAAATGCAAAGAGCATTCAAGGCCCTTGGGCCAATCAGCAGAGCATGCCATCTTATAATTCCAGTGGCCAACCATTACGTAGTCCAAGTGGCTGGAACTTCATGGATTCTGCATCTTCCATCACAACTGCTGCTTTGAAAAATCAGGGAAACGAAAAATCATGCCAAGATTCTCAGAATGCTGATAAAAAAAGTCCCTTGTTTGAGGTGATGAGTCATGGTTCTGATAAATGGAAGGCTACTTCTGTTTCTAATTCAATTACTGAATTGGAATGTGCAAAATCTTCCATGAGAAGCCCATTGGTCAACAAAGAAGATACTAACCGGAATAATGTTGCTGCATTGCTAGATTCAAGCACTGAGAGGGCTGATACAGAAAGCAGTCAACAGCTTCCAAAAAGTAACAATATTGATATCTGGAAACATGCTGGTTTGTCAGTGAACCATAAAGGAACTGAAATTCCTGGAAAGTACCAACCTCATATGGTTAAGAATGATCAACCCTTTGAGTCATCAGGAAATAGTAGTTTAGCAAATGGGGCAGTTGAAACTCTCAAAATGCAGAGCTCAAATACAGATGAAAACACAACCGATAGCTTCCCCAGTACAACCCACCAGGCTTCCACTTTTGGTGTGAGGGAAAATGCATGGTTAGGTGCAAATGATTCTTTTTCTTTGTCTGGAGGAAAACAAAAGTCATCCAGTAATATAGGTCGAAAGCCATCTGGAATTCGTAAATTTCAGTATCACCCCATGGGGGATCTGGATATTGACATGGAACCTTCATATGGAACAAAACATGTTGCAAATTCACAGTTCACGCATCAGCAGTTTTCTCAAAGGTTAAATGGTCTTGACCAAGAGTATACTGGGCAGCCAAACTTTCCTAGTCATGTAGCTAGAGATTCTGATGAAATTGAGAAGGTAATTTGGAGATCGCTACTTGTTCCATTCCAGATTTTTCCTGCTGTACTTTTAGAAAATTTTATCGGTCATGTTGTTTGACTTCTCCATGGAATGAAAACAAGCCAAATACTATTTAATAATATCTCTTTCAACACTTCTTTACAGGGTCATTTATGTGGCTTTCAAGGAGAAACAAAAGGCTTAGATGAGATTCCTCCAAAAAGCATTCTTCCAGATTCTGCACCTGGCTTGTCTACTCCCTTTGACAGATTTGTTTGCTCACCAAATAAAACCATTTCAAGGTATTGCATGTTTTGGATTCTGTTATTGTCCTTCATTGTTATTTTGAAATTTGTTGATCAATATATTTTGTCGCCGTTAGCTGTTTATCTTGATGGTGAAAAACTCATTGAGCATGTGGTACGATCACTTCACTATCCAATTGTATGGTGTCCTTTTCATGCTAGCAGTCAAATGTGTTGTCGATTCACTTTTTGATCATTGACATGACTGGTACATGGTTTGTGTTCAAATTTATAGCAGTCAAAATATGCTGGAGCTTCTTCACAAGGTGGACCAATCAAGGGAACAGCGAAATGAAATGCACTTTAGTTCTCTCGACTGCAACCAGTCTACTGAGATGCCTGAAACTGAAACTCTTGATGCATCTTTTCACATTCAGAAGAATCAATCTTCTGCTTCTCAAGCTTTTGGTTTACAACTTGCGCCTCCATCCCAACAGTTGCTCATTCCAGAGCACGCCCTTCCTTCTCAGAACCCCTCAAATGCGATGAATTCTACATGGTTGGCACCTACACCCTCTTTTCAGTCTTTAACTCCACATGAAACTTCTCATGGACATTTGAGGAATGCTATTTGCAGCACCTCGACACATGCTGGCAGTAGTGCTCAAAGAAAGTTTCCTGCTGTCTTTTCCCCTGGTTTCCCTTACTCAAGAAGTCATCTTTCCACTCAGCACAGGACTGATACAGGTGGACAAGCAACAACCAGTGAATCTGTTAATGAATCTTTTGATCGATTTTCTTCTCAACCAAAACAGACGGAGGAGTCCTCTGAGAGAGGTCAAACTAATCAATCTGCAATACCATTGGTGCTTGACACATCGAGGCATACTTCAAATAATGATAATCCCTCTTCTTCTGAGATGTCCCAGCCGAGTAGCAACAACCAAAACCATGCAAGAGATTCTGCTCAACAATTCCCGGTGCTGGAAGCTGCACCAGCTCCGGCTCCTCAGCGCAATGCTTTATCACAAGACGCCGTTTCTTCAAAAACATCACCTACTATGTGGACCAGTGTTCCAACTCAGCTACGTCCATTTGGCTCTCAGCCGTTTCAGGCTCTGTCCAATATGTTTAAACCCAATCTTCAATCACATAACAGTTCAGGCACATCTTTCTCTCAACCACAGAAGCCAGAAGATCAAATTATGCAAACTGGAGGGAGCAGTCAAGCCGAACCTGGTGTCTGTTCGATGAATTCACATGGTTTTGTTGAGAAAGAACAACTGCCAAAAGGAGACCACTTGCGGCAAGCTTCACCTGAGAATGATCGGGCCCAGAAGACAGTGAGTGCTTCACATGATAAAGACTCTACTGTGAATCATCTTACTGAAACATCTCTTTCAAACCTGGCCAGTACTCGGAAACAAATTGAAGCTTTTGGCCGATCTTTAAAACCCAACAATACTTTGCATCAAAATTACTCCCTACTGCATCAAATGCAGGGCATGGAAAATGTGGGGCTCAATCATGGTAATAGAAGTTTGAATAGATTTAAAAGTCCTGATGGTTATGTGGATCCTCAGCTGGTAGCTACTCAGGGAGATCAGCAGTTTTATGGACTCAATAATATGGTCAGAGATGCATCAGCAAATCACACTTCAATACCTCCTGGAGATTCCAAAATGCTAAGCTTTTCAGGAAAAACAGCTGATACTAATGACACGAATTCACCCTCAAAGGAAGTGCTTGCATTTAGTCGGAATGATTCTCAGAGTTCCGCTAATAGCAACAGTGAAGTTTCTGTCAGAGGTGAACATTCCCAGATTAGTCCCCAGATGGCTCCATCCTGGTTTGATCAGTATGGTACCTTTAAAAATGGACAGATATTACGAATGCATGATGCTCAAAGAACTGTCACTGTGAAAACTTCAGAACTGCCTTTCACCACTGGAAGACCTGATGATCCATTGCATGCTCATAGTTTGATTGAGCAAGGAAATGCTGCTGCTGCTAGCCATTTTGGTATAGTCCAAAAGAGTTCAACCCGCCCATCAATAGCCTGTGAGAATTTTTCTTCCCCTCAGTCATTGCAGCCTGATTCTGCTGATGTGAGTCTGGTGGTTATGAGACCAAAGAAACGTAAAAGTTCCATATCTGAGCTTCTAACATGGCATAAGGAAGTGATGCATTGTCCTCAAAGGCTTCAGAATATCAGGTGGCTGGCATAAACTATGCATTTACTGAGTGCCTTTCTTTCTTTTTGATGAAACTGATGCATCGTTTTAGTTATCTTTTTTCCCCTCTGCAGAAGTTCATTGATACGTTTCCTTTGATTTTATTTGCTGGATTTGTTTGATTCATTTTATACTTGTTTTTCCTGGTGATTACAACATATGTGGACTTTGTTATTTGCAGTGTAGCTGAAGTGGACTGGGCACAGGCAACAAATAGATTGACAGAGAAGGTTTGCTCATGGCTAAAGGAGCTTTACAAGCTATATTCATCCTTTATTATTTTTGTTTTTGCAGTTGTCTTTCAGTTACCTCATGTTCAAATGGATTAATTTACGATAACAGGTTGAAGATGAAGTTGAAATGGTAGACGATGGTCTGCCAGTTCTTAGATCAAAGAGGAGGCTTATATCGACCACACAGCTTATGCAGATGCTCCTTCGCCCTCCCATGGCATCAATTCTCTCTTCAGATGCTGTTTTGCATTATGAGAATGCTGCATACTCTGTTGCCAGATCAACACTTGGAGATGCATGCAGCTCACTCTCTTGTACTGGAAGGGATACTCCAGCGCCTTCCAACAGTGGAGACCAGTAAGAATTTCTTCAATATTATCTAAGGTTTTTATAGCATGCTTTTAGGGGGTGTTATTGGTACAAAGGTAAATTTCTTGGGCTTGCAACCGTAAGGGTGCAGCTTGAGTCTTATGAGCAGTCGTTTCATTAAAATAATGCTGAAGGGTAGGGCTGTCTCTAAATTCTCCATTAAGGACCTCGATTTTGGTGGTCAATAAGTATGCACTGGGCCTTTTGTTTTCTCATTAAGCTTTTTACTGGTTGTAAGATTGATAGTTTTTGCTGGGAAATTTTCTTCGATCTGTATGATAACAAGAAACTTTTCTCTTCTAAGCCTGCCTGAGAAGATAAAATCATCTGAGAAGATTAGTGATCAGTACTTCTCAAAAGTCATGGAAGACCTTATCACTAGAACAAGGAAGCTGGAGAGTGATTTGTTGAGGTAAACTTTGGTGTCTTTAGCAGTAATCTCATTTTTGCTTGCCTTTTTGAATTCTGTTCTGCTTTATAGTATTGGTGTCTGGTACATGTTAAGATACCCTTCCTCTGTATGTCTACTTATCTGATTCAAACATTTTTGATGTTTCTCTAATTGTCAAGTATTCTCTCTTTCTTTAGACTTAATATGCTATGAATAATGACATAGGAATCATGTGTAAATCTGAACAAAATTGAAAGAGGTTTTGCTCAATCAGTCTAGAATGTTGCGTCTTGAAAAAAGTTTCAGTGCACAGTGGTCATTAGAATGTGAACAATTGAGTATGCTTGAACTTGATTGTGCAGATGTAGATTTAGCTTGCTTAATGTTGGGTTTTATGCGGGCATGATTGCAGTTTGTTTCACCTGTGTTTCTTTTCTTTCTTTCTTCTTTGGCATCTCCCTTAGCAGGAATTTCTAAGGGTACAGAGATATGCTCATTAGTTTTATTATTTGCCCACCAATCATGCAGATTGGATAAAAGAGCATCAGTTTCAGACCTGAGAGTGGAATGCCAAGATCTAGAGAGGTTTTCTGTTATCAATCGTTTTGCGAAGTTCCACGGCCGGGTTCAAGGTGAAGGGGCCGAGAGCTCATCATCCTCGGATGCATCTGTAAATGCCCAGAAATCCTGTCTTCAGAGATATGCCACTGCTCTACCCATGCCTAGGAATCTTCCTGACAGGGTACAATGTCTTTCACTATGATAATTGATTAATTGATTCTCTCTTCTTGGTCAATTTCTCCACGTCCTGTGTACTTTGATCGATTTTCGCCTAAGCTATATACTGGCCCTTTACTCACCATAGACCACACACCGAGGTTGAAGGAGGTTGGATGCTAGATTGCCTCCTTAAATAAAACGGAGGCTGTTAGATCTTTTGATGTAGGCCATTGATGTCATTCTTGAGAAATATAATCTGGACTTGTAAATTGAATGTCTAGAGAGAAATTGGGGTTCCCCATCATTTTTTCCAGTAAATGGGGAGAACAGATGTGCAGTCTGATTTAGCAATGATGTTTACACATTTAAAAAATTTAGTCGTGCTCTTGCATAAATCTTTTGGTAATTGCCATGAAATAAGGATTGTTGGGGAAAGAGGTGTTAAATGAATGCCGTGGTGCAAAGCTTGAATTTCCCGTATTCCTGGAATGATGATGTCACTAGTCGTTTGTCCAGATATTCTGTACAAATTGGTTTAGTTTCACCAGGATTGGGCATGCAATTTTTTGCCCAGGAGCCCAGGAACATGCAATGGTGCCGAGGTCAGTTTCGTGGATAGTTGCAATTCTCCACAATTGTCTTCCCTACAAATGCCTCGTGTTATTATTTAATTTTTGGCCTCTCTGGTGGATGTACTTGTAGAAATAATGCTCTTATGGGATCTTATTCCCTCTAATCATTGCTCGGACTTGTTAAAAGATCTTCTCATGCTCTCTCATGTACAGCAGACATGGTCCCTCAATGGAGATTCATGGTAATGGCACATGGATGCATTATCTTGTTAGTGGTTCTATTAATTTGAGAATTTGTTTCATTTTTTGTGTCATGTTTCTGTTTATTTTTATCCACTCGTTAAATTCAGTAGTTGAAGGTCGAAAGAATATCTCATATTTTTTAGTACCACACACTAGTTATTTTGAGAATTTGGTTTCTTTAATCTGCGCCGGGCAAAACATCTGGTGAAAGGTAGTAAAATTTCTTGCATGTCAAGGGATTTGGTTGTGCATTTTAAATGCAATTGCACCTGCTTTACTACCATGTGAGAAAAAAAATAGAAGAGGGGGACAAGGAAACGAGGTCCTGAAAGAATTGGTAAGCAGTGGACTGAATATTCAGCATGCTAAGTGGGTTTAGTTCTCTATAGAGAATGGTTTATCAATTTAGAGATTCTTCCTTGATTAGAAGGGCCGCACCTGCTTTGGTGGTGGCAGGCTCATTGCTGTTCTTCTAAAGTGCCAACTATATGAATGGGTTTTTTTTTTTAATGTAATAATTTCTCGAGTAAAAAGAACGGATCTGGTATGGTGGCAGACTCTTCTTTTCATTTCTTTTTTCCTTTCAGAACTTAATCTCCAATTGTATGAATCTCTCATTAGCCTGGTCATTTTATAACTGCAAGGATCAAACCTGGTTTGGTTTGCAGACTTAATGTTGTTCTTCTATTCTCTTTTAAAATAAATTATAACGAGATTTCTGCTTCAGTTAACATAAGAATTACTCTTGTTGGGTCTGTGGCATCTGGGTTTAGTCTTACCTTCATCATTTTCAGTAGTTCTGATATTAAAGTAGGCTCACCGCTTGTAAAAAGCATAGTTATTAAACCTGGTCCGGCCCGGCGGGTCGACCCGGAGGCTGAACCGGTTCGGGTTTGTTAAAAGACCGGCAGGTGCAACAACCCGGCAAAACCCGGGCGACCCAGCGGGTCGATCCATGACCCAGGAGAACCCGGACGAGACCCGGTTCTTCTTTAAATGTGGTTTCTGTGATTCGGCTTCTCTTCTTCTTTCTTTATCTTCTCTATAATGAGCTGATGTTTGCAAATGTTCCAGTCGTCCATGGAAGCTAGCCCGACAGCGACAAACTGGTTGAGAAGTTTGTTGCCATGCGCAAGGCTAGTCTTGGAAAAGAAACACATAAATGAATGGTTTATGCTGTTTGATTTTCAGACCTTTAATGTTACTAGAAAATAAGAATAATGCAAAAACAAGGTGATTACTCTTGGTTTGGTCAATAGGTGGCTGGGAAAAAAAGGGAGGGGCTCTTTAGTTTTGGTCAAGGCAAGGGGGTGATTGAGAGAGGGATGAGGGAAGTTGTAGCTGGGTCTCTGTGGTAGTTGCTTTGCCAAATGAAAAGGAAAACTTTAAGAGTAATGCAAAAACAAGCAAATCACCATTGAAGAGCTGGGTCTCTTGGTTTGGCCAATAGGTGGCTGGGAAAAAAAGGGAGGGGCTCTTTAGTTTTGGTCAAGGCAGGGGGATGATTGAGAGAGGGATGAGGGAAGTTGTGGTTGGGTCTTTGTGGCAGTTGCTTTGCCAAGTGAAAAGGAAAACTTTACTGGTTTTGGGAGAGAGAATCCAAAGCAGGGGGGCGGCTTGTTTTTATTTTTGGTAGAGATAGAGAAAATTTAGGGTTGTGAAATTTTTTTGGTAGAGATAGGGGGGCGGCTTTAAAAAAAACTTTTAATTAAAAAAAATAACATATTACTTTTTAATGTGAAATAAAAAAAATTAAAATATTTTTTTAAACTTTATTATTTATAACATTTATATTCTATATTCACATGGATTTTTTCTTAATTTTTTCATATAAATATTAAAACTTTAATATATATATTTTTTAATTTTTCCGGGTTGATCCGGGTTGACCCATAAAACCCAGGACCCGGCTCTTTAACCGGGTGAATCCTCAGACCGGGTTTAATAACTATAGTAAAAAGAAAACGGAAGGAAAAAGATTACAGCTGGACATAACAGCAAACAAGTTTATATATTTTTTAAATTGTTTGGGTGCTAATATTGTATGGTAGCTTGAGTGGTTGGTGTGCGGGCTAAAGATCTGTTTAAGATTGTAGTAGCGGTGACGGTTTGAAGTGTTTTTTGTCTGGAAATACATTAAAATGAAGTTTTTTTATTTTTTAAAAATTATTTTTGACATCAGCACATCAAAACAATAAGAAAACATAATTTTTTTTTTCATTTTAAGTAACAAAAAAATATATATATTCAAAATTTTTGGAAATGTGGTTGGCATCGCGTTTCTAAACACTCCCTATAAGTTGAGGTTATAGATTACATGTTATTTATTATAATTTCTTAAAAAAAAATAGCCGGAGAAAAAAAATAGAGGCATGACTACTATTTATGTTGGCCTTTTGGGTTGTTTAACCTTGGCTAGGTCAATTTCTTTTCTAACATAAGTTTTTATTTATTTATTATTTGATATTGGGTTAATGATAAATTAATTTTTGTATTTTTTGTTATATAATAAATTTAAAAAAATTAATTTGAATTAGTAGAGTCCATAACTTGAGTAACTTGTTTGGCAAGTTGATTGAGGTTAACCTGATTTTTTTTTTGTTAAACCTATCTAGTTGATAAGATTGTATTGAGATAATTTTTATATAATTTAATTTTAAATTCAAATTAGATAAGGAGTCAAGTTAAAAGGTTTCAAAATTGAATCGTTAAATCAGGTTCAATAACAATGATAAATAATTTTCTATCATCTAAATATTTTTTTACATTAATTTTTTTAAACCAATTTGATTTTATTTTTCTTTGGAGAAGGGAAAGTAATTCATGTTTTTGTTGCCCGTTCTGTTGATGAAAATGATGCTTTAGTTAGTTATTCTTCTGTGATCGATGTAGCAATCTATCAATGTAATAAATTGTTTGCATGTTATCCCAATCAATTCCAGGGGTAGTAATTTGTAATTCAAATTTGATTCTCTCATGAGACATTAGAAGTATTGATAAAATGTAATTAGTGTTGCATCTTTGGTTCTATTGAAGATATTAAAGCCTATTTGGTATTGTGGTAACAATTGTTTTTTAAAGTATTTTTTGCTTATAAATAAATCGAAATAATTTTTTTTTATTTTTTAAAATTTATTTTTCACATCAGCATTTCAAAACGATCTAGAAAATAAAAAAGCAAATGATAATAATGATAGTGTAGATAATAAAAAATAAATTTATAACTAGCTGAAGTAAAATATTCTTATTCTGAATCCATTAATTATAAGCAAACAAAGATAACAACTTGAAAGGACAAATACAGAGAACAAAGAAGTAAATCCCATTCATTAGAACATTAATGACTTTAGAACTTTAATGCACATCAACATTTTAAAAACGATCTTAAAAAAAAAAGAGCAAATGATAATAATAATAATATAGATAATAAAAAAAATAAATTTATAATTAGCTGAAGTAAAATATTCTTATTCTGAATCCATTAATCATAAGCAAATAAAAATAACTTGAATGGACAAATATAAAGAATAAAAAAGTAAATCCCATTCATTAAGACATTAATGGCCTTAGAACTTTAATGCACATATATCTACAAGAAAATAAAAACAATTAACAAATATGAAACAAAGTGATAAACTTATTTTTAAGGAGTTTAAAAAACCTTTATGACCCTCCTCTCTTGGACATGCCTAAATGAATGAGCTTGCCCCAAATGGGGACTTAACAGTGTGCCAAGCTCAGCCACACGAGGGCTTAATAGTGAGCCAAGCCTTGGGCATGTTGGAATTGGTGCTAGCCAGACCCAGACGTGTTGGGCTTAACAGTGTGTCAAGCTCTCCTAAATACCTTTTGGTTTGGTAGTGTGCCACACTCGACACTTGGACTTAACAGTCCACCAAATCTAAGGTAATGTGAGTTTAACAAATATGCTACCCCCAAGACACTTGAGCTTAACATTCCTTCAAGTCCAGGCACCTGGACTTGACATTCAGCCAAGTCCAAGATAACATGGGTCTCGCAAATATGCTAGATCCAAGACACTTGGACTTGACAATTAACCAAGTCCATGGTAATGACCATTTTCCCTTGATCACGCCCAAGGGAATGACCATCCTCTCTTGGCATGTCCACTAGAATGACCAACCTCCATTAGGTCTAACCTAGAGGAAGAATTCAACCTCTATGGAGTTAGCTACATTTGACGTTGTAAACCCTAATCTCTTCTTATACCTTTTAGGTGTATGAAAGTCCTCTGAGGACCCACCATATTTCCATCAAACATTAATATAGATGTAAGAGATATTTATCTCTCATTAAATTCTATCACGGTGAAATTACACTCCAGACTCTTCTATTCATAAAATAACAAGATTCATGAGTTATAAATACGTTATGAGACCTTTAGAACAAAAGTTCACAATTTTCATTCTTTATTATATATATATAGCATATTTTACTAGAATATTCTTATATTTTCTCTCTTTAAAACTTATTTAAGCATTGAAGAGTCCTTACCTCCATCAAAAGGGATCTTTTGCAGGTACTAGCCACAAGTCACCTTAGCCTACTAAGCACCAAGTATAAGCTATCAGTAATGAGAATGAATAAGATTGTTAGAACCAATTAATTAACTGATTATCCAACCCTAGAGCTCTATTCCTAGGTTAGTTGGATTTTTGGGACTTCATCAGTGACACTGTTTGTGGGAACTGATCAAAAAGCTATCAGTTTCTTTCTAAAACTTTTTTCTAACGTTTCTAAGGCATTTCATGGCACACAACTAATGCCCCTCGAGGCTAGGTAGCGAGATAAATCAACTTGTTACCACTGACACTCTTTCCTAGTAAGAGTTTCAACAACTCACTAGTCAGGTGCAACTCCTCACCTAGGCCGTGTTGATAACTTGAGGAAAAAAAATCAAACATTGCCATCTCAGCAAGTCTTAACACCCTTAACAACACACAATATCTTAACATCAGGGCCACCAGCTGTACAAGAAGCCCGTAGACGATCACACTACCTAGAGGAGACTAAATATAATGATATTCATGAAAGTTCTCTAAAGGATCACTCATGCCATTGTCACACTCATGCACAAAGCAAACACTCCAAATGCACTCCCTTTAGTTACTATGGGATGGATAATGGTCATTGTAATTGTTGTTCTATGCCAAATCTTTCGGGCTCCCAAGAGCCCATCAGATAAAGAGCAAGGAGACAGTTTATGTATGAGCACGTTCAAGGGAATAAGTATACCCATAGGAATGTGTATAGTCCTTATCAGTAGAGGGTTTCTCTCTTGTCCAAACGCATATTGAACACTCGACTCCCTAAGGACTACTTTTTCATGAATATAAGTTTGGATAACTATGATGGCTTGACCGCTCCAAGAGAGCATGTGCAAAATATGCACAGTAACTTAGAGTTGATCATCTAATACCATGACTCAATATGCAAGATATTCCCTTCAACCTTTAGAGGATCTGTGTGTGCTTGTTATAACAACTTAAAACCAAACTTTATTAAAGGTTTTAGTGACCTATGTGCAAAGCTAATGGCACGCTTTAATACTAGCATACCCATTAATAAAACATTCACAAAGGTTTTCAGTGTTGCCCAATAAGAGGTCGAGTCTACGCGAGCATATTGGAGGTGATTAAACACAGAGATGCTCAAGATGGAAGAATTGATTGAGCCAGTAGCCTTAATAAAAGGAGTATGAGAACATGCCCTCTAGAGAAAGCTTTATGTTTTACCAAATAAAAGCTTGTCTAAAGTAAAACAGTTCATAAAAAATCATATACGAGTTGAAGAGGTCAGTTTACTTTGATATGAATCTCTTTGTTCTTACAAGAATAGCCGACGTCAGTGATTTTCCAAGTGAAGTAATCAGGGTATTCGAAGCCAACATCTTAGTGCCACCTCCATGATATGTTTCCTTCTAAGAGCCTCTCTTATACCTGTCACTTAGATCACCTTAGGATGTATAATCTTTGATAAGAATGTAAGTTTCTTAAATATGAATGATTTATTCAAAATGAATTTTCATTTTTTCTAGGTGATCCCTAAAGGCGGTAGTCCCAACACTCTCCAAGAAATGGACGTGGTCTTCCAAATGCTATATGCACTAATCTTCAATGGATATATGTGATCTCTCCAGTACTATATGCATCAATCTCCAAGGAATGAACGTAGCCTACCTGGTGCTATATGCACCACTTTCCAAGGGATGGATGTGATCTTCCTAATGTTATATGCACCACTCTTTAAGGGATGGATGTGATCTTTCCAGTGCTATACACATCAATCTCCAAGGGATAAATGTGATCTTTCTAGTGCTATATGCACCAATCTTCAAAGGATGAACGTAGTCTTTTCAATACTATACGCACCACTCTCCAAGGGATGAATGTGATCTTCTTAATACTATATGCACCAATCTCTAAAGGATAAATGCGATCTCCTCAATGTTATATGCACCACTCTTCAAGGGATAAATATGATCTTCCTAGTGCTATATGCACCAATCTTTAAAGGATGAACGTAGTCTACCCAATGTAATATGCACCCCTCTCCAAGGGATGAACTTGGTCTTCCAATTACAAATAGCAACATCATGTTATCACCATTCTCAGTGAGGGGCTCTTAAGCCCTATGACAATAATAGAAAAACTGCAAGCTCGAACTCTCTAAAGAACCTATAATCACTTAAAAATTGCTAAGTAGATGTTCATCCTTTTTGGGTTCCCACTAGCCACTTAGAAATTCTCTAAGTATAGGCTCCATACTCGATGAGTTTGGAGATATGAGTTCCTCCAAACCGAGTTGATTTCTTCTGATAGGTTCCCCTAAGCCACTTAGAAATACTTTTAAGTACAGGCTCATTCCCTATGTTTTTCTCTTATCTTTCAGGGAAATTTTTGAAGTATGATTTCCTTCATGCCCCTCCACTCAGGATCTCTAGTATATCATCCAAAGTTTTCACCTTTTTTTTTCACATGATAAAAATTCAACGAACTCGTCATAACAACCAAGTATTTTTACAAGTCTTTATGTATCAATATTAAAAAGACTTGAGGGGCTATTGATAAATCTATTTTTAACAGGCCTAAAAAACCATTATGACCCTCATTATTTGGGCACACCCAGATGATTTTGGGCTTAATAGTGTGTCATGTCCAACACTTGAACTTGGTAGCCTGCCAAGTCCAAGGTAATATGGGTTTGAAAAATATACCAGATCCAAGGTACTTAGACTAGACAATCAACTAAGTTCAAGGTAACGTGGGTCTGACAAACATGTCAGACCCAAGGCACTTGGACTTGACAGTCTGCCAAGTCTAAGACAACGTGGGTTTAACAAATATGTCAGATTCAAGGCACTTAGACTTTACAATTAACCAAGTCCAAGGTAACAAACATCTTTTATTAGGCACATCCAAGGGAATGACCATCCTCCATTGGCACGTCTAATGGACTGACTAACCTCCATTGGGACTAACCTCGAGGAAGAACTCAATCTTCATGGGCTTAGCTATATTTGATGTCTTAAACCCTAATCTCCCTATACCTTTTAGGTGTATAAAAGTCCTGCAATAACCCACCATATTCTCATCAAATATTAATATGGATTTAAGGGATATTTATTTATCATTAAATGCTATGAGGGTGAGATTACACTCCAGACCCTTTTCTTCACAAAATGACAAGACTCACAGGATATAAATACATTATGAGGCCTTTAGAACAAAGGTTCAAAATCTTTTTTTTTACTGCATATATATTTTCAGAGCATCTTTCTGTAGAATATTCTTGTATTTTCTATCTCTATAAAGATACTTATTTAAGCATTAGAGAGTTTCCACCTCCATCAAATTTGACCTTTTATAGGTACTAGCCACAAGCCACCTTGACCTATCAATCACTAAGTATAAGCTATCACTACCTTGGTTAGAAAGAATGGATGAGATTGTTAGGACCAATTGATTAACCAATTATCCAACTCGGGAGCCATATTCCTAGGCTAGTTGGCAAGAAAACATTCAAAATCAAGTTGGGTCATCATATGTCATTTGGTTCTTAGGAGCCTTTAAATGCTGAAATTGCATGACACACATATATTTGATATAAATAAGAATTAACATTAATAAAAAGACAAACTATCATAATTGAATTCTCATCAAATCTTATTATACTAAAAGCTCAAAAACAAAAGTATAAGTACTCACACGTCTAAAACATAACCTTAACTTAGTAAATCAAAATTGAATACTATTAAAACACATGTGGAAAAAAATGAATTGATAAAAGTCTAAGGTAAAATTAAAAACAATAAAAGTGTTTGAATAATAAAAAAAGAATCGCTCACTTTAAGGGGATTGATTTTCAAATTAGCTTGAGCCACAGAATAGAGAGATAACACTCTAGGCATAACAATCCCTCTCTCCTAGATAGGGATTTAAAAGATTTTTAATTGGTGGTTTATATGGATTATCGTTGGAGGCCGGTCAATTGGACGATTTGTGGTTTGCGATAACCCAGCCTTTAAAGAATTATTCAAAGCTGAAGAAGATCAAAACTTCAAGTAATAAATCCCTAAGCAACTCTAGATTAGTCTAATGGAATCCTATGAACTCTTAAATACTTTTGTTTTATTGTTTACGCTACGTGTATGATATTCAAGAAACCCAACAAAGCTAGGTATAGAAATGAGTTAAGAGGAAATAAAGACTTAAAGACAAAACTTTTATATATATATATATATATATATATATATATATATATATATTATGATGATGATGAACTTAGGCAAAGATAAAGCCTTTTATAACCATTATTTTTTTAGGTGAAAAAGCAACACACTTGTTATAGGGTCAAGCTCACTCTAACAAAGGTGTATTGATTTGAATGGTTTGTAATTTGACCTAACAAGAACTTGTTATGGAGAATCAAAGTTATGTACAATGATCACCCCTACCCTACGTCTATAAAGAGACACAAACAAGTAGTATAAAATCACAACGAAGTTGATCAATCATTCGAAGAGTTTGCAAGTTCAATCAAGAATTTAGTATGAGAATCACTCAGCCAGCATGAATATAGATTTCTTTATTAAAAAATAGTCTAATAGTCTAACCTCTAAAAATCTCTGTAAAAGAGTATGGATAATAGAAAGAATCTCAAGTCTAATAGGATATCTTTAACGCGTATGAATAAAACTAGTAAATAATAATAATAATAATAATAATAATAATAATAATAATCCAATGAACACAAATTTAAATAAAATTCTTTATATCTCTAAAAAGTCTAATAATAACTAAAAGATAAATAAAACAATAACCAAACTAATTTAAATAAGACTAAAGTTGTTTTTGTAATATGCTGGCAGAATCGTAACCTAACTTCAAATGCATGGTTATCTCTAGTCTTAATTAATTAAAAGGTGTGACGTATATCACCGAAAAGCTATTCTACTTTCTAAAAAACACTAGAATATAAATAAAATTCTTTTTGTATCTCTAGTTATGACCAAAACAATAGAGAAAGGTTAAAACTACCAAATTTGAATCTTCTTATTCTAAATTTTTTGTAATGTCTGAATGCCCACCAATAAGTCATTCTTGAACATGAATTAAATTAATCAAGGTTTGTTATTCGTTATTTAATATCTTATTGAAGTCTAGCTTAACCCATATGTTTTGAAGAAATCCATTAGAAGCCTCTTTAAACCTCTTAACCTTAAGTCTTATCACGAGACCAACTAGAACTTCTAACAAACTTCTTGGTGTTGCTTGAATCACATCATTCGCTCTTTCCTCGAAAGGATTCATACTCGAATCATCTCCTACATCAAATAAAGTGAGATTAGAAATATTGAATGTAACACTAACAACATACTCACCTAGTAGATCCACTTAGCATTGTTATTAATCTTCTCTATGATATGAAAAAAGACCTTTTTATCGAGGCATTAATTTTGACCTCTTTTGTTCAAGAAATCTTTCCTTCCTCATATACACCATAGTCTAATCTTTTGGTTCAAACCTTACTAATTTGCATTCTCTATTAGCCTTAAATTCATATTGCTCATTCTTTTTCTCTATCTGTTGTTGCATCTTTGCATGTAAGTCTTTTATCATTTGTGCTTTTTGATTACCATCAAGACTAACCCTTTTATCGACAGGTAAATTAATAAAATATAATGGTGTTAAAGGATTAAAACCATAAACAGTCTTAAATGATGAATATTCAATAATAAAATGCACACTATAATTTTATGCAAATTCAATAAATGACAAACAATCTTTCTAATTTTTAAGATTATTTTAAATGATAACTCTTAATAATTGAGTTAAAATCGTGTTTACTACTTCAGTTTGACCATCTATTTGTGGATGACAAGTAGCAAAAAATAAAAGTTTTGTTCTCAACTTACCCCATAAAACCTTCCAAACAATACTCAAAAACTAAACTTCTTGATCTTAGCCAGGTTTTAATTTGAATAAGAAAAGATATTAATTCGGTCAAATACAATTGACCCGACTAGTTGACATGTGATTGACTCGGCCAAATCCGATCCAAACTCAACCGGACTAGCATCAAGAAATATTTTTTAAGAAATAAAATGAAATTGTTTTGATAAAAAAAATAATTAATCTAAGTTTACGTGATAATCTAGGCCCCCCTATTTTTTTTTTTTTTTGACAATTCCCAAATCCTTTTTACATCAAATTCTAGGCTTTGACAACTATAATTAAGATAAAGAAATGCATTAAAAAACATTTTTTTTATGTCTTAAAAATAAATTAAAATCATTAAAAGATTAGTTAAGTTTGGACTAGGTGGTCATTAGTTTAAGGCTCGGATCATATGAGATTAGTTGATACAAGTTAATCTAAAATTTGATATTTTTTTCCTTAAGAAAAAGCTTTTAAAACTACGTCGTTCTAAGAAAAAAAATTCGGTTTTTTCACTGTCCTGATTTGTGCCAGGCCTCGGTTAATGAATCAGGCCGAACTCGAAAACACGCTCAAGTCTCAACAAACACCTTAAATCTGAAGAGACCTTCGGATGATGTGGCCGTAATTCAATTACTTCATCAATTTACCCCTTCCGTCAACATAAATCGTAAACACAGTAATCAACTCACTGATAATTGTTTCTCTAGATCGGGAAAGAGATAGATGTCATCGCACAACAACAACTCGGCTTCGGCGAACGATCCACGGCAGCCATTGGCCGCGAAACCGTTTGTTGCACCGATGGTTTCACCGCAGGATCTACCCGTTGATTACTCAGGTTTCATTGCGGTTATCCTCGGAGTGGCAGGCGTCATGTTTAGGGTAATTAATTAAATTCATTTATTTATTCAGCACATTTTTAATCTAATCTAATCTAATCCAATCTAATCATCTAATACTGCTACTAACAAGTTGATTGATGTTTGGTGCTGACTGGGTGGCAGTACAAGCTGTGCTCGTGGCTTGCTCTCATATTCTGTGCCCAATCTCTCTCAAACATGAGGAATATGGAAAATGATCTTAAGCAGATTTCCATGGCATCCATGTAAGTTCACCCTTGATTTTATCCTCTTGTTTAGATTATGTGATTTTCCTGAGTTGAGGGCTAGATTTTTTTAAAAAAACTTTGTCCTGTTTATAGATAGATAGTTATAAAGATCGAACAAGACTAATACATAGCATTTATGAAGGTCATTAAATGCTAGTCAGTGTCATTATCATATACTTGGAGATCTTTTCCAAATTGTAGGGGGGCAAGGAAGTAAGCCTTTTTAAGGTCATGGGTTTGTCTACTATTCAGGCATTGATATTTATCTGAAAAAGGAACACACTCCTACCATTTTATCATGAAGTGGTCAAGTCAAGCTGTTGTGTTTCTGTAAAAGTTTGCAAGTCATCTGATTTGATTCTCTTAATTTTTAGATATGCTTTGTAGCTTTAAGTTCTGCCTTGGTTGTCTCAATTTGCCAAGTCAAAAGTTCTAAAACAGTGTTAAGTCCTTGGATCACATAATCTGAGTAAGAGAACCTTGCTCTTTTGCATCAATTAATGTATTTCACTAGAGAAACTCCAAAAATACTTGTTGGGTCTGAAAGAGCTCTCTTACCAAAAGATGATCTTAATTTATGTAAGAACCCAACTTTGGATGCATGGTTGGTTTTCAAAGCAAAACTAGTTATAGATACTGGGTTTTACAAGAAGAGTTCTTGCACTAGGCTAATTGGTAAGAATATACCCCTGTTGATTCTCATTTCTATAACCTATGGAACTACCCAATGTGAAAGGGACAAGGGGATTATTCTGGCAAGATTTTTGAAAGGTTACTAATCATAGGTTGGTGTAACTGTAGGACTGTAAGCATTGTTCTGTTGAGAATTAGCAGTTCTAACCTATAGTTTCCTTTGACATTGCTTGAATTCAAGGACTTCAAAGGGAAATGGGATATCTTAGATGTTTTTGCTCCTGAGCTTAGTCAGCTAGTGCTCGTAGAAGTTTGAACTGGACATGTTGGATTGGGATACCAGAACTTTGTTGTTTTGAATGCAATTGTTTCTTGTGTAAGAACACTCTTGTGTTTTTTATACTAGACTTCGAGAAGGCTCATGAACTGATCAAATAAGTATTTTCTTTAATAGCTTTTGGAGAGAAAGGGCTTTGGTGTAAGTGGAGGAAGAGGATTAATGGTTGTTGCCCTGTGGCATTAATGGTGATTCTAAATGGAGTGTCCAAGGTTGGGTTTACTCAAGTTTTTAGTTTTCTAGAAAAATTTTGTAGGGAACATTAAACTAAAGAATTTCGCATTAACTAATTGAAAATGAAAATTATTTTCTCTAGAAAATTGAAAAACATTAAAAAAGTTATTTTCAAAATTCTCCTCTGTAAAAATAATGGTCTTGGTGCACGTAATATTTTATGGTCATTTTTTTTTTCAATTTAAGTCAAACAAAGCCCTTTGTTTTCTATTTTGGCGAATTTGTATTTAGTAAACATGTTTTCTTAATGTAACATGGAGAGATCTTTTCACAATAAATATGAAAACTAGAGATGGAAACAAAAAGAAGCTATTGTCTGATAGTAAACACAATCCAAGTTTTTGTTTTTATATGTTCTTAGTAGATTGATAGTGGTGGGAGATGTATCATAACGGGGATGCAGGTGCTTTCAGATTATTTCTATTATCCTTTATGACTTGAGGATGATACATTTCTTTTTCTGGAAGATGATAAGTAGAATTTTGCAAGGTTTTTATGTCACTGCTCCTTTGTCTCATTGTGTACCTTTACTTTTATTGTTTCATGTATAATTTGAGGTAAAATAGGAGAAGTTTTAATACTGTGATCTATAATTTGGTTTGTGTATAATGGGTTAAATGTACTCCAAATTGATTTTCAATTCAATACTTCTACTCTGACTGCATTTTTTTTAAGTTTAGGAGTACAATTGCTAGTGTTCAACTGCCATTGTGGTATTTTAAATAAAATCATGAACTTTTATGTTTGAGCATAAATTATTAATTACCTGGATGCATATAGGTGGATGTTCTGACCTAAAATCTTCAACTTTAAAATGAAATAACCTTATGGTCCTCTTAGATTAGATGTTCCAAGCATCCCTAGATGCTAGAAAAGAACAACCATACACCATGTCTAACCTCTGGAAAGGGTCTTCAAGTTTCACTAGGATGAAGTAGTTGTCGTCGATTATAATCAGAGTTTATCAGAATGTAATTCTGGGATCCCCTTTAACACTTCTTTGCTTCACCATGTACTCTATTTTGGTTGTTTCTTATCTTGCCCGCACTTTTCCATAATTGAACACTATGAAAGAGCATAATGTGGTTCAAGGGAGGTACTCCTGATTTTGAGCTTCTTGGTGATTTTATTTGGTAAGTGAAGAAAACAAGGGTTCTCATGTATGAGTGTTGAAGAATTGGATACCTGCAATGGTACAGCTGTTTATGTGAGTGGCGAGTTATTACAAAATGCTATTATTGGGTTTTCACTCTATCAACAACTATTTAGAAGTCTATGTTGTCAGAAAATAGAATTAAACTACATGTGACGGGGTTCAATGAGTTTTCAAGTCCTCTCTTTTTCAATATATCTCTCTGTGCGTGTTTATATGATAACCCTGTTCTGTTAGCATAGATCCAGCAGTACAAGACACTGAGTTTGATTCTGAAAGGATTTGATTTTCCTTTTTTATTTTACTTACTGGTTTCTAACATGTTTGATAACTAGGTTTGCAATCATGGGATTGGTTACAAATTACTTGGGTCCAGCTCGACCTGGCTCACAAAGTTGAGAGGGAGATTCTTTCAATCAGAGACTAAAAGAGTAATGGTGACAGTAGGATGGTCGTATTTTGTTGGAAAATTATTATAATCGGTTGTTGTCAAATTTGACAAATGGATTTAAAGAGAAGCTAAATGTTCCCAACTTTGGTGAGGATAATTTCTTATCTTTTTCCTGGGTTTGCAATTTCTCCATCATGTCCACCTAGTATTCTGATTTGTTTGAGCAGCTTTGTTTTGTTTTCTGTAATCAAAGAAACGTGTTTAATCACTTTACCAATCTCTTTGATTTGCAATTTCGATTTTCATGGCCACCTGCTATCTAGTCTTTTTGAACTTCTTTATGGTTTAATCAAATCAAGGAGAGATGCAATGTAACTTCACTGATCTTTAATAAGTTCAAGGAATGGCTCCTCACCGCGACAGGCTCTGGGTATTAAACTCGTCGGGCATTTTGTATTTGGATTCTATCAGGCATCCACGATATGTTCTCCTGGCTACCAAGCAGCTGTTGTGGGATTACAGAAGATAAAAAAAATCCTTGACAGTGAGAGGGGTCTACTGTTATAATAGAATGTGCTCTGGGTCGTAAAATGAAACTTTGATGATCATAGGTTGTCGCTAGAACCCTAGTAACTGCTCCGTTCTATTTATTGCATGCCAGACGGCACTTTCAGGTAGTGCAGGATCGATATGGCCTGAGATACGTCGCAAACTTGCAAGCCAGCATGCTCATGTCGTGCTGAAATCATGAAACCGATGAAGCATAGACCTTCAAGGGATATATGAAGTGATGTGTATATGCTTCTGGAGCTCTCTTTGTCTTGAGAGTTTATATGAAGAGATTTGTCGGGAGCATTTTAGTTTGAGGACCTGAAACCTGATGGGCACCAGCTTAAACCTGATCGGAACCCACTAAAACCTAGCCAAATTGCTTAAACCTGATCGGAACCCACTAAAACCTAGCCAAATTGCTTAAACACTAATTTATCTAACCACATAACTTTCAGATTTCCCAGACATTACAGTATGAAGTTGTCATTCAATCCACTAAAATTGTCATTTAACATGAGGACCTACGCTAAGCCATCTCCTCTCCTCTCCATCCTCTTTAACTGTAGCTATCTTCTTACACCATCACCAATTGCTTTGATTTTTCTAGTTTGTTTATTCCTCTCATTTCGATGAAATAGATAATACATCGATTTTGTTGTAGAAACGACATGATTAAATTAAAGGGTTTTGAACTTTTGGGAATCCATCTCGTTCGAAATTATGCAAGTGAATTATGAAAGGATGTCAACACCCCAGCTCAACATAAAAGCTAAGGCGTTAGAGAGACATTACCCTACAGTTCGGAACCAACTTCCATCGCAGCACTTGGAAAAAAGAAAAAGAAAACTTATATTATTTTGAGCCATTATCTAGCAGAACTTAGTTTTGCAGGTACCTTGTTCTTTGGACATACGGGAGCATATTGTCAAAACTATAGTGTAAAGACCAACATGTTCTTGGAGACGGAAACAATGAAGGGGGTTTGTGTATTTTTGAAAAATTCAAAAGGTAGTGTGGTTAAACAAATTAGTGTGTCGTGCACTTTAGTAATAAGTACATTACATTACAAATCATAATTATAAAATAAACTAAAACTAATGATATTTTCATTGTGCATACATATACTATAAATCACAATAGGTTTTTTTTTTTCAGTTGTTGCTCACAAATTAAGGGGAAGAAAAAAGAAATAGATAGGAAAAGAAACAAGAAAAGATGACAAGATTATTTGGAGTCATGTTAGAGCTTCACTATCGACACACATCGCTTTATGGTGAAGTCTTTAACAAGATGATTCAATGATACCAAAGAAGGCTACCATTGAAGCTCCAAACAAGTTGCATGTGTCTCCTCAACGCGGCAGCTTCCTCACTTGCTAGTGCATGACAACTTTTTATTTAATATTTTTTAACCTGTGATTCTTTGATGCCATTTTGATTTAGTCCTAGATTCAGACACCATTTTTTTCATTTGACCTTCAATTTACTCCCAAATTTCATCCTAGCCAAGGTTGAAAAACATAATGAAACCAACAAACAAAGAGTGGAATCAACATAACACAAAATGCAAAAACCACCTTAAAAGAAGAGTTGAGAAAAGGCAAATGATACATAAAATGTTAAAAAGAGAAAATAAATGACTTTCCACAACAAAATAAAATAAAATAAAAGAACATAATGAAACCAACAAACAAAGAGCGGAATCAACATAACACAAAATGCAAAAACCACCTCAAAAAAAGAAATGGGAAAAGGTAAATGATGACACAAAATGTTCAAGAGAGAAAATAAATGCCTTTCCACAAAAAAAGAAGAAAAAAGAATGTATGAGACAATGAAATAAGCTAGACACAATGAAGTAGCACACTCACAACTATAAACATTGCAAGGGAAGTGTTGTTATCTATTTTTAGGTCCCCACACAAAAAATAAATACAAAAAAAGTCAAAAAAAATATTCCGAAGAAAACTAAAAAATAATAGTAGTGAGAAGAGGATGCTAGAGCGCTCAGAAAATAGTCAAAAATTGGTTGAGGAGGTTCAAAAATACAAAGATTGAAATTTGATAGTATATTTTTGACTGATGAGAGCCCTGTTGATAAAGAAAATTCAATTTAAGGAAGAAAAATCCAAGCTTAAATGTTTATGGACTCAATTAAATTTTATTTAAGGTTTAATTGAATTTATGGAGGGTTTGATTGAAAGAAAAATTGATTTTTAAGTCAATTTAGACTTTAATTGAAAGAAATTAAAGTTCAGGGGTCAAATCATAATTTTTAAGAGTTGATTTGATCAAATCAGGGGCTTAATTGCATAAAAATTA
>Ga0307515_10004847_pt1 | contig 27522 bp, 40 predicted proteins | sample 17_EM_MG_FD_194513 | JGI IMG/M metagenome (GOLD analysis project Ga0307515, IMG submission 194513) | Populus trichocarpa ectomycorrhiza microbial communities from riparian zone in the Pacific Northwest, United States - 17_EM | ecosystem: Host-associated > Plants > Roots > Unclassified | place... | reverse complement strand
CTTTGCAATTTGGGTACTTCTCCAACATGTGACTGCAGAGTGATTCCTGCTTCGCCATGCACGCTACCGCTTTAATGCTGTGGTTGCATACTCGGTGATGCCTTGAGTAGTAGCCATAGGTGGGCTTACTGCTGCACATGTTCTCGATGTGACCCCATCCCCAGCAGAGCTCACATCTACTTCCAGGGCCTGCATTCGGGTGTGTTTCAAATTGGTATCATACTCCGGCCGCCTAATTGACCTTGTTGACCAAACGCTGTGCCACCTTGCCCCCCTGTACGACAAAGACGACTGATGACGCGGCAATGCCTCCGGTCTGCCTCCTGTGCCTGATAGTGCAGGGGTTCGGCAGCCATTGTACTTGGCTGGGGATTGCTAGGCCTTCGTTCTCCATTTCAAATTCCTCCCGCATCTTCTGCAGACCTTCGGTGCCTTTTCCCATATACTGTACCAGCTGTACTGCATGGATCTTCAGCCTTTCCCAACACTAATTCTCTTCGACGTCAACGATCCCTTTGTCAATTGTCCTCCCTGCTGTGATTATGATATCGCAGTAAGGCAGAGGCATCTCTGCGGTTGCATTCTGGTGCGTGATTACAGTTATCGCGCCATTGGAATTCCGTCTTGCGTTGATGATCCTAATGTAGGCCAGAGCCTGCTGGTGGAAAAGCGTTCAGTTGATTGTTGTCATGATTTCTTGGTCCATCTTATTGGAGAGTGGTACGCTGTGGTATCACCTTAGGATTTGGCATCTGTCTGCCAAGGTCGAGCCTGTGGTCGGGGCTAAGGCTAGGCTGGCCGGTTTCTTTTGGTTCCATGGTGGGACGGTCTCCCACCATCTGGCCCATGTCGGTGTCGGTACTGATATCGGCACCACTATTGGCTTTGATGCATGTCTCAGTGTCAGTGTCAGTGCTGGATTCAGCTTTTGCTTTGGCTTTGGCATGAGCTGCCATCCAGGCTGCAGTTGTAGATGTTAGCGCACCTCGGGCTTTTCAATCCCACCTGCCTTCATCTCTTCTCCATGTATTGATCCCTCCACGCCTCCGCTATCATTGTCCGCATTTCTTTGCTCAATCTGACCGTGCTCTGCTGAAGTCACCATTCTTTTCACAATGTCCGTGATTCCCTTGCCCCATAGTAAGTCATCCTGGTGGTACATGTCCCACTTCTCCTCCTTTTGATCCAGATATGTTTTCATCCCTCGCCACCGCGCTTCTTGCAATGCAGTCTGCGTCTCCAACATCTTTGCAATCTTGGCAACGGTTTGGTGTAGTTGTGGCAACTCGTGCGCATGCCGCTGTGCTGTCCGCTTCATGCGGCTCCTCAAGTCCACAGGGCCCACGACGGACTCCAGATCCTTGCTGCTCCTCCTCCACTTCCCGCTTGCGATTCTCTCCGTTGTCTCATGTCCAGCTGTGGTGGCAGTATCTGCGGGGGATGGGGGTCACCGCCGTTGCCAACTCGATTGCCATCACCTGTAACGGTGCGTATGCCTACGTCCGGCCTCATAGGTACAAGTGTGGTAATTATAGAGATATGCTTGCAAACGTGGATGCAAGTGATAGTAGATATAGATGTATAGGTAAGATTATTGCTAGACATCTAAGGCTCGGGGCAAGCTGACCATATGGAATGGCCGTTACCCAGCCCGGGTCACGTGCCACCATTACAGTATCCCTCTCTTTAGGCGCACACCTCCTGGGCTGCAAAAGCCAGTACCATAGAAGAGAACAAAATGGAGTAATCGAACGATCGTTCGACGTACCAAATCTCATGAACTCGTAAGTCCCAAAACTGATCTGTACCGCCCAGGGCGACTTTTCGCCGGATCTGGTGAACGGGGAATCTCCACCTCCCATTGGCTGAGATCCGGAGGTGGTAAAACCCCTGTCGACGCCATTCATCTCGGGCCAAGATCCACAGAAGTGATGAAGGATGGACAAGAGAAGAGAAGAGAAGAAACAGAACAAACAGAAGAAAGGAACGCCTAATTGATAACTTTCCTCCAGTTCTGAGTTCCGAAACTCTATTGACGCATTTCCTCCGCTCCCGAGCCTCGCACATCAATTCCTCCATATCTCCACTCCCGAACCCATACAGCATCCGTCCTGCCATCCAGTACTGCACTCGTAGCTCATATGATCTTGGCGTGGGTCAATGTCCGAATCGTCAGGGTGGGAGAGCTTCCGCTCATGACTTGGCATCGATGGGAGCATCCACTGCCGGTATCGGTTGTAGCCGTCAATCGTATATGGTAAATGAATTGTGTGTTGTCGGGTCACATTCGTCCACATCTAACACCCAAGCTTCTCTAAATGGTTATATATACTAAGTTCAAGCGCACTAGCACTGTCTGAGCTCTGTGGAGTGCTTCCGCATACTCTGTATGTCGCATCTTGCAGCGGACACTCATTGGTAGTTGACATTGACTAGGTAATCGTCGTTGGAAGTCCGCTTCGGTGACCATCCGGTCTACTTCATGGGTGCGCTCTTGATTGGCGGATTCAGTAGAATCTTGGTTGACTTGGTAGACTTGCCGGTCGACTTCTCGGTAGACTTCTCGGTGTGTGTCTCGGTAGACTGCCACCAGGTGGGGCTTTTGACTCGTCGGTAGGACTTGATTGTAGACTTGTCTGTGCGTGTCTTCGCAGACTGCCTCCACGTGGGCATTTGACTTGTCGGTAGGACTTCTTTGTAGACTTGTCGGTAGTACTTTACTGATCTGACATGGCTATCTCTGCCTTTTGGAAAATTCATTGCTCCGTCGATGTCTTGTCCATTATATCGATTGTCGATTGCCATTGTGGCTCGGTAGCAGTGTAACTTCGGTCACCGAATTGATATTGGGAATCATTGGTGATTCGATACCTAATTCGGTTCAGAATATCTTGCTTTTGCTTTTGTCGTCCTTTTGCGTCGTCCACTATCGTGTGAGTACCCTGACTTGCTCTGCCTATTGACTTACTGTCGTATTAGAAGTCCCAATACGCTCATTCTGCAATGGCTATGCATCATCGTGACTTGTTCAGCCCGTTGACTTACTGTCGTATGAGGCGTCCCAATGCCCTCAACCTCGACGTCATTGCAACGGCGCCTAGTGGTGACTCTGGGCAATGATGTGAGCTTTTGCTCCTGGCATCGTCAGAGCCGTCGGTTCTCAGGTGACTCGCTGGTGACCATTTGTGGGTGGCAGAGTGCGCCAATTGCATCGGCGACACCTGGGCGGTATATCATTGATCCATATCTAACACGTAAGCCTCACCCCAGGTGGTAATACTCACTGTTATTGGACCGCGCTTCTGTTGTTGGAATGCCGCTTTGCATATGCGGATTCCGGCATCTCTTGATTCGGCATTTGGTAAGGTCCTGGTGGACCACTTCTTGGTGAAAGTCATTCTGATGATCGCTTCAGTGCGTTCTTGGTCGACTTCCCAGTGGCCATGTCTGTAGGCAGCTTCCGTTGAATATAGGTTTTGCTTCTCGGTAGTCATTTGGTGTAATCATTCCGGATTGTGTTCGGTATACCGTTCGGTGATAGTTTTTGATTCTTCGGTACGCCATTCTGTAAACATCTCTGTCAGTGGCTTATTACGGTGAGGCTCCCGGTAATCCTCTCGATCTCCATGGGGAGTCCTTCAGCAGAGATATCTGTCGCTGTGAGATCTTGGTCTTCATATCTTGCTAATAGTCTCGACTCTCTTGGGGTGCCGTTCGGTAGACTAGTCGGTACGCTCGGTGGTCATTTTCGATCTCCTTCGTGACCAATTCGGTAGTCATGTCGCAGTCATTCGGTATCTCGTTCATATCTGCTTCGGTTGCCATATTTGCTCTCGTTTAGCATGGATCAGGCTCGCTTAACTTATCGTCTGTATCGTGCATTTGCAGGTCGTACTGGACGTCTGTTGTATGCTAGGTATACATATCATAGATCGCGGGGTGCGCTTGCTGGCTCTCCTCGGGGTGTGCTTGTCGATTCATCTGTAGGCATGTTTGCCATCACTTGACTCCGTGCACTTATCGTCGTTCTGATGCTTAATTCCTGTACTTCCGCGACGGTATTTCTTTGCGGTAGGGGATGATTGAGATTCAGGTGCGGTCATCCTCCTCTTTTGAAAGTCGTTGCTCCGCCGGCGACAAATCTCATAGGGCTTCGTGCGAAATACCAATCGGAAGGACTTGATTTGGGGTTGATTCCGAAGTTGATTTGTAGTAGTCGATTGTCATCGTAGTTGTGTAGCTGGGGATGACTGAGTCTGAGTTGGGATCTCATTCGTGATAGGATTCTTGGTAATGTAACTGCGAAACAGGTATGGCATTGTATTCCGTATTGTAATTGTTATTGTATTCGGCATTGTAATCGGCATTGTAATTGGTATTGTATTCCCAGCCGTGCAGGACTTGATTTGGTCTGTTGAATAGTAGTCGGGATTGTACTCGGTGCGGCAAGGCAACCGGTACATATATCTGCCTCTCTGCATTCAATCTCTAGTCTCGTAGATTGTCATCGAAATTAAGTATATTAGATAGGGTGGAATTCCACATAACTTCGTCTATGTAGCCAAAGTCAAAGATTTATTGTCATCCATCTCCGAGTATCACAGGGATGGGCATATCGGTGCTCGTAAGTCCAATTCTCATAGTCGCAATCATAGCTATTTTGCTCTATAAGTAGCCTTCTGCCAGACCGTCATCGCTTTTATCTGGGACATTACCTCATGCCCGGTCTCCCAATTGTAGTTTATAAGTCCTCAACGTTCCTCAGTGTTCTCTTCGCTCTCAATTGTGATTGGTCTTTTGGGCTTATCTCCAAATTGAAGACTCGCATGTATTCATACCACTCTGAGTCTGCTCAATCCATGTTAGCCAAAAGAATCAAAGAAAGGATGGAAGCGGTGGATGGGAATATCCAGCAGGCCTTGTCATTAACGGTTCGCCCACAAAGTAGCCACACCCCGCCATCCAGTCACTCTCTTGCGTTCTCGGCGAGCCCGTAGCACTCATTCAAAGGTCTCCTCGGAGCAGCTCATCTGCCGCAACTACCGCCGCTGCTCTCTGCTCGTTGCGTCCAGCGCTTGGGTCTGTATTACCTGGTGAATCCAAGGTGATAGCTTCCAAAGTCACTCGCAGCAGCCCTATGCATTCCCCAATATATAGGGTAAATGCTACGACGACTTCAATGCTAGATGGAAGATCATCGAATGCGGTTGCTCCGAGTGTCTGTATACCCGGACCGCGCCCCAGAAACTGGTCTTGACGTTATCATTGTCGGCCTCTGAAACCTTCGATGCCAGTGCCATAGTGATCAGCGTGATGTCCTCCGCACCACTCGCACTGGGCGATCGCAGAGAGTCAATCGACACCAGTCGATGTCAATATTTTGTGTGTGGAACCATGGTAAGCCACTTACTTAATGGTATGCACGGATTGGCATGACTAGCAGGTCTGATTTGTCAACCGGTGCGAGATAGTCCAGGTACAGGACTGTGATCCGCGTCTTCTGGTATCCTGTGCATGTTGCATCACACCACCGTTCATGCCGAGGGTGGTGATGTGTGCCGCTTGATGATATCCCGAGTCGCTTGAGAAGCCTCGGTGTGATTATGATGCTGGTTGCGCCGCAGTCCATCAGAGCCCGTACGAATTGCATTTTGTCCTGTGTGTCTCCTCTGTACTTTATGAACTTTCTGTGCCGAATCCGGTATTTTAGTAATGCAGAGACATTGACTTAAGTTTCTTGCCCTCGGGCTCTCAATGAAAGATTTTGATTTTTGGGAGATCCGATGGGGTTGAACTTCGTCCAGAGTCCCCATTAGTGTCTGCGCCTCCGACTTTAGTTTCTCGCTGGCTGAGTGTTGAAAGATCGTTGGGGCTTGATTTGTCGATTGCCACCTTGTCATTAATGTAATTGCAGTCGAAGATGATTCATATGGTAGGTGAATGTCGATTGCCCATAATTCTTGTGCCCTGAGAGGTGATCCTAGTAATGGTAGTCATTGTAGTCGTCGAAATCGTCGTAGACGGCTCGCCGAATTGTGTCGGTCTTTGGCCGTAAATACACTTCAGACTGCACAATGTATCGCCGCCATCAGTTTGCTTCAATCGAAGTAAGGCTTCTCCTCCTCAATGTGCTTCAAGCGTAGGGTGTCTTCTCTGTAAGTGAACTTCGCTTGTGCAGACATTCGTGGCAGTAAGAGTGCTTCATTTGTAGACAGATCCTCCTCTGTGGATATATATAGTTGTAGGTTGGCTGTAGAATGTTTCTGCAAGTGGGCTTCTTCGAGGTTGCTAGAGCCGTAGGTGTAAACGCAGACAGATATATGTGCACTTTGCCGAATTGGAAGTAATGTAGTCGTAACTGTGCTGACTCGGAAATCGCGTCTGACTACACCTTGATTCTCAATATGGCCGCATTCAGAGGTAAGGTCACTCCGTCCATTGCAGGTTCTTGGACTGGTGATCGTGTTCAATTGACTCATAGAAACGTTGTTTGAACTAAATTAGGTTGATTGTATTTGAGATTTGTCATTGGCTGGATCGAGTAAGTGCATCCCGTAATATGGATATCGTTGTCATTCCCGTTGACCTGTCTGATGTGCCAATGGGTCTCTGAACTCTACTCTGCTGCCGTCAGGTAGCTCAATTGAATGATGGAACAGTCAACGCTTCGTGCTTTGCAGTAATGATACTGCGATATCGTGTTTGGAGGGCACTATTATCAATTGTTGACTCAATGATGTCTCGAGTCGGAAAATGGGGTAAAAACTCGTCAACTCGTCAACCCGTGAGCAAAACCTATCTGTTGCAGGAAGCCCTAAGGTTCATGATTGTGACTGTCTCATTAGACTTCACGCCATGACTGCCCTTTTAGACTTCACACAATGCTCGCCCTCATACTCATCATATATAAGACGCACCTTTGTCCGTCTCTCTTGTACCTACAATCAACTCACTCATTCACATCAACAGGTCATGAGCCCGGCGGTCGCTACTGACTAAAATCACCAATTTTTTCTTTTTTTTCTTTCTCTCACTTCCACGACCTTCCAAATAACCTCGTCGATCACCAAGACCCCCGAAACCTGAGTCCTCCCGCTCTTCCAAGACCTCCGAAACCTCGAATACACCGTCCTCCCACCCTCACCAAGACCCCCGAAACCTCCGTCCTCCCGCTCTCACCAAGACTCCCGAAATCTCCGTCCTCCCGCTCACACCAAGACCCCCAAAAACTCCACCCTCCCGCACAATGACTACTGAAACTTTCAAGAGCGCTTACGGCAACATCCCTAAGTTGACCGAAAATAACTACCCCATGTGGAACGAGAAAGTGCGGCGAGTAATCATGGGAGCAGACGCTTACGAGATCACGACTAGAGTAGAGCCTGAGCCAGAAGGCAATACCCGGGAGCGCCGTACCGAACTGCGAAGCCGGCAAAAACGACGAAACAACGCCCAATTTATCATCTATATGGGATGCTCCGACCAGATCCTCCCACATATCAAACACACCATCGATCCTGCAGAGATGTGGGATATCCTCCACGATCGATTCGATAACACGCTCTCCAAACTCGGTCGAACGCAGATGCTACGCAAATTCCATGCCTGCCACCCAGCAAAAGACGAGAAGATGACTACATCCTTCACTCGCCTCATCGACTACCGCAATCAGTTGAGCGGCTCTGCCGAAGAGATCTCTGAAGACAGCGTTGTCCCTCATCTCTTTACACACATACCGAAGGAATTTGCCGCAACGATCAACATCTTCGAACGACAAGCCCCGCCTCCCACCTCACAACACATCATGGATGCCGTTCGATTGGGCGAAGAGAAGGCGGCCTTCGTGACCGAAATCGCCCACGCCTCAACTGGTGCCGCCCTTTACTCTCAACGCGGAGGTTATCATGGTGGTGGGCGTGGGCGTGGGCGTGGCGGAAGTGGGAGATTTGGACGACAAAAGACATACTGATGCACCTACTCCAAGATGGACAATCACACCACCGAAGCATGCGGCAAGCCGAAATGCCCTCAGACCGGAAACGGCAATTCCGGTGGAAATGACAGCTCTGGAGGAGACAATGCTGGAGGAAGTGACGAAAAAGTGTGCTACCATTGCGGGATCCCAGGCCATATCAGACCCGATTGTATTCACTACAAACGAGCGAAGGAAACACGAAACAGAGTTCGCAAAGGCACAGCCTCAATCGCCACCGCTGGAGATCGCGATGTCCTTTGACTATCCGGTCATGCACTCACCGCCTCTGCCCATAGAACTTTGGTCATTGATTCCAGGGCCTCTCACCATATGTGCAACAATCGCAGCTCGTTCAAGTCATTCAAGACACTACACCGACCTATGCTCATTGAACTTGGCGATGATAACACGGTAAGTGTAACTCATCATGGACTTATTGACGCTACTCAGGGCTACGAGATCGATGCTCTTTACACACCTACATTCCGTCTTTCACTCTTCTCCATCAATCAACTGGACTCCGCTGGATGTACAGCCACGTTTGGCGGAGGCAAATGCTCCATATCATCGCCACAATCACCAATTACAATCACCGGTCATCGTGTCAATGATCTCTACTTCATATCTCCCGACGTCGCAAGCGCATACACCGCATCACCCTTGGATGGACCTCCAAGCACACCTCCGATCACAGTTCCAAGCACACCTCCAATTACAGCTCCAAGCACACCTCCGATCACAGTTCCAAGCACACCTCCGATCACAGATCCAAGCACACCTCCGATCACAGATTCAAGCACACTTCCGAGTCAATCCTCGAGCACACTCGCCGCACCTACAATCTCCAAGTCCACTCGAATGAAGAGATCACCAAGCACACTGACCACTGATCCCACGAGTCTATCTCCGAATGCACCTCTGAGTGCACCTACCTCCACCTCTACAAGGCCAATCGCCGCCACAATGTCAAAGTTCACTTGAAAGACTCTCACCATCTCACAGTCAAGACTATGGCATCGCCGCTTTGCTCACATGCACCCTACCTCCGTGCGATCTCTCATGCCTGAATACATGAACGACGACTCGGTGTGCACCATGTGCATCCAAGCCAAGCACAAGCAAAAGTTCATTCGAGTCAAGGTCAAGCGCACTACAAAGCCTTTTGAGCTGGTACACTGAAATGGCTGCGGTCCATTCTCTACTCCCACATGCGGCGGCAACAAGCATTTCATTCTATTCGTTGACGACTATACCTGCATTACATTCGTACGGATGCTCCCAGATAAGAAGTCGGATACTTGCACCACCGCCTACAAGGCCTGTCAGTCCCGAGTTGATGCTATGGGCCAGGGTTATCAAATCAAACAATTCCGATGTGATAATGGCCGAGGAGAGTACAATAACAAGACTTTCCGCTCAGTGCTCGCTGCCAGATGTACAACATTCGAACCCTGCCCTCCATACTCTTACTATAAGAACAGCGTTGCGGAGATGATGACCAGGACAATCACTGAGAAGGCACGGGCTATGATGATAGACTCTCAGGCACCCATCCAGTTGTGGGGAGAAGCCGTCAACACTGCGGTCTACCTCCATCAGCGATCTCCGAATGAAGGACTGACGAAACGAGATGACCGAGATGGCTACAATGCACCATACGAACCTCCATACGAGATGCTCCATGCCTTCGCCAAGCCCGCTGGCAACAAGATATCATACAAGGCTCCTACTCACCACCTGCAACGATTCGGCTGCTATGTGAGGAAGATCATCCCGGAAGCCCAGCGCCGAAGTAAATTCGGTCCTCGATCAAAGCCCTGCATGATGGTAGGCTACACCCACAATTCAACGACATTATGGAGGATTTGGGACCCAAACTTTCAAGTGGTTCGAGCACAGTCGGAGGTCATCTTTGATGAAGAGCGGAATGCATCCGTTTCATGCACCACAGACGGAATTGATATTTTTGGACTGCCAGAAAATGCAGAATACATTGAGGAACTTCATACTGCAGATGGACATCTCTGAGCACAGAACACTGGAACAGATGGAGATGGACTTCTCCATGCCCGTCCCCAGGATATCAGTGGAACGGGTGAAGGCCACAGCAGTGGTGATCATGGCCACACTGATGATGTCACAAATGTGCATTGCCATCTGCCCGATGACCATACTCGTTGAGGGCTCCCTGCACGTACAGGTTCGAGATCATATATTCCTGATGAGGGGGATACAATCATTCTCGCACACAGTCATGATCATAGCATGTGCGAGCCACCGGTATCGAGACAACATATTGAGCACAGCCGACGTCTCCGCAGCGAGAATCACACTGCCCGCAGGCAAGCCGCGGCCATGATCAAGAAGTCAACTGGGCCACTACCATCGACCATAGGCCGTGTCAAAAGAAGTCAAGTCAAGGCCTCCGCCGAGGCATCGATCGCATCAGCACTGGCATCAACCACTATCAATGGGGACCTATCGACATATGCCGAAGCTATGGCAGGTCCACTTAGAGATCACTGGAAGCGATCCATTGATGAAGAGAGCGCTTCGATCCTCTTGAACAACACCTTCACCACAGTCAACTCCAAAGAAGCCAAGCAATTGCTTGTGAAGCCGGTTGGCTCCAGATGGGTCTTCAAGACTAAGAGAAACCCCGATGGGTCTACACGGTACAAGGCACGCCTAGTTATCAAAGGCTATGAGCAGACTGATTTCGGTGAGACATACGCTCCTGTTGGAAAGCTAACTACCTTTCGATATCTCATCTCTCTGGTCGGGAGATGTGGATGGAACATTGATCACTTGGACGTAGTCACCGTGGTTCTCAACCCTGATGTCGATGACGATGATATCTATATGGTGCTCCCCGAAGGCTGGCCAGAAGGCAACGAAGACACGCGCATGTACGCACACGCTCCGCCAATCATTGTGAGCCCGAGAAAAGCTCTCTATGGCCTCAAACAGGCACCACGGCTTTGGCATATCGATATCAACGCCTTCCTCCTCATCCTCGGATTCGCACAATCACAAGCCGATCCTAACCTCTATATCCGCAACGATGGCATTCTCATCCTTCTGTACGTCGATGACATCTCCATGATGTATGCTCGTACAGAGTCTGCCACCGAAGCAGCGATCGAGGTCAAGGCGTAGCTCTCGGAGAAATACAAGATCACGAACCTCGGTCCAGCACGGCAATTCCTCAGCATCGGGATCCACCGCGATGAAAACGGCACCGGCATCAGTCTTGGCCAGAAGGCATACATCACCACGATTCACAAGCGATTCCACATGCAAGATGATCATGCAGTGGCAACTCCCATGGACCCCAATGTGAAACTCGACTTAGCCGACGATCGGAGGGAGACGGAACTCGACATGGACAGTGTCAAGCACTATCAAGCGATCGTCGGATCTTTGATGTACGCAGCACTTGCAACGCGGCCAGATATATCATATGCAGTCGCTGCTCTCTGCAGATACAATTCTCGTCCATTGACCAGCAATATGACCGCAGCAAAAAGAGTGCTCCAGTATCTCAGAGCCACAGCAGACTTTCGACTGCACTTCAACGGCAATGGCAACGGCAACGGCAACGGCAACGGCAACGGCAACGGCAATGGCAACTACGGCGTCGTCGGATTTACAGAGTCAGACTGGGCCAGCGATAGCACCGACCGCAAGTGTCAAGGTGGACACGTCTTTCTTACGTGTCACGATGGAGGCGCCATATCATGACAATCTCGGAAGCAAGACCTCATCGCCCTATCAACACTCGAAGCCGAATACATCGCCTGCTCCGAAGCCTCCCGAGAAGCGAGATGGCTGCTACAGTTACAGAGAGATATCCACGGCTCTCAAGCATCACCGCCATCATCCCCGCTACCAATCTACTGTTACAATCAGGGTGCCCTCACACATATCACAACCGGAGTGATCAAGGCCAGAACGAAGCACATCAATGTGTGCTACCATAATAGTCATGATCTGCATGCTCGCAAAATGGTAGACGACTCCTACGTACACACCAATGACAATGTCGCCGATATTCTCACGAAGCCGCTCACCAATGAGAAGCACATGTATTTCACTAAAGGAATGGGACTGTGGTAATGCAGATACGAGAACGAGGTGGAATTCAATGGAATTGATTGGATGAAGAACGGAACTTGATTTAAGATTGTTTCTTGCATTTGTTTGTTTATGGATAGCCATCCACAGCCTACGGTAGTACTCATTTCCCTGCTCACAGTCACTTCTCACGAGCAGGGTATTTGAGGAGGCTACTATGGGAATCATCTGCAGCGCACGTACGCTTGCTATCATTTGTTTATCTGGATGTTTCAATCATGCTTGGTACTCACACTTGTTTAGTTAGTTCTGGCTTAACGGAGTATAGCAAGAGGGGGGAGTGTTGCAGGAAGCCCTAAGGTTCATGATCGTGACTGTCTCATTAGACTTCACGCCATGACTGCCCTTTTAGACTTCACACAATGCTCACCCTCATACTCATCATATATAAGACGCACCTTTGTCTGTCTCTCTTGTACCTACAATCAACTCACTCATTCACATCAACACTATCCGTTTACTGAAAATGTGATAATAGTGTAAGGGCACATATGCCTGTGTCCAGCCTCATAGGTATACGTGTGGTAAATATAGGAATATGGTTGCAAGCGTGGCTGCGAGTAATAGTAGATGTAGATGTTTAGTTGAAACTATCGCTAGAGATCTAATGATCGTGGCGAGCCAACTATATAGAATGGCCATTACCCGGCCCGAGTCACGCGCCACATTTACATCGCCATATCCCTAGGTGCGTCGCTGTTCCGGTTTCCTGCTTCTCTCATGTGCAGGTCGCTCCTCTCGCTCAGTCGAACTTTGGAGATCACTTCTGGGAGGTTGACCTCCCTTCTAGGGCAGAACTCGTCGTCGCTTGCTTGTTGGCTGTCACGTCGTGTCAGTTGCGTTTTTCGCCAAGACTCCACCCAAATCCACACACATGGGTGGTTTCTCGTACAAGCCCTCTGGACTTTCTGGGATGCTCGTTCCAGGTTCAATTCGTCATTAGAAATGGATTGCCGCTGTACATTTTTGAATTGCTATCAACGTTGTTGACTTGGGGATGGTGGTTACTTCCTTTTTGTCACCCGCATCTGTGAGTATTTTGTTACCTCTAACTGATCATTCTGTAGAAGACTACTATGAAATTCCGAAGGCAGTTCTGAGTAGTGGTGACACTGTACTGGAATGGATACTTTATTTTCATCACGACGTGATGCTTCTCAAATAAGACTCTCTGCATCAGGTAGCAATAAGAATCCACTATAAATTTGACATATGGACTGCTCCAAACCATCAAGCATATCTTCGAACTGTGGGGCACTTGATTGAGAAAAACAACCAGGTGAAAACAGGTCTGCGTAGGCTGCGGAGGTTCCATGGAGCACAAAATGAAGCAATCCTGGCAAAAAACTTCTGGAATATTATCTCGGGGTATGAAGTAAATCATCTGATTCGCAAATTCACACTTGATATTTCCACCAGCAATAATTCTCCGCTACACTTGATTGCAGATCACATCAAACACTGAGTGATACCTGACTTCCAAACATGTCGTAACCCTGTAAGGTGACTTGTGAATATTCTGAATCTCTGTATGAAGGCTTTCCTATGGGCACATGATGTTGAGGTATGTGAGAGAGAGATTGCTCAAAGGAACCAATGATTATCAGGTAGTTCTAGGGGAACTGCTCCAATGGAGAAGATAGGGACCATTAGGAAGAATACATAACATTTGTGTATACATTGGAAGGACCCTTCAAAAAATTGTCTGTGTCAAAGGGAAGATCTGACTTCACAATCCCAATGAAGCTGTCTTCATAACAAAGGACCCAAATGGCACTCGCTGGTAATGTGAATACCAATCTTTGGAATGAGCCTTCCAAATCTGCGAGCCAATTGATGATTTCATTATTCAGAGTATTGGTCAGAATCATGAGTCAGAACGCCATAATACGCGGATAGCAATGAACTACTCTCAGTTATCACCACATGTCTGGGACGAAATTCGAAATGTAATGGATATCCTCGAACCATTTGGCAGATGGACCAAGCTTTTGCAAGTCAATCATGCCAATGGGTTAATTTCTGGTAATCTTCATGTGATGGATGAACATCTTTCACATCCAGATCAGATAAAGATATAACATACTGAAAGTACCAGAAGTCACCTCATTTCAATGATTAGCAATGGCTGGGCTATACCGGATACGTAGGTGGCACTCTAGTTGAAGATCACATAACAAGAGCTAATGCGTTACAAAATAACTGGTAGATACTATATTCTTACAAACTTCAGCCCAGTGTACTATGCTGCAGTAGCAATGAATCATAAAATGAAACTTTAGTATTTCCGGGAAGAGTGGAAGAATTGACCGCATTGGATCACCACTGCTGAGTGTAACACCACGAGGTCCACCCTAGATCCTAATTAATTAAAACCCCTACTGAGTTCTTGACTGATTAACAATAAGATAACTAAGGCTTCACTCAGGATGCGTATAAAGATTGTCACCCAAAAATCCAAGGTGACAGTTCCGATCTCTGATCCCCATAGATCGTATCGACTAATCAGTATATATATAAGTTATCAGTCTACTAATGTATACAGCTTGAGGAGAGCCTGAAGGATGTATCATCTAAACCAGCACGCAATCAAGATGAATCTTGGACTGTTATAGGATGCTAAAGCATTGTCCCAGCAATGAGCACTGATATTCGATGACTAACTGTCCATGACTGCAATGACTCCAAGTATCGACAGGTATATAAGAAACAGCGTAGTAGTTTTGCCTCAGCAGAAGGAGTAGTTCCAACTGCGCAGTATCCTAACAGAAGTATCTTGTAACGGCACTGCCACACCTGACGTCTTGAAAGCCAGGAAACCTGCTTTTATATAGACAGCTGGCCATGAGCATTACACCCCTAGCGATAATCTTACCTATATATCTACACCTACTATCGCTTAAGTTCATGTGTGAAACGATATCCAGTCAATTAGTGCACGGAAGCCTCCCTGGCAGAGCACTGGTGTACATTATTTTATACTAGTATCGCTCTCCTGTAGAGAGATATGTGTTGCTGCCGGGATTAGTGAGTTTACCTCTGTTTTGAAGAGGAAGAATATGAAGTCAACAATCCAGAGAATCAACCTCGACCTGAATCTAGAGACCTACCGATTACATGAGTGATGGGTCATAAGATGTTTATCCATTAACTTATTTGACCGAAGCAGAGATGATTCTAATGATCCAATGGCCACCACGACATGTCACATCCTATGTCAACAATTCCTACAAATACCTAAAAATGAGTCTAAAACACAATCAACGAAATATATCACATACGATCAATGTAGATGATTATCTACTTACGGATGCAATCAATCACCGATTGATGGGGGAAATGGAATTACAATCACATTACTCCTCAACGTGTTGATTTACCCGCAGAGTCATACACAAAGTGGGAGATGATATGCAAGCCAACGCAGCTACAGTGCATGATGAAACGTCCTGACGAAGCGCACGGATGAGGCAATCTACGAAGGGCAGTGATAGGAGGCTTGATGAATCTCACACACGAATGGGAAGCGCCTTATGAGTAATGAGCACCCCACCGGCAATGAGCGCCTACGAAAGAGACAAACCCAGCACACCCAAGGAGGCAAAAGAAATCAACTCAACGTGGAGAATGAAGCGCACTTACAACAAAGAATGATTACCCAACAGGAAGTGCACCGCTGTCAAAGTACGCCTAAAGATACAATACTGGAATGAGACGCCATCCACAAACCAAACACACGTACGAAGATGAAATACATACAAATGAAAGTCCTGGCACATACCAGGTGCACTTACAGTTGAGACCATGACACCTCCGAAGATCAACTGAGATGACTGCGAATGAGACAAGGAAAGAGATGAACTGCGTGGAAGCAGTTCCAAAGCCACCATCCAGAACTCTTGGGCCTGGGGAACCAATACCGTGGTGTACACACCAGCATTCAGGGAGACCAAGGTCAGCCTGCAATATCCCATGTATGGGCGAGGGATGATATGTATGCTTTCTGGCCCTGGGGTACCATTATGACGGAAAAACGAGAGATATAGTAATCGTGAAAGAGATGATTGGCGTTGCAAATCTTAGTGGCTCGCACGAAACCGGGATTAACCAACTCAGTCAAGCACAAGGGAGAAATGTTAGTGGTGTGATGCCTTCACCTGCAACAATTGGTGACCTACTTTCTAGCGAAGAGGTTTCCGTGGCATTCACTCTATCTGTAGAGAATTGCATTGGATTGCAGGGACCTACAGTAAAGCAGACTTACAAGAATGTCAAATACCCTCGTAAGCTGCACGAGGGAGCAACAGCAGCAGCAGGAATCACAGCAGAACAGCGTCCACATGAAAACCTTGAAAGACTGCTAGTGGCTCACCGGGAACCGAAGGGACAGAGTGGACAGTGGTTCTGGGCCCGACTGGCATGAACTGCTAATGACATGGCGTTCTGGATTCAACCATTCACTGCCACCATCGATTTCGATTTCTTTGGCCAACACAGATGGAGCAGATATGGAGGCATATGATGGTGAAATCCACTGAGATGTGCCAAAGAGAGATGACCCGAGTCAAATCACAGGAGAGAGAGACAATCAGTTGTGTTTGTTAAATAATGATATCGAGGTTATGTGAAGTTTTACCCATTTTGAGATTACTGACCACTCAATCCATGGTACAGATATTCTAATTGTGCGCACAGAGGCAGATACGGGATGTACCGGCGGCATGCTTCACCAACTACACTCGAGACCACTATCTAGAGATATCGAGTGTAGCAGACCCATACCTGAGTCACGATGCTGAATATGATGCCAAACAAGATCCCAACTCTGTATCTGCAGCCCTGAGATACAGAATTCGAGAAGACTATCAAGTTCTGAATAGATACCGAATCGAGTCTTACTGATGGATACGGCACCCGACAAAGTGGTACAAGATAAGTCATTGGCAGAGGAATGGATTTCGTAGGATGGAGACCACCATTCTGGTATCAAAATCCTCTACCGCAAACAATCGCCACACCAGATGTGCAGGAATGAAGCACCCCAAAGCGCATTCACCAATCGAGAGGGCTAGCAGCATCAAGCGAACCACCAGACAAATCATTGAACTTGACTCAGAAAACCTCGACAAGTATACCTGACGAACAAGTGGGAAACACACAAATCATAAGCCGGCGAGCGCAAGTGGTCATTGTCGAATACAAGTTCACCTGGCATACAATGGATGCCAAGTGTCCATGCAAGTGCACCGGAAAGATAATGAGAAGTCAATATGCAAAGTGAAGCCAACAGGACTCCGGAATGTGGATGAATGAACCATATCCATTGCAGCGAGGTTGTGATCGAGATTATTGGGATGTGTCATATGACAACATTACGATTACGATCCCGCTTCATGATGATACTGCTTCCGAGACACCTAGCAATTGAGAATTAATATTAACGAGAAGACGTCGAAGTAGCACCGGGTTTTCAAAAAGGGGGAGATAAGAACGACGACACGATCAACTGCTATCGACAACTCAATACCCAATGAGAGGAAATCTACCAAGACTAGTGTCAGCGATGGGTCCGGGTGACCTAATTCTAATACTAAACACCCACGACATAGCAACCGATCACGTCATAAAGCAGCTAAAAAACTTGGCTGAACATCTAATTACCCCGTTCAAGTGCCAAATTTTCAACCCACCACCACAATTCTACCACGATGGGCAGAGTAAAGCCCAGAGCACCTGCACACGAGCACAAACACAAGCTTCAAAATTCACGCGAAGATGATATAAATGAAGTTGAACCCTCTATTCGTTCAGCTGCATCTACTTATCGTGTACCTTATTGGACCATGCGTGACAGACTTCTGGGTGCACAACCCAGAGTAGAGGCTCACCAGTATGAGCAGATACTGTCAGTAGAGGAAGAAAAATCAATGGTGAGGTTCTATGAGGCTCTTGATGATGTGGGTCATCCTTTAAAAGTGAAGAGAGTAATGGCATTTGCAATGTCATTACTTCCTCCAGGTCGTCAACAACAAGGAGGCAAAGATTGACTTACACGATTCCTCAATCGAAATGCCTCTGTTACATCGAAGTTTAGTCAGCGTCCTGACCGCCAGAGAGCAAATGCTAATAACCCTGCAATTCTTAATGACTTTTACCGCATGGTATGAATATTTCAATATCTTGTAAAGATACTTACTAATTGCTATAAACAGTTAGGAAAGGTTATGCGGCATCTCAAGATACGTTCTGAAAACATCTACAACATGGATGAGAAGGGATTTCTCTCAGGCCAAGCATTGAAAGTAAAGGTAAACTGCAGTAAAGAATGCAATTATCCCAGCTATAGCCAGGATGGAAATCGTGAAATGTTTACTGTAATTGAATGTGTATCTGCATACAGTAGAGTCATAGCACCTATGTGTATTTACAAGGGAACAATGCACTTGATGGGCTGGCCTGCTGGTGTTACATCTCAAAGAAAGCAACATTTGAATGGTGTAAAAAGGCTGGGCTGACTGAGAATTTTGTCCGGAATGGATAAAAGTAAACTTTCCAGAATATACCAAGGATTGATATGTACCACCAAATTGATACCCAGTTAATGCTAACTCCCGCAGTTCCAAGGGTGAACCTTGAATTCCAATACTTGATGGGCATGACTCTTATCTGACTTGGCAGTTTTTTGACTACTGTTTGATAAACAACATTCACCCAATGTGTCAGCCATCTCACTCAACAAACATTCTTCAGCCATTGGATGTTGATCTTTTTGGTCCCCTACAGCATGCTTATTTGGAGGAACTGGATACATGGATGAGAAGGGGAAGAAATACTATTAAGAAGGGGCAGTTTCACAAGTACTATTCCATTAAAGATCATACACAGGAAACTAACTGAATACTGGTCTTGTAACATGAGCAGGAGTAACAGCATATACTAACAAGAACATCTGCAGTGCATTTGAAGCAACCAGTATCTGGCCTGTTAACCAAGCTAAGATTTTTGACCGCCAGGCATGTGATATCACTTGCGCCGACACACCTCTTACCACTACCCCGCGACAATCCAGATCTGTTGGCAGACTAGCATGCAGTGTTTGCCTCCTTATCACCCACCAGTCACCTTCTTCTCTCAAGCTGAAAAGCTTAATTGGCTAGCTGGGCAGAGCTGCACAGGGTGCCCTTGCAGACAAGGAATTGGGGGTGGAAATGATCAGAAATTTGCCTTCTGGAGCCAGAGATACTTTGGCAGCAGCAGCAAAACATCGACACCACCGTACAAAACCAGGAGTAATTACCACTGATGATGTGGTACATCTGGGAGAGGAGCGAGAAGTAATTGAGGCTTACCAAGAGGCAAAATCAACAAGGTAGTTGGAGGCTGCTGCAGCAAAGGTAGCAGGTTCTAGTGGCCCTAAAAGCACAGGAAACAAGATGACAAGGGTAAAGATAGTGCCTGTAATTGTCAGTTGTGATGGGGAGAAAGAGAAAGAGGAGGAATCGGAATCAAGTAGTAAGTTTGAGGGGGCTATGGAGTAGGGAACAAACAACATTGTAGATACAGAAGGAGAGTCGGATTCAGAAAGCACTGGGAGCAGTTGAAAGAAGGGCAAGGAGGTTTCAAAGAAACTGCAAGTTGTTACAATGTTGGGAAGGGTGGTCGAAGTTGGTCATCTGAGAGAATACACTGTATTCGCAGGTGATCAGTTTCCCGGTCATGGTCGGTCATTCGGTAAATGATTTCAACTCAGCGGTGGACCGGGTTCGGACCGGATCAACTGTTCAGTTATTTTTCGGACCTGTCCAAACACGCCATATGCTGCTTCTGGGCGGTCCAAACTGGGACCCGTGCCCGAGAACCCGCAGTAGTCACCAGAATTGTCTACACCCGTCCGGTCCAATCTCCAATTGTGCATTTTGGGTTCTTCACTTTATGATCACATTCAGACATCCTAATGTCAATTGTAAAATATTAACAGCAATACATCATTGTTCTCTTTGGATGTACAGGCCACCAGTATATTGAAAAAATACAGAGTCACTCTACCGGCCCCATCCAGGAAGTGGGTGTCAACACAGCATCAAAGATATTTGGTCTTTCATCTTGGATATTTTGAGTGGTGATTGGTTTCAGATAGTCATATATGAGGTATTGGTCTTCTTGATAGACAAAATCGGGATTCACATGCTCCCTGCCTGATGTTGAAAATGCGCGTCACCTGAGCATCAACACTATCAGGTCTCGCATCTTGGGTAATCTTAGTGGCGCTTGATCGCAGACCTTCATTATGTTGCAGTTGTCAGGCTCTCTTGGGAGATGAACAAGCGACATTCCCGTGAGAGCGTCCCGCACAGTAATAATTTTTTTCATTTACCGTGCTGCGACTGAGATCTCATTGGCGTTTTGGCCAAGAGAAACGGTCAACATATCATATCTATTCAGCAACTGATGCATCGGACTATGATTAACCACGATGAAAGGCCAAGAATCGTTGACTCTCCATTGATACTTATGTTCAGAATTTGGTAGGGAGTGTGTGGATCCCACTTTGCCTATAATGCAGTAAGTACCATATTTTTGCATGGCTGCAACTAATCACCACGCAGATTACCAATGATGTAAGACCAAGAATCATTAAGGCTCTATTGACGCTGATTTCGCGTTCCTATTGCCACAATCTGTGATCATTTGATTTGGCATAATATATCATAAATGGTGTTTCAGAAACCTTTGTATTGTCTTCATGTATTTTCGCTGTCATCACTACATTGTTCTTTAATAATACATATAAATATATCCTTTAACCTATACATTAAAGTTTCCACTAATTGTAGATAATAATACACACAAAAACCCTGTTCCATTCCATCAATGCTCATTTTCATTGTCAATTTCGCTTAATAGGCTGCTGTCGTCTGCAAAATGGATATCAGCTGCATCACCACAGAGCAGATAGTGTACTAACCAGTGGATGATTCTTCATTGGTCAGCAAATCTGGATTGAAAATTAATCCGGCTTGTGATCCTTGGCATATGCATCACGATTGAACAATTGAGCACGGGGAGGAGCAGTATGTATATACACATATCCGGGTGGCACAACTTGGATTTGGGATAGGTGAGCTCCCTCAGTGTTACTGGGTGGCACAGGTGGCCATACGATCGGATCATGCTTCAGTTCTGGCGTCGACTGTCTGTGTCGCTCCAGTGGAGGTGCACATTGTGCATTGTGCTTGCAGTGTGTCAGGGGAATCTTTGCAGTACCATGTTGCCAAGAAAGGCAGCCGTCCAATGGATTACCCCGAAGCATACGTGGGGGTTATTTTATTACAGCCGTTACATGTGTATTGCCAGGAATGTTCAATCTCCGTTGCTTCTCCTCTCAGACTTTGCGCCGAAGTTTTTTGATCAGATATTGCGTTTCCTCAATTGTGACATGCCAAACCCCTCATTTGTCCGTTTCGGCCATATTGAACCCAAGGCACATGTCAGACTGTTCTAGCTGTACCCGACCTCCTTGCCTTGCCACAGTTGTAGAGTTATTGAAAACCTACATGCAATTAGTTGCTGCATTTGCATATCCGATTTGGCAAATACCTCAACCATATATTCCTCTGTAGCATCCTGCAAGGTGATTAAATCACGTTTTGTCACCTCTCGGGGATGCTTATCACGAAATTTGTCCGCAAAAATCCCAGAGCTCACAACATTGTGATGTTCTATTTCCCAGACTGTGAGGATGAATGCCTTGCTTGACCAGGGAGGTTTCCTATAATGGGCGGTGATGAATTGGTCACACAGCTCTCTCCGTACACCAGCTGAATGTGATACTATCAGTTGACAACCGGCTACCTCAATACAACTATACTCCCATCCGATCGCATGTTGCTTGTAATTATTCCTGCTACCGGTTTCAGGGACTACTTATAACAGTAAGTCTGTGGTTATAGTGTCGGTGACAGCATTTGCCGCGTCGCGGTGAACCCAGTGGTGTATGTGTTATAGTCCTGTCTCAATGGGTGGCATATTGGATGAAGAGCCCGTCGTTCTGCCCGATTCCGATCGGCTCGAACCAAGCTGAGGTGTTTCGGGAACTATGACTTTCTTGTGTGGATGAGTAGGGGAAGATGATAAGAAAACGAATTGGGAAGTCCTGAGGAATATATAGTTAACCTCAAGTCACATAGGCATGTGTAACAGCGAACTTGCACATTCTTCAACTGATACCTCTTGCTGTGTAGAGCTTCAAGTTGCATGAGGTTCCAACAGTCCTGCAATTTGCACCAAGTCAGCCAGATATCGTGTTTCAGTTAACAGGGATGACTCAAGGTGAACAACTGTCAACATATCGTATTTGTGAGAAACAATCAACACACTTTCTGATGGAAACGACATCTGCTGATGTTTGTCTGAAGGAATCCCTTCGATCTTACATGACACAGACGCTAAACATCATGCAATGATATAGGGATAGCATCGCTACTACAAATGTAGTGACGTTCAAAACTCATATTGTGCTTTCTTCAAGTCGATTTAGCCTACCAACCGTGACATAGATGATGCAGCTTCCCTCTGTGTGGTCCATATCTTGCAACATCCAACATCTTGTCCATAAACACACTCAACACAAAATACAATGGTCAATGCTCCAAAAACAAACCATTTACCCAGACCTGCAGGTAATTATGGCAAATCGATAAACAGCCTCAAACGACAATATCATCAATCTAATGAAACCAAGAGCCACTTCGCAGCAAGAACGTTCCGCGCGTTTGGAGCATTGTGCAGCGTGCGATCCAAAATGAACATTGCGGTGGGGTAACGACGAGAAACATACTTTCGAGAGAACGAAGAGAAGGAGAAAGTGATCTATCATTGTATGGACAGAGCAACCACTGTGGCAAGAATGCAAGTTGACGATATGGAGACAGCAATTAAGCGGGAAGAGGAAGATCTGGGAAATACTGAAAAGGCGGGATTGACAACCACAAAGTCTGAAACAACATATGAGGAGATAATGAACGCCATTGGTGATAGTGTGAGCGATCTTGCAAGTTTCAACAATTGGGAGTCTGGGGAAGACAAGGATGGTGATGAAGAAGATCCTCAGCTGGGAAAGGTGAGCGAAGATGACGAACCTGGCTTGGTGATGTGCACAATCTCTAGAATGGTACAGCATCGGTTGCAGCATTTTCATCAGCAAAAAACATTGCTGTCCGGGTGGAATGGCTCCATCAGAGTGGAGGCGCTCTGGCACAGACATCAGAGACACCCCGGTGCTGGATGACTCCCAGCATGGCGTTAATACCACAAATCGGGTTGTATATCGCCCTCCGGTCGCCATTTGCTGTTTCTTCTCGCTCCGTTGGTCTCCTAATTTATACATACACTCCGGCTTCTTGGCCAACTGTGATCACATGACGCAATTGGTTCATTGGGTACACAGTTGCATCGGGATTGTAATGCAAAGGGCGACGCTGCAAAAATCTCTCCTCATGTTCCTTCTACATTATGCTCAATGAGCACAGGAAGCGAGATAGAAAATACAATACTACCCGGCCGTGAAGATCCACGAAATCTCGCTACAATATTATATGGCATGAATTATCTCAGTCTCTCTATATACATCCATACATACATACATACACAGATACAGGAATAATGGACATCTACTCAGCGGCAGGGAGTATATGTTTGGGAGACCCCAGAGTAGAAAGACATTAAAGAATTATACGAAATAGACACACTATCTCTCCCATCTTTTGATCTTGCTCACTCTTTGCATGACTTCTTGGATACACACAATTGCGTGGATCATCGCGGCCGGGTAGTATTATATTGTCTCACCCTCATCCTACGCTCCTTGAGCCATAACCGCCATGTTTCCCGAATTCCATTCGGATGCCATGCCATGTGCAGTGGAAAGCAGATGAGGGGCTGGCTGCCTTCTACCTCCATCTTTGAGTAAGGACGCATATGCCAGCGTCCGGCGGTGTATCGATATGGTTGCACACGTGGACTCGAGTGACGATACATGCAGACGTGTAGATATCTAAGTCAGATTATCGCTAGAGATCTCATGGTTGTGTCGAGCCGACTATATTGAATGGGGGTTACCCGGCCTTGGACAAGTCACGTGCGACCGTGCCGTTACATTATCCCTCTTTCTAGGCGCAGACCTCCTGGGCTGCCAAAGCCAATATAAGAGAAAAGAATGAAAGGGAAACAAAGAATGAAACAGTAATCCTACGTATGCACTCGTACGAACTCATAAGTTCCACAACCGATCAGTACAACTCAATCACAACCATTCAGCGGATCAGGCGCACGGGGAGACTACACCTCCCATTGACTGAGATCCGGAGGTGGTAAAACCCGTGCCGACGCCATTTGTGCCGGGCCGAGATCCAAAGAAGAGAAGAAGAGAAGAGAGAAACAAGAACGCATCCAAAAGCGATCCCGTCCTCCATATCTCCACTTCCAAACCCATACTCCTCCGACCATCCATTCCTGTAGCCCGTATGTCTTGGCGTAGGTCATTGACGGAATTCGTCAGGGTGGTAGAGCTTCAGCTCATAACTTGGTATCCATGGGAGCTTCTACTGCCGGCATCAGTCCTAGCGGTCGTTGATCAATGATCGTATACGCCAATTGCATCTCATGTAGTCACGTCGCATTCATTGACATCTATCAAGTGAGCTTGTCTAAAATGGTTAAACTTAACATGTTCAAGCGCGCTAGCGCCGTCTGAGCTCTGTGCAGTGCTTCTGCATGCTCTGTAGAATATATATCTTGCAGTGTAAGGGCACGTATGCCTGCGTTCGGCCTCATAGGTATACGTATGGTATTTATTGGAATACGGTTGCAAACGTGGATGCGAGTGATAGTGGATGTAGATGTATAGGTAAGATTATCGCTAGAGATCTAAGGCTCGTGGCGAGCCGACTATATAGAACGGCCGTTACCCGGCCTGGGTCACGTGCCGCCGTTACATTATCCCCTTCTTTAGGCGCAGACCTCCTGGGCTGCATAAACCGTATAAGAGAAAAGGAAAGGAAAGGAAAGGAAAGCATTGCACAATCATGCCGCGTACGTACTCGTACAAACTCAAAAGTCCCGCTACCGATCAGTACCGCTCAGTGTGACCTTTCGGCGGATCCGGCGCACGGGGAAACTCCACCTCCCATTGACTGAGATCCGGAGGTGGTAAAACCCATGCCGACGCCATTTATACCGGGCCGAGATCCAAAGAAGTGATGAAGGATGGAGAAGAGAAGAGAAGAACCAGAAGAAAGGAACGCCCAATTGATAACTTTCCTCCTGTCCCGAGTTCCGAAACTATTGACCCATTTCCTCCGCTCCTGAGCCTCGGACCTCAATTCCTCCTTGTCTCCACTCCCGAACTCATACAACGTCCAACCAGCCATCCAGTACCGCACTCGTAGCCCGTGTATCTCGGCGTATGTCATTGTCGGAATTCGTCAGGGTGGTAGAGCTTCCGCTCATGACTTGGCATCGATGGGAGCTTCCGCTGCCGGCATCGGTCGTAGCCGTCAATCGTATACGTCAATTTCGTGTAGTTTCATTCGTAGACACCTAACACGTAAGTTTCTCTAAGATGGTTATACTTACCAAGTTCAAGCGCGCTAGCGCTGTCTGAGCTCTGTGCACTGCTTCCGCATGTTCTGTAGAGTATATCTTGCAACCGGTAGTCATCGATACTCGGTGTGGTGGGAAAACGGCTCCCACCACTACAAATCCACGCAATTGAGTGGGTTCGTGACTGGGTTAGGGTTATCGCGGCTCTGCATCACGCCATCGACATCATCTCTTTCCTTCTTTTGAAAATTCGTTGCTCCGTCGACGACTTCTGCATCATATCCATTGTCGATTGCCATCGTGGCTCGGTAGCAGTGTAACTTGGATCTCCGAATTGATATTGGGATTCATTGGTGATTCGATACGTAATTCAGTTCGGCTTTCGCTTCATCTGCAGACTATCTTCCTTCGGCTTCGGTCGTCCTTCTGCGTCGCCCGCTGTCCAGTGTCTATCCTGACCTGCTCTGCCTGTTGACTTACTGTCGTATGAGACGTCCCAATGCGCTCAATCTTGATGTCATTGCAACGGCTATGCCTCGTCGTGACTTGTTCTGCCTGTTGCCTTACTGTCGAATGAGGCGTCCCAATGCGCTCAATCTCGACGTCATTTGCAACGGCGCCTTGTCTTGACTTTGGGCAATGATGTGAGCTTTCGCTCCTGGCATCGTCATAGCCGTCGGTTCTCATATGTGACTCGCTGGTGACCATTTGAGGGTAGTAGAATGCGCCAATTGCATCAGGCGTGGGCGGTATATCATTGATTCATATCTAACACGTAAGCTTCACACTGGGTGGTCATACTCACCGCGATAAGAGCGCGCTTCTGCTCTCGGAAAGCCGCTTTGCATTTGAGGATTCCGGCATCTCTTGATTCGGCGTTTGGTAGGGTCTCGGTGGCCCGCTGTGGCCATCTCGGTAGGCAGCTGCGGTAGAATGTCCGTTTGTTTCTCGGTAGCCATTTGGTAGGCCCCTGGTAAGGTGGTTTGGCATTCAGTTCGGTATGCCGTTCGGCGATAGTTTTTGATCCTTCGGTACGTCATTCGGTAAGTGTCTTGGTCAGTGGCTTGGTACGGTAAGGCTCTCGGTAATCCTCTCGATCTCCATGTGAAGTCCTTCGGCAGTGATATGTTGTTGGTTGTTTAATCATACGGTATTGACTCTAATTAGAGTATGACAGGACCCTGATATTCGGCAGTGATATCCGTCGCTGTGAGATCTCGGTCATCATCTCATGGTAGTTGTCTCGACTGTCTCTTGTGATGGCATTCGGTAGGCTATTCAGTACGCTCGGTGGTCATATTCGATCTCCTTCGGGACCAATTTGGTAGCCATATCGCAGTCGTTCGGTATCGCGTTCGGAACTGATTCGGTTGCCATATTGCAGTCGTTCGGTATCTCGTTCGGAACTGCTTCGGTAGCCATATTGCACTCGTTCGGCATCGATCAGGCTCGTTCGACTTGTCATCTCTCTGGTGCATTTGTAGGTCTACTAGACGTCCGTCATATTCTAGGTGAACTCATCGTCTTAGATCGCGGGGTGCGCTCCCTGGCTCTCATCCGGGTGTGATTGTCGATTCATCTGTAGGTGTGTGCCATCACATCACTTGACTCGGTTGACTTATCGTCGTTCTCTGAGTCCACTTGTCGATTCATGTCCAGGTGTACTTCCGGTACGGTAATTGTTTGCGGTAACAGTTGCGATTCCGGTACGGTCATCCCCTTCTTACAAAAGTCGTTGCTCCGCCAGCGACTAATCTCATATGGCTTCGTAGGGAACATCGATTGAAAGGGCTTGATTCGGAAGTCGATTT
>Ga0307515_10004846_pt1 | contig 27531 bp, 20 predicted proteins | sample 17_EM_MG_FD_194513 | JGI IMG/M metagenome (GOLD analysis project Ga0307515, IMG submission 194513) | Populus trichocarpa ectomycorrhiza microbial communities from riparian zone in the Pacific Northwest, United States - 17_EM | ecosystem: Host-associated > Plants > Roots > Unclassified | place... | reverse complement strand
GGCGAGTCGGCCCACGGGTCGGAGACCGGTGGCGTCACCGCAGCGCCGGCGTCAACGCGCGGCGGATCAACCACGGGCGGAGCCAGCGCGGTCGGGTTGTCCGGTCGCGCCGGAGTGCGATCGCGGGTCACGAGCACGGCGGTCACCGTGACGCCCGCGACCAGCACGCCGCCGAGCGCGAGCATCATGCCGAGGCGGCGGGGGCGGTGCGCGTCGCTGGGCGAACCGGACCACGGCTGCGGCGGGTGGCTCCCCGGCGGGCCGTGGCCCGGCGGCGCGTACGGCATCGCAGCACCCGGCATGCCCGGCGCCGGTGGCGCGCCCGGCGGTGCATACGCGGGGTACGGCGCCGGCGTGCCGGCCCGCACCGGCATTCCGGGCGATGGCGGCGGATACACGGCCGGCGCATCGCCGCGCCCCGGTGAACCCGGCTTCCCCGGCGCCGGCGGCGAATACATCGACGGCGCTGCCGGCGTATCGCCGCGCCCCGGCGAACCCGGCATCCCCGGTGATGGCGGCGAATACATCGATGGCGTTGCCGGCGTATCACCGCGCCCCGGCGAGCCCGGCATTCCCGGCGGCGGCGGCGAATACATCGACGGCGCCGCAGGCGTGTCGGCGCGCCCCGGCGGCGGCGTCTGCGGCCCGTACATCGATGGCGCGGCGCCCGGCACCGGCGTGGCCGCGCGGACCAGATCGGCGCCGACCGCGCCGAGCCCGGCAGAGCGCGGCGCGCCGCGCGGATCGGGCGACAGGCCATGGAGCAGCGCCGCGATCTGCTCGCCGAAGCCCTCCATCGTCGGCGGGCGCGCCTTGGGGTCCTTGGCCATCGCGCCCAGGATCAGCGCGTCGATCGCCGGCGGCAGCCCGAGGTCCGGCCGGCGCTGCGACGGCGGTACCGCCGGCTCGATCAGGTGCTTGGACAGCATCGCGAGCACGGTCGCGGCGTCGTGCGGCAGCCGTCCGGTCACCATCTCGTAGAGCAGGCAGCCCAGCGCGTAGATGTCGGTGCGGCCGTCGATCGCCTCGGCCCGGATCTGCTCCGGCGCCATGTACTGCGGCGTCCCGAGCATGTCGCCCTGCTGGGTCATCGCGGCCTGGGTCGCGCGCGAGTCATCGCGCAGCTTGGCGATCCCGAAGTCGAGCACGCGGACCACGTCGCGCTCGCGGCCGCGGTCCTGCAGCATCACGTTGTCGGGCTTGAGGTCGCGGTGGACGATGCCGTGGGCGTGCGCGTCGGCCAGCGACGCCGCGACCTGCACGGCGATCGCCAGGGTGCGGGGCAGCGCCAGCGGCGCCTCGCGCTGGATCACCGCGCGCAGCGACCGGCCGTCGATCAGCTCCATCGCGATGAACAGCGTGCCGTCGGAGTCCTGGCCGAAGTCGTAGATGTTGACGGTGTTGGGGTGGCTGAGCTTGGCGACCACCTCGGCCTCGGCGTTGAACCGGCGCAGCAGCATCGGGTCCACCGAGACGTCGGGGCGCAACAGCTTCACCGCCACGGTGCGCTTGAGCGAGATCTGCTCGGCGCGAAACACCGTGCCCATCCCGCCCTCGCCGAGCTTGGCGAGCACGCGGTAGCGGCCCGCGATCTCGCGGCCGACCATCGCCGGCGCCGGACCCAGGCTCGGGTTCGACGCCGGCTCGGTCGACGACGTGGCCGCGCCGCACACGCCGCAGAACCGGGCGTCGCCGCGGCTCGGCGCGCCGCACTGCGAACACCGCACCGCCCCCGGATCGCGCGAGGTCACGGCGCGACCCGGGCGCCGGCGGAGGCGCCGTCCCGCGACGTCACGGCCACGACCTCGGTCAGCGCGAAGATCGCGTAGACCGCCGAGCCGCCGCGCAGCAGACGGACCTCGACCCGGTGATCGTCATACAGCGCGATCACGACCAGGACCTCGCCGCCGCCGTCGGGCACCGGCGCGAACGCCAGGAACACCCGCAGCGGCGCGCCGCCGAACGTGAGCCCCGAGAGCACGTCGGCCTCGGCGCCCGGCAGCGAGCTGATCGCGGTCTCGGGCAACAGGCCCTCGATCGCGAGCCGGCCGTCGAGGCGGTGGGCGTCGAGCCGGTCGATCGACAGCGTCGCGCCGGCGCCGAGCCCGACGCGCAGCACCGAGTCGGGTTCGCCGAGGCGCGCGCCCGCCCAGATCCCGCGGAACTCTCGCAGATCGTTGCACCCGCCGAGGCAACAGACGACACAGCAGACGAGTGCCAGCAGCACCAGCGTGGCCCAGCGCACGACCGAACGGTAGCACCGCCGGTGAACCATGCGCTACGTTCCCGCAAGATGCGGGGCTGGCTGATGTTCGCGCTGGTGGCGCTGGTCGTTGCGCGACCGGCGTTCGCCGGCGAGCCACCGCCCGCCTCGGCCCCGGCCGCCTCGGCCCCGGCCGCCCCGGCGCCGGCCGCGCCCGAGGCCACCGATCCGAGCCCGCCCCAGCCGTCGCCCGACGACGACGCGATCGACGACATGGTCCCGGTGCCGCGCGGCGATCCGGACACCCCGCTCCACGAGGACAACGAGTTCGGGCCGCTGATCCTGATCGAGCGGATCGACATCACCGGCAACACCGCGACCCAGACCGAGATCATCCTGCGCGCGCTGCCGATCACCGCCGGCGACGTGCTGCACTCGAGCGACCGCCGGCTGCGCGACGCGCGGTTCAAGGTCCTCGCGCTCGGGTTCTTCCGCGACGTCAGCCTCGCGATCCACAAGGGCAGCCAGCGCGGCCAGGTCGTGATCGAGGTCCACGTGATCGAGCGCGGCACCGTGGTGCTGAACCGGCTGTGGTTCGGCACCACGTCGCTGTCGCCGTGGTGGGCCGGCACCGACCTCGGCGAGCGCAACCTGTTCGGCCTGGGCATCGCCGTCGGCGGCGGCTTCATCTACGCCCGGCACGCCATCCCCGGCGCACGCGACCAGTACGCCGCCGAGCTCCGGCTGTCCGATCCGTCGGTGCTCGGCACGCGGTGGGGCGCGAGCTGGGCCGCGACCCTGGTCCACGGCAGCGAGCCGTACCGGGTGGCGGGCGACGCCGGTGACGCCGCCCCGAGCCTTTCGCGCGCGTTCCCGTACCGCCGGCTCGGCGCGCGGGTCGGCGCGACCTACGACGTCAGCGCGCTGACCCGGCTGTCGATGGGCCTGCGGATCGAGGCGATCGACGCCACGCTGCCGGTCGCGCCGACCCGCGCGCTGCCCGCCGGGCCGACCGTCGCGGTCGACCTCCACCTCGATCCGGGCACCAGCCGCGTCGTCACCGCCAGCTTCGGGTTCGATCGCGACACCCGGCCCGATCCGATCCTGCCCCACGCCGGCGGCCACGTCGTGGTCTCGGCCGAGCTCGGCGCCACGCTGCTCGGCGGCAGCTACGACTTCGCGACGATCTTCGGGCGCTACGAGCACTACTGGCCGATCCACGGCGAGACCCACACGCTCGCGGTCAAGCTGTCGGGCGGCGTGGTCGTGGGCGACGCGCCCCGGTTCGATCGGATCCACATCGCCGACGTCGATCGGATGCTGACGCCGCGCGCGCTCGGCCTGGTGCTGTCGACCTCGGCGCCGCTCGCGATCCTCGGCACCCGCGCCGACAAGCCGACCTACGGCGACCTCGGCGGCAGCGCCACCGTGGAGTACGCGTTCGCGCTGTTCCGCGGCAGCGGCAAGCGGCGGGTCTACGGCGGCGACGTGTTCTTCGGCGCCGGGCTGTGGGGCCTGGCCGAGCGCGCCGAGCTGCGCGCCCGCGACACCGGGTTCTTCGCCTCGCTGCCGATCGATCTCTACGCCGACGCCGGGCTGCGGCTCGACACCGACATCGGCGTGTTCGAGCTCACGATCGCGAACGCGCTGGGACGGCTGCGGTGAGGCATCGGCTCGTCGCCATGGTCGCCGCCAGCGTCGCGGCGGTGCTCGCCGTCGCCGCGCCGGCCCGCGCCGATGACGACAAGCCCGAGGTCCAGCGGATGCGGTTCGTCGAGCGCAGCGACGACCTCACGGTCTCGACCCTGCCGCCCGGCGGGATCGGCAAGCTGTTCGACGCCGGCACCTACGAGGCGCTGTCGACCGGGATCCCGTCGACGATCGTGATCCGGATCCAGGTCACGGCGCGCGACGCCAACGATCCGGTCGCCGAGCAGCTGCTCCAGCGCTCGGTGGTCTACGACGTGTGGGACGAGATCTACACCCTGCGGCTCGACCAGCCCGGCGGGTCGCGGACGATCAAGGTCAAGTACCGCGCCGAGGCCCTCAAGTGGCTGACCGCGATCGACGACCTGCCGGTCGCGCGGCTCACCGTGCTGCCGGTCGACCAGGTGTTCGTGCTCAAGATGGTCGTCGAGCTCAACCCGGTGTCCAAGGAGACCCTCGCCGAGGTCCGGCGCTGGCTCAGCCAGGGCAACGGCGGCGGCCTCGACCGCGGCGGCGCATTCTTCGGCTCGTTCGTCTCGGTGTTCTACAATCCCAAGATCGCCGACGCCGACCGCGTGCTGCGGATCCGCTCCCAACCGTTCTACCGAGCCTCCCCGTGACCCGCGACAAGCGCCTGCCCCTCCAGCTCAAGCTCACGGCCGCGCTCGTGCTGATCGTGATGACGCCGCTCGCGGCATCGGCGTACCTCATCGATCAGCTCGGCAAGGCCGCCGCCAACGTCAACGCCGGCGAGGCGTCGTCGCGGATCGCCACGATGGAGCGGGCGATCGACACCTACCGCGACCTGGTCGAGATCACCAAGCGCCTGCACGACGAGATCGCCACGCGGCTCGCCCAGCGCCCCGACTTCCTCGCGCTCGATCCGACGATCAACCTCGCCCGGATCATCAACGACGAGCCCGGGCTGCGCGCGATCGCCCTGATCCGGCCCGACGGCACGGCCGCCGCCGAGGCCGAGCGCCCGCTGCCCGGACCGGCGTGGCGCGACAAGGTCGTCGACCACCCGCTCGGCGCCGCCGGCGCGAGCCTGCGGCTGACCTTCGCGGTGTCGGCCACGATCAACGAGGACCTCGGCAGGCTCAAGCAGTCGATCGACGCCGCGCGCACGTTCTCCCAGATCCGCACCGCGCTGCCCGACAGCTATCGCACCGCGTTCCTCGTGCTGATCGGCGTGGCCGGGCTCGCCGCCGCCGGCTTCGGGATGTGGGCGTCGTCGTTCCTGACCCGGCGGATCACCGCGCTGGTGTCGACCGCGCGCAGGGTCTCCGACGGCCAGATCGACGCCCGGGTCGAGCTCCGCGGCAAGGACGAGCTCGCCGAGCTCGGCAGCGCGTTCAACACCATGCTCGACGACCTCGACCAGACCCGCGCCCAGCTCGAGTACCTCCAGCGCATGGGCGTGTGGCAGGACGTCGCCCGGCGGCTCGCCCACGAGATCAAGAACCCGCTGACCCCGATCCAGCTCGCGGTCCAGCAGTGCGTGTCGTCGTACAAGGGCGACGACGCGCGCTACGCCAAGCTGTTGCGCGACACCGGCGAGATCGTCGTCGAGGAGATCGCCGGGCTGCGCCGCCTGGTCGACACGTTCCGCACCCTCGGCGCGCTGCCCAAGGTCGAGAAGGCGCCGATCGCGCTCGCCGAGGTCATCGAGGAGCTCAAGCTCGACCCCACCGTGGCCGCGCGGGTCACGCTCCGGCCGCCGGACCAGCCGGTCACCGTGCGCGCCGACAAGCTGCTGCTCAAGCGCGTGCTCGCCAACCTGATCGAGAACGGCATCCACGCCGGCCAGGAAGCCGGCGGCGCGGGCGACGTCGCGATCAGCTGGGCCGCCGATCCGCGGGGCGACGTCGTCACCATCACCGTCGACGACCACGGCCCCGGCGTGCCCGAGGCCAGCCGCGACAAGATCTTCGAGCCCTACGTCACGTTCAAGACCACCGGCACCGGCCTGGGCCTGGCGATCGCCCGCAAGATCGCGATCGAGCACGGCGGCGATCTGGTGCTCGCGCCGGATCGCGCGCCCATCGGCGGCGCGCGCTTCGTGGTCTCGCTGCCGCTGCACGGCCCCGAGGCGTCGCTGCCGTGAGCCGCGGCGCGCACCGCAGGCTGGTAATCGCGGCCGCGCGGCGGCACAGTGGCGGCGCATGGGTCGGATCTTGCTCGCACGCCACGGTGAGACCAGCTGGAACGCCCTCGGCCGGCTGCAGGGCGAGACCGATATCCCGCTGAACGAGGTCGGCCACGAGCAGGCACGCGCGCTGGCGGCGCGGCTGACCGGCGCCGGGCTCGCCGCCGTGTGGACCAGCCCGCTGGTGCGGGCGAGGCAGACCGGCGAGGCGGTCGCGACCGCGCTCGGGCTACCTGCGCTGCGCGTCGATCCCGATCTCCGCGAGCGCCGCTACGGCGTGTTCGAGGGCCTCACCCGCGACGAGTGCGCGACCCAGTATCCCGAGGCATGGCGGGACTGGCTCGCGCAGACCGGGACCCCGCCGGGCGGCGAGGCGCGCGAGGCCGCCGCGGCGCGGCTCGCCGGCGCGCTCGCCAGGATCGCCGCCGCCGAGACCGAGCCGGTGCTGGTCGTGTCGCACGGCGGCGCGATGCGGCTGTGGCTCATGACGGTGCTCGACGCGGCCGTGCCGGTGGTGGCGAACGGGACGACGTTCGTCGTCGAGCACGGCGCGGACGGCGCTCGCGTCCAGCTGCTCGCGTGACGCCGGCCGAGGTCGAGCGCCGCCGCTTCCGCTCGGATCGTAACTCGATGGCCGATCCGGAACCTCCCGTGGACGGGCGCAGCGATCCCCGCGACCGGCCGCTGGGCCGCTCGCCCTTCGCGACGCGATTTCGTGGTGTCATGGCTGCCGCGTGACCTGGACCCATCGCTGCCGTGAGATCGCCGTGCTCGCCGGGCTCGGGGTCGGCTGCGGCTGGCTGCCGCCCGATAGCCCAGCGGTCAAGCCGGCGCCGCCGGACCCGGACGCCGGCCTGGTCCACGACTGGAAGATCACCGGCTACATCCTGGGGCCGCGCGCGCTGCTCTCGGAGGCCGATGCCGCCGGGTTCCACGACCGCGTCGTCGCGATCACCAGCAAGGGCTACAACTCGCCGTGGTCCGGCAGCTGCAATGACTCGCGCCGCGAGAAGCGGCCCCGCGCGCTCGCCGAGGTCGCCGACGATCACGGCGTCGCCCGCGACCGCGCCGCCAGCCTCGGCCTGGCCGAGCCGATCCTCGAGTACCAGCTGCTCTGCGTCGCCGCCCGCACGCCCGCGCTCCTGATCGACGTCGCGGGGCCGCGCGCCCTGACGTGCTGGAGCGGCGTGTGCTACCTGCTGGCGCGGTAGGACCCGCGCTGCGCGAACCTCGCAGCGCTGCGGGGCTCGCAGTCCGCGCTGCAGGAGCCGCAGCCGAGCTCGGTGGGACGCCGCACGATTCCGGCAGGTTGCGACGGCGCGCCGGCTGCACTTCCCGCCCTCGGGAGGCAATCGTCATGTCGAAGCTCACTGCGCTGTTCACCGTCCTCGTCCTCGGATCGTCCGCGTCGGCCGCCCTGGCCGCGCCGGGCCGACCCACCGTCGCCGCGGCGTACGACCGCCAGCGTGGGTTCGACCGCGCGCGCAACACGCGCCGGCCCGAGCGCCAGATCCAGCAGCCGATCCAGCGCTTCGAGGATCGGTTCGACCAGGGTCGAGCGCCAGCGCCGCGGCGATACGGCCCGGGCGACGGCGCCGACTTCGGGCCGCGCCGCTACCGGCCGACCTGGGTCGCGCTCAGCGCGCCGCAGCAGCTCGCGCGCACCGGCTGGGACTCGATCGCCGTGAATGACGGCGGCACGTTCACCCAGCTCCGCTTGCAGTCCGCGGGCGGCGTCGCGCGGATCGACCGCGTGGTCGTGCAGTTCGCCGACGGCTCGAGCCAGGTCGCGGACCTCGATCGCGTGCTCGACGATCGCGACGACCTGCTCGAGATCCAGCTCGACGGCAACAACCGCCGGATCGACCGGATCGTCGTGACCGGCGCGTGCGAGGCGCGCGGCGCGTTCCAGGTGTTCGGGATCTAGCCGCCGCGGGCGCGATCCGCGCCTCGGCGTGCGCGACGACTATGGCGTCCCGGCGTCGCATGCCGCCGGCAGATGAGGGGAGCGAGACCACTTGGCCTTCTCCTGGTCCTCGATGCAGCGCATGGCGAGCTCGATCTCCTCGGGCCTGGTGAAGCCCGGGCCCGCGGGCCAGATCGTGAAATCGCGCAGCGCGACCCGACCGGGCGCACGGTGCATCGCCGCCAGCGCGACCTGGAGCTCCAGGAGCGATCCGCGCGACAGCGCGAGCTCGTGCTCGTCGGGCTGGAAGATCGCCCCGATCGGATAGTCGCGGAACGGCGTGGCCGTCTGCTCGACGTGGTTGCCGAGCACCTGCGCGACCGGCTTGTCGGCGGTGAACCGGACGAGCCGGGCGATGCTGGCCTCGAACGCCGGGAGGTCGAACACGTAGAGCCGACCGGGATAGAGCGTGTCGCCGGAGAACAGGGTCGCCGTCCGACGGTCGTAGAGCGCGATGCCGAGCTTGCTGTGACCGGGCAACGGGATCGCATCGAGGATCCGGCCGCCGAGATCGATCCGTCCGACGTCCTCGGGCCAGCGCGCGATGCCGAACCGCCGCTTGGTGGCCTCGAGCTCGACCGCGGTGACCTCGACCGGAAGCTCGGCGAGCCGCAGCGCCGCGAGATCGACGTCCCCCGCGGTGTGATCGCCGTGCTCGTGGGTGTGGGCCACGATCAGGGCGATCGAGCGGCGCCCGGTGCGCTCGAGCCACTGCCGCGCGAGGCGAGCCACGGTCGCCGCCAGGTGGTTGTCCTTGCCGGCGCCGGTGTCGAGCAGGAGCGCGCGGTCGTCGCCGAACACGAGGAACACGAACGGCTTCTCGTAGCTGGCGCATGGCGATTGCCGCAGGACGTAGAGGTCGCGATCGAGCTCGTGGACCTCCCACTCCGGGATCTCCATGCAGGTACCGCTCTGCGAGCGCCAGGCGACGCGAATCGCCGGAGGCCGGTCGCCGGTCGGCCGGGACGCCGGCGCCGCGCTCGCGGGACGAGCGCAGGATGCCATGGCGAGCGCGGCGAACACGGGGGCGAGCCAGGGGTGGATCATCAGGGCGTGGTGCCCGCACGCGTCGGGATCGTTCATCGGCCGGTGGGTCGGCGCGGGGTGCGGGCGGTTGCCGGCGCCACGCGCGGCGTGATACGCGTGGCAAGGGATGCCGCGGTTCGAGCCCAGGGTCGGCAACTGGTACTTCGAGATCGAGCGCGACGGCCGCGTCGTCCGGACCTGCGCCGGCTCGGCCGAGCGCAAGCGGATCCGCGAGAAGACCCACGACACCGAGGACGACGCCCGGTACGCCTACGGGCGCGCGATCGCCAACCAGCGCCTGGCGGGCTATGCGCCGGCCGGGCCGTCGCGGCAGCTCGCCGCGCCGAGCGAGCCCACCGGCTCGGCGCTGCTGGTCGACGAGCACTTCGCCGCCGGCGACGACGGGTTCCTGTCCGAGGTGCTGCGGGCCTCGGCCGGCGGCAAGCTCGCCGCGCTCGCCGAGCGCTGGTACGCAGACGCCCGGCCATGGGCGCGCCGCATGCTGCTGGCGTACATCGACGACGGCTGCGACCGGCCCGAGCACAAGGGCCTGGTCAAGCGGCTGTTCAAGCGCGCCGAGGCCGCCGGCGACGACGAGGCGATGGCGCACTTCATGGTCGCGTTCGACGGCCTGGGCCCGCGGCTCCTGGTCAGGCGCCACCGGTCCAGCCCGCCCACGCTGCGCGCCGATCCGGCGATCCCCGAGCGGCTGGCCCGCGACGGCAAGCCGTTCGCGACCGATCCGCGGTTCTCGCGCACCACGCGCCGCTACCTCGCGCGCCGCGCGTATCGCTACTTCCGCCGGATCGCCCACCACGACGTCGCGCGCTACGGGCGCGGGATGCGCGCCGCGCTGCCGCTGTACCGCGACGAGGCGCTCGCCACGCCGGCCCGGCTGCTCGACGCCTGGGGCCTGATGCACGCGCTGTACTGTCACGCGCCCGAGCTCGGCCGCGCCGACCGCGCGCTGTACCTCGTGCCCGGTGCCAGCCTGGGCACGCTCGCGCCGGCGCCGCAGTTCCCCGAGGCCTGGCGTGGCGTGTTCGACGAGCTGCTCGCGATGCTGCAGGCGGCCGGGTCGCGGACGGTCCGGGCCTGGACGATCCGCTGGCTGCAGGCGCACCACGCGGCCGAGCTCGCCGCGCTGCCGTTCGCCCGGGTCAAGCCGCTGGTGACCGCCGCCAGCGCCGAGCTCCAGCAGCTCGGCGTGCAGCTGCTCGGCGCGCTGCCCGGGCTCGAGACCCTGCCGATCGCCGAGTGGCTCGAGCTGCTCGCGATCGACAACCTCGAGCTCCTGCCCGCGCTGTGCGAGCTGGTGGCGCGCCACGTGACGCCGGCGCGGCTGACGCTCGAGCAGTGCATCGCGCTGGCCTGCGCGCCGGCGGCGCCGGTCGCCCGGCTCGGGCTGGCCTGGGCGCGCGGCAAGCGGGTCGAGACCGCCGGCGATCTGCGCACGATCAGCCGGCTCGCGAGCGCCGGGGTCGCGAGCGTGCGCGACGCCGGCGCTGCGTGGGCGGCCCAGACCGTCGCGGCGCACGCCGAGGCCATGCCGGAGCACCTGCGCGAGCTGTGCGACGCGCCGCACGCCGACGCCCGGAGCCACGCGCTGGAGGCGGTCGTCGCGCGGCCCGAGCTCGCGCCGCTCGCGCTGTGGCTCGCGCTGACCGAGTCGCCGTACGACGACGTCCGCGCGGTGGTGATCGAGCACGCCCGGCGCTGGCGCGACGAGGCGCACGAGGCCACGCTGCGCCGGGTGTGGTCGAGCGCGCTCCTGGCGGTCCACCGCGGCAGCCGGGTCAAGCCCGGCGTCGCGCGCGCGGTCGCCGAGCGGATCGCGAGCCATCCCGGCGAGGCCGGCGCGCTGCTGCCGATCCTCGGGCTCGCGCTGCGCAGCGTGCGGCCGGCCGAGCGGCTGGCCGCGGTGGCCGCGGTGGCCCGCGCGGTGTACGCCAGCCCCGAGCTGCGCGCGCTGGCCCACCAGCTGATGCCGGAGCTCGTCGTCGCCGACCAGGTGGCCTCGTGAAGCTCGACCTGCGCTACCGCGGCCGCAGCGGCATGCGCGAGCTCGCCGGGGCCGCGGCGATGGCGTTCGAGCCCAACCTGTCGCGCGCGCCGGTGTTCTTCGACGCCGAGCTCGCCGAGCCGGTGCGGTTCCGCGAGGCGATCAGCGCGCTGCACGAGGTCGTGGTCGGCGACCTGCGGTTCCGCCGGCGCGACAAGACGGCGTACCAGGCGTGGCTCGCCGAGCAGCGCCGCCAGGACGCCGAGCTCCGACAAGCGGTGTTCGACCAGGCCCGGCTCGTCGAGGCCCAGCAGCTCGGCCCCGCCCCGGACCGCCTCGTGCGCGAGTTCCGCACGCAGCACGCCCGGTACTGGAAGGCGCGCCGCGCCTGGGCCGCCGAGCTCGCGGCCTCGGACCCCACGCTGTTTCGCCACCTCGTGCCGTGCGATCCGGTGGTCACCGTGGCGCCCGACGTCGTGATGTTCGAGTGCTTCGCCAAGGACGAGGCGAGCTACGGCTGTCTGACCATCGACCGCGGCGCGTTCCGCGGCGCCCACGACGCCGGCCTCGGCACGACCAACGTCGACTACTCGCTGGCGCTCCACGAGCACTTCCAGACCCTGCGCAGCTACCGGCCGACCCGGCTGCTGGTCGATCCGGCCGGGTTCGAGGTCGTCGCCGGCGCCGGCGCGACGCTGCGCGAGGAGAAGATCGATCTGCCCGGATCGTGGCTGCGCGGATTCGGTCAGCTCCAGGCTGCGATGGCGCTGCCGGCGCGGCGGGTCGAGCTCTCGGTCGACGTGGTGTACTCGCTGCTCGCGCACCTGCGGCGGCACCGCGAGCGCACCGGGCCGCGCGCGCTGCGCTTCGTGCTCGCGCCGGGCCGGCCGCCCGAGATCGCGATCGAGCCGTGGGGCGTGACGCTGGTGTCGCGCGGCCCGGCGTACGACGGCCCGGCCGAGGAGATCAAGGTGTGGGGCCGCCGGCGGTTGATGGCGTTCGCGCGCACCCTGCCGCTCGCCGAGCGCTTCGAGGTCCAGCTGCTCGGCACCGGGCTGCCCAGCATCTGGACCGCGCGGCTCGGCGAGATGCGGCTCGTGCTCGCGCTGTCGGGCTGGACGGCCAACGACTGGACGCGCGGTTCGGCGCTCGACCAGCACTTCGCCGGCCACGTCGCGCACCCCGGCGCGGTCGAGCGGATCGCCCGGCACCTGGCGCGCGTCCGGTCGGCCACGCTCGCCGAGCTGGTCGCGCACGCCGGCGAGGACGCCGGGACCGTGCACGGCAGCCTGCACGAGCTCGCCCGGCGCGGCCAGCTCGCCCACGACTTCACCGCCGGCGTGGTCCGCTGGCGGCCGATCCTCGACGCCGCGCTGACCGACGCGATGCTCGGCCCCGAGCCCGAGGAGGTCGTCGCCGGCCGCGCGCTCGCCGCCGCGGTGACCCTCGAGCGCAGCGAGATCGCCGCCGGCAAGCGGCTGTTCGTCGCCAAGGTCTCCGGCACGTCGTGCGAGGCGATGATCGACACCGACGGCGCGATCTCGCGCGCCCGGTGCAGCTGCTCGTACTTCCACCGCCTGCGGCTGCGCGCCGGCCCGTGCCGCCACCTGCTGGCGCTCCGGCAGCACGCGCTCGAGCAGGCCCGGGCGCCGCTGCCCCAGGCGCGCGTCGTCGGCGGCGCCGCTGGCCCTCGCCCCGGCCCCTGATCATGTATTGTCCGCCCACCCCAGCCTTGCAAGGAGACCCGAGCGCACGAGCCCATCATGCTGCGGCGTTCCGCCGTGGCGGGAACTGCTCTGCCATTGCCTACCCACGCCCGATTTTCTTTGGGCCCCTGGTCGCTAGCACGTCGTGCCACCAGCGCGACATCAAGAGTCTGGTTCGACGTGCTAGCGCCGGGGCCTCGGTGATCGGACGCGGTCCAGCGCACGAAGTCGAGCGGTCGGGTTTCCTTGCAGGGCTGGGCGGGTGAGGCCCGGATGGGGTTCTGGGACAAGCTCCGGCGGTTGTTCGGCGGCACGCCGGCGAGCCCGGATCCGACGCCGGGCGCGCCGCCCACGCCGGCGAACGCGCCGCCCTCGGTCGCCGGCCGCGCCGCGGACCGGGCGTCGCCGGCGATCGGCAGCGCCGAGGATCGCTGGCGTGCCGACGAGATCCTCGGGCTGTCGGCGGCCGCGCTGCGCAAGCGCGCGCTGGCGATCCAGCCGTACCGCACCGCGTGGATCGGCCGGGTCGACACGATCCCGCCCCAGTCCGACGAGCGCACCGCGATCATCGACCGCGGCCTGATCCTGCGCGGCCTGCTCACCGCCGAGCAGATCGCCGAGATCCACCGCGTCGGCGACCAGTGGCTGCGCCACCACGACGCGCAGAAGCTCGCCGAGGCCGCCGCCCACCGCACGGCGGACGCCGCGATCGCCGCCGAGCGCGCGCGCAAGGCGGCCGCGAAGGCCGAGCGCAAGCGGCTCGCCGCCGAGCGCTGTGCCCAGCGGGTGGCGGCGGTGGCGCAGCGCCGCGCCGGCGACATCATCTTCGCCGGCCGCGGCGTGTCGGCGCGGCTCGGCGACCGCCGCGCGCACGTCGAGGAGCTCGCGCGCCAGGGCCTGCCGGTGCTGGCGTCGCCCGTGGACGTCGCGCGCGCGCTCGAGCTCACCGTGCCCGAGCTGCGCTGGCTGTGCTTCCACAGCGAGGCCAGCGCGAAGCCGCACTACACCTACTTCGAGATCCCGAAGCGATCCGGCGGCGTGCGCCTGCTCGCCGCGCCGCGCCGCCGGCTCGCCGCCGCCCAGCGCTGGATCCTGGAGCACATCCTGACGCGCCTCGAGGTCACGCCGCACGCCCACGGCTTCATCGCCGGCCGCTCGACGGTGTCCAACGCGCGGCCCCACGTCGGCAAGGCGGTGGTCTGCAACCTCGACCTCAAGGACTTCTTCCCGTCGATCACGTTCCCGCGCGTCCGCGGCCTGTTCGAGTCGCTCGGCTACTCGCCGGCCGCGGCCACCCTGCTTGCGCTGCTGGTCACCGAGGCGCCGCGCGTCCAGGTCGTGCTCGACGGCGAGCCGTCGTGGGTCGCGGTCGCCGACCGCGCGCTGCCCCAGGGCGCGTGCACGAGCCCGATGATCTCCAACCTGGTCGCGCGCAAGCTCGATCGCCGGCTCGCCGGTGCCGCCGCCAAGCTCGGCTGGACGTACACGCGATACGCCGACGATCTGACGCTGTCGACCGGCGAGTCCGGCAAGCCGAGCATGGCGCTGATGCTGTCGCGGGTCCGCGCGATCGTGCGCGACGAGGGCTTCGCGATCAACGAGGCCAAGGGCCGGGTCCAGCGCGCGGCGGGCCGCCAGACCGTCACCGGCATCGTGGTCAACGACAAGCTCGGCGTGCCGCGCGACCAGCTGCGCCGGCTCCGCGCGATCCTGCACCGCGCCAGGACCACGGGGCTCGCCGCGCAGAACCGCGACGGGCGCGCCGACTTCGAGGCCCACCTGCGCGGCATGATCGCCTACATCGCGATGATCGATCGCGAGCGCGGCGCGCGGCTTTTGTCCGAGCTCGACGCGCTCACCGGGCCCGGCCCGGACGGCGGCGCCAGCGCGGGCGCCGGGGGCGCCGGATGACGCTCAGCCCGGCGGCGGCAGCAGGTGGAACAGCAGCGCGTCCTTGTTCTGGACCGCGGTCGCCACGCACTGCTTGAGATCCGCGAGCGCGCGCACGGCGGTCTCGGCCAGCATGCGGCCGTCGTCGCGGCGGCGCGGTGCGTCCGGGATCGTGGCGAGGTACTTGACGAACTCGTCGTACTTGTCGAGCAGCTTCTGCGGATCGAGGTCGCGGAACATCGGCTGGAAGTGCGACGGGTTCACCACGACCCAGTCGCCCTTGCCGATCTCGAGCGTGTTGCGGTCGGCGTACGGCGTGGTCAGCTGCTCGTGCGGGATCGTGCCGAGGAAGCCTTCGTCGTCGGCCTGGAACTTGTGCGGGATGACCTCGACGAAGAACGCGAACAGCTCGATGCCCTTGTGCAGGTTGGCGAGATCGTCGTCGTCGAGCGGCGGGAACTGCTCGGGCACGCCGACGTGGAGCGCCGGCATCACGACGCGCTCGAGGATGTCGATCGCGACCGGCGCGGTGGCGCGGCGCAGCCCGATGATCTGCGCCACGGCCTCGAACAGGCCGCGGTCCGCGGTCTGCTTGGCGACCGGCTCGTCCTGCTTGGCGCGGGCCAGCGCGGCGACGATCTGCTCGATCATCTGGGTGTTCTGCGGCCCGAGCCGCGGGCCCTTCTCCTTGATGTCGGCGATCAGCTGGGTGACCGGCGCCTCGTTCCACATCCTGGCGAGGTGGCTGAAGTCCATCGACATCCACCGGCCGAGCGGCACGGTGTGCATCCGGATGTAGTGCTGGGACAGGAACCGATCGAGCGACTGGCCCTTGTCGCGCTCGATCTGCTCGGCGTGCTGCTGCCGGATCCGCTCGATCTCGCTGACCATCTTGCGGGTCGCGCCCGAGCCCATGCGCAGCAGCTGCTCGGCGAACACGAACGGGGCGATCTCGAGGAACAGCTTGGAGAACCCGACCCGCCAGGTGTGCGGATCGTCGCCGAGCAGCAGCCAGTGGCCGCCGTGGCGCCGCCGCATGGTCTCGCCGATCCACGCGCCGTAGGAGAACCAGACCTCCCAGTGGTCCTCGGACTTGAGATCGAGCTCGTCCTTGTCGCCGATCTGGCCGAACAGCCAGGTGTCGAACGTGATGAGCTCGAGCGACTGCGCCAGCGCCACCGCGCCCACGTCGCCCTCGACCTCGGCGATCGACGCGACGGTCTCGCCCTCGGGATCGATCAGCTCCTCGATGATCAGCTCGGACTGGCCGCGCGCGCGCGAGCTGAAGCGATACGCGCCCTCGCGCAGCTCCTGGGTCGCGCGCTCGAACCGCTCCTTCGCCTGCTGCTCGGCGACGGCGAGTTGCTTGGCGCTCTCTGACTGCTTGCCGGACTCCGACACGACCGGCATGGTATACAGCTGCCGGCCGAGGGCAATGGGCCGCGCCTCGATCTTCGAACGCTTGCGTCGCGCGCTGCGCGGCAGCGATCACGCGGCGGCGCCTGCGCTGCCGCTCGGCGAGGCAGTGCATCCGGTCACCCTCACGGCGGTGGCGCTGCTCGTGGTCAACGATTGGGTGTGGAAGCCGCGGCTGGGGCCCGGCGCCGTCACCGGCAAGCTCAGCGACATCGCCGGGCTGGTGTTCGCGCCGGTCGTGTTGTCGGCCGCGCTCGGCCTCGCGCTGCACCTCGCCAGCCGGCTCGGCGCGCGGCTCGATCCGTCGCTGTCGCGCCGCCGCCTGATCGGGTGCATCGCGGCGACCGGCGCCGTGTTCGCCGCGGTCAAGCTCGACGCCGGTGCCGCCCGCGCCCTCGCCGCGGCGCTGTCGCAGCTCGGCCGGCCCGCCGCGATCGCCCTCGATCGCACCGACCTGCTGTGCCTGCCCGCGCTCGCGGTCGCCTGGTGGATCGGCCGCGACGAGCTGCGCCGCGTCCCGCTCGGCCGGCCCGCCGCGATCCACCGCCTCGGCCGCCCCGCCGGGCCCGCTCTCGCCGACGTCCGCTGGGCCGGCGCCCCGGCGGACCGCGTCGCCGCGCTCGCGGCGGCGATCGACGCCTGGGACGTGGCGCGCATTGATCAGGCAGGCGATCAGGCAGGCGATCAGGCAGGCGATCAGGCGCGCGGCTCGTGACGACCGGCTACGACGCGAACAGGTGCGAGAACAGCCGGCCGAGCCACGAGCGCTGCGAGTGGTGGCGCGCGCCCGCCAGGTCGACGATGCGCTCGAGCTCGGCCGGATCGACCCAGATCTGATCGTCGGCGTCGCAGCGCGCGACCCGGACGCCGCCCATCGCGACCTGCTGCATCGGCCGCCGGCAGGTCGGGCACGTGAGCAGATCGGGCCGGGCCCGGCGCGCGGCCGGCTTGGCTCGGCGCATGGTCATGACGTCGCGGATCACGTCCTCGGAGATATCCGGAGCGAGCAACCGGAGCCGGCGCTCGAGCTCGCCGGCGGCGAGCTGCAGCCCGGCGCAGCGCGGGCAGCGCCAGATGTCGCGGCGCTGGCGGCGCAACAGCTCGACGCCGCAGCGCGGGCAGACCGGAGGGCGATCGCGATAAGCCACGGCGTCCTGACAGCGTACCGGATCGAGCGCCGTGGTGATTCCCGCGCGCCTGTGCGCGCCTGCGCGCGCCTGGTTGGCCTGGGTCGGCCTGGTCGGCCTGGGTCGGCCTGGGGTCGGCCTGGGTCGACGCCTGGGTCGACGCCTAGGTCGGATCGATCACGAAGTCGTCGTGGGCGACCGGCCGCGTCGGTTTGGTCGGGCCGAGCTGGATCAGCGCGTCGTCGAGCTCCTGGAGGTGCGCGGCGGTGAGCGGCAGGGCGTGCTCGGCCGGCTGGAATGTGGTGCCGTAGGGATAGTTGACCTTCGGCGTCGTGGTCATCTCGATGTGCGCACCCAGGACGTGGGCGATCGGCCGGGTCGCGGCGAACTCGGCGAGCCGGTGCATGCTGGCGCGGTACGTCGCCCAGTCGCTGATGAACAACAGGCCCGGATACAGCGAGTCGCCGGTCAACAGCAGGCCGGTCTGGCGATCGTAGATCGCGATGTGGGTCGCCTCGTGGCCGGGGATCGCGATCACGTCGAGCGCGCGGCCGCCGAGCTCGAGGTGGCCCGGCGTGTCCGGCCAGGTCGTGATCCCGAACGCGGCCTGCTGCCCCGCGACCGTGTTGGCGACCAGCGTGGTGCCGGGCTGGCCGGCGAACCTGCCGTCCGAGGCGCGGTGATCGCCGTGGGCGTGCGAGTGCGCGGCGAGCAGCGGCCGGGATCCGATCAGGCCCCGGATCGTGTCGCGCAGGGTCGCCGTGTCGGTCGCGCCGGTGTCGAGCGACAGCGCCGACTGCGTCCCGATCAACAGGTAGATGAACGGCGCCTCGAACGTCCTGCACTTGTTCTGGCGGATGAGATAGGTCGTCGCGTTGTAGGCGTGGACCTGGACCTCGGGATCGGTGTTCTGGTTGCAGTCGGCCGAGCCGTGCATCCAGCTGACCTCGAGCGAGCCGGGGACCAGCCCGGTCACCGCACCGTCGCCGGACGGCCCGGCGTCGCCCGGCCTGGGCGCGTCGGGTCGACCGCCCGCGGGCGTCATGCCGCTACAGCCCGGGAGACCGGCGGCCAGCGCACACGCGAGGCCGGCGGAGATGGCGCGCTGCAACATGCCGCATGATACGCGGGGCGGCGGCACCGCCGCGGCGTGCCGACGGCAGTGAGCGATATCCACCGCTGGCAGAGTCGCCGCGATCACTTCGAGTGATCTCGTGGTTCTGACTCACAGCGTCGGCAATGTCAGGCCGAGCGAATCTTGGTCATCGCCGTGCACCGGATCGCGGCATTGGCGATCCGGTGTCAACCTGAGGTTATCTTACAGTATGAGTATCGAAGAGGGCACGGTGGTCGTCCCGCCCACGTCCGACGAGGCGGACGAGCCTGACACCCAGGCACCCCGCGCGGTGCAACCGATGCTGGCGAACCGCTACCGGCTCGGCCGCCGGATCGGCAAGGGCGGCATGGGCGAGGTGATCGCGGCGCGCGACGAGCAGGTCGGCCGCGACGTGGCGATCAAGCGGATGCGGGCCGCGGCGCCGCCCGAGCGCGCCATCCGGAGGTTCCTGCGCGAGGCGTCGGTCCAGGGCCGCCTCGAGCACCCGGCGATCGTGCCGGTGCACGAGCTCGGCCGCGACGACGACGGCCTGCCGTTCTTCGTGATGAAGAAGCTGTCGGGGACCACGCTTGGCAAGATCCTCGGCGATCCGACCACCCGCGCCCGGGTCGGCCTGCAGCGCCTGCTGCGCGCGTTCGCCGAGGTCTGCCTCGCGCTCGAGCTCGCCCACGTCCGCGGCATCGTCCACCGCGACCTCAAGCCCGAGAACATCCTGCTCGGCGACTTCGGCGAGGTCTACATCCTCGACTGGGGCGTGGCCAAGGTCATCGGCGAGGACGACGACGGCGAGTTCGCCGACCTCCACAGCGGCAGCGGCGGCCACGCCACCGCGGCGGGCACGGCGATCGGCACGCCGGGCTACATGGCGCCCGAGCAGGCGCGCGGCGCGACGGACGTCGACGGCCGCGCCGACATCTACGCGCTGGGCTGCGTGCTCCACGAGATCCTGACCGGCGAGCCGCTCCACTCGCGCGGCGTCGACAGCACGCAGCGCACCACGATCGAGCGCGATCCGCCGCCGCTGCAGCGCTCGCCGGGCCGCGAGATCCCGCCCGAGCTCGACGCGCTGTGCACCGCGGCGACCGCGACCGAGCGCGGCGCCCGGGTCCAGACCGCCCGCGAGCTCGGCGATCGCGTGCAGCGCTTCCTCGACGGCGACCGCGACCTCGCGCTGCGCCGCGACCTGGCCCGCGATCACCTCGGGCGCGCCCAGGCCGCGTTCGGCACCGGCGACAGCGACGATCTGCGCCGCACCGCGATGCGCGAGGCCGCCGCCGCGCTGGCGCTCGACCCGGCGCTCGAGGGCGCCGCGGCGCTGGTCGCCCGGCTGATGCTCGACCCGCCGAGCTCCACGCCGCGCGAGGTCCACGAGGCGATCGCCGCCGACGATGTCCGCACCGTGCGGGCCGACGCGCGCACCGGGCTGTGGGGGCTGATCTCGTGCCTGGCGTTCACCCCGCTGTTGTGGTGGATCGCGCCGCACGCCTCGGGCCACGTCGCGACGTTCACCGCGGCGCTGCTGCTGAGCGGCGTGTTCTACCTCACCGCGTTCCATGGCGCGCTGCCCAGGCCCGGCCTGGTCATCATCGGCAACACCGTGCTGATCGCGATCCTCGCCCGGATGTACTCGCCGCTGTTCATCGCGCCGGGGGTCGCCTCGGTGCTCGCGATGGCCAATCTCTTGACCCCGCGGCTCTCGGTGTTCGGCTCGGCGATCACGGTCGGCACGATGTTCATCACCGCGGCGATCGGGCCGCTCGTGCTCGAGCGCCTCGGCGTCCTCGAGCAGACCATGTCGGTCAGCGCCGCCGGCGTCCTGTTGCGCGCGCCGGCGATCGGCCCCGCCGAGGGCCCCGCGGTGCTGGTCGGCGCGCTGTACGCGATCGGCCTGATGATCGGCGCCACCGCGATCGCCAGCGCGATGCGGACGCGGACCCGCGCGGCCCATCGCCACCTTCACCTCCAGGCGTGGCAGCTGCGCCAGCTCGTGCCGCAGTAGCTCGGCGATCGCCGGCGCAAACCGTCGTGAGCGGTGCGGACTGTCGTGGGCAGATCGCCGCTGGAGCTGTTGGCGCGATCACAATCGCTCGCTGATCTGTCCGTGGTCGGTCGCCGATCCGGACGAACGGTCCTGGCGTGGCCTGGGAATGGGGAGAGCGAGCCCGGGTTCGTCGTATCCTGTCCATGCGGCGTACCTGGTCCCTGTGGTTTGCGACGAGCTGGTTGATCGGCTGCGGTGACGTGAAGGGGATGGAGATGGCGGACGCGCGCTCCGCCGATGCGGCGGTCAATCCGTGCGCGCCCAGCCAGTGCCTGCTGCTCGACGACTTCAGCGGCACCAGCCTCGACACGGCGGTGTGGGGCTCGGTCGTGCACGGCGGCGCCACCGCAACGGTGAGCAACGGCCACCTGACCCTGCAGCTCCCGGCCGCGATCGATGCGTACGCCGACGTGTACTCGCTGATCGGCTTCGGCGCCGGCACCAGCCTCGAGGCCAGCGTGACGTTCTCGCCCGGCCAGTTCTACGACCACAAGGCGGTCGGATTCTCGTCCGGACGGATCGGCAACCAGTGCGACGTCGGCGAGACCGACGCGGCGATGTTCCGCGGCCAGGACGGCGACGGCTACATCGAGGCCAAGGCGGCCAACGCCTACTCGTGCAACCGGACCGCCACGATGTACCCGGGCGCCACCAACAAGCTCCAGATCGCATGGTCGGCCGACCGCGTCGAGTTCCGCCAGAACGACGTCGTGCTCGCCCCGGTGGTCAGCAATGTCCCGACGGGCCTCTTGCCGATCCGGTTCAGCGCGTACACGTACACCATCGCGCCCACCTCCCCGGTGCAGATCGACATCGACTACGTGTTCGTGAAGCGCTAGATGTGCGGTGATTGCACTGTGCCGTAACTTGCGGCACCCGGCGACGCTGGCTTCGAGTCACTGCTGTCATTCGAAGCGGGTATCGTGGGCGCCATGCGCGGTGCTCTGCTCGCGGTGTTCGCCGCGTGCTCGTCGCCCGAGGGCGCGCGGCCACCGCCCGCCGCGCCGGCCGCCACCGCCTCCGACCCGGCCCCACCGCGGCTCCGGCTGCCCGGCGACGTCGCCCCGGCGAGCTACGCGCTCGAGCTCACGGTCGTGCCCGACCAGCCCACCGCGGCGGGCCGGATCCGGATCGCGGCCGAGGTCCGCCGGCCGACCCGCGTGGTCTGGCTCAACGCCACCGGGCTCGCGATCGAGCGCGCCGCGCTCGACGGCAGCCCCGCGCGCGTGATCGGCGGCGGCGATGACTTCATCGGCCTGGTCGCCGACCGTGCGCTCGCGCCCGGCGCGCTGGCGATCGACGTCGCGTTCGCCGCGCCGATCGATCGCGAGCGCAGCCGCGGGATCTACGGCGAGCGCGAGGCCGGCGACGCCTACGCCTACACGTTCTTCGAGCCGATCGACGCGCGGCGCGCGTTCCCGTGCTTCGACGAGCCGGGGTACAAGGTCCCGTGGCAGCTGACGCTCCACGTCCGGCGGGCGGACGTCGCGCTCGGCAACGCGCCGGTCGTGCGCGAGACCCTCGAGCCCGGCGGCATGAAGCGGGTCGAGACCGCGATCACGCCGCCGCTGCCCAGCTACCTGATCGCGTTCGTCGTCGGTCCGTTCGAGCTGGTCGACGGCGGCCGCGCCGGCCGCGCCGGCACGCCGATCCGGTTCGCGATCCCGCGCGGCCGCGCCGGCGAGCTCGGCTACGCCCGCCAGGTCACGCCGCGCGTGGTCGCCGCGCTCGAGGACTACCTCGACCTGCCCTATCCCTACCGCAAGCTCGACGTCGCGGTCGTGCCGCGCTACTGGGGCACGATGGAGCACCCCGGCCTGGTCGCGATGGGCCAGCCGCTGGCGCTGATCCGCCCCGACCAGGACACCCACGAGCGCCGGCTGTGGTACGCGAGCATCCTCGCCCACGAGCTGTCGCACTACTGGTTCGGCGACCTGGTGACGATGGCGTGGTGGGACGACACCTGGCTCAACGAGGCGCTCGGCGAGTGGGCCGACCTCCACATCACCGCCGCGGTCGAGCCGTCGTGGCGGGTGCGCGACGAGCGCGTCGGCAGCGCGATCCGCGCGATGCGCGCCGACGAGGCGCTCGCGACCCAGCCGATCCGCCGCCCGGTCGCGACTCGCGAGGCGATCGCCGCGTCGTTCGACGGCGCGATCACGTATCTCAAGGGCGCCTCGCTGCTCCGCATGTTCGAGTCGTTCGTCGGCCCGGGGCCGTGGCGCGACTTCCTCCGCGGTTACCTGCGCGCCCACGCCTGGGGCAACGCGTCGGCCGAGGACTTCCTCGGTGGGATCGCCGGGCAGCTCGGGCCCGGAACCGCCGCGGCGATGCGCACGTTCCTCGAGCAGGCCGGGGTGCCGCGGATCGCCGCGCGGGTGCGCTGCGCCCCGGGCCAGCCGGTGCGGGTCGAGCTCGCGCAGCAGCGCTCGCTGCCGGCCGGCGTGATCGATCCCGATGACAAGCGCTGGCAGGTGCCGGTGTGCCTGCGCTACGGCGACGCCGGCGCGAGCCGCCAGGACTGCATGGTCCTGACCACCGCGCGCGCCGCGTTCGAGCTCGCCGCGTGGGACCCGGCCAGCTGCCCGACCTGGCTGGTCACGAACGCCGACGCCACCGGCTACTACCGCTCGACCGTCGACCCCGCCGCGGCGCGCGCGCTGCTGTCGTCGAGCTCGGCGATCGCCCGGATCGCGCGGCCGACCCCGGCCGAGCGCATGATGCTGGTCGAGGATCTGCGCGCCGCGGTCGATCGCGACGAGCTCGGCCTCGATCAGCTGCTCGCGCTGATCCCGATGATCGCCGGCGATCGCGACGCCAAGGTCGCGGCGAGCGCGATCGACGCCGCGGCGCTGCCGACCGCCGGTCTCGATGACGCGATGTTCGCCGCCGCGCAGCGCTGGTTCCTGCGCACGTTCCGCGCGCGCGCCCAGGAGCTCGGCTGGCAGCGCGGCGCCGGCGACTCCGAGGAGCTCCACGAGCTCCGGCGGGCGGTGGTCCCGGCGGTGGCGCTGGCCGACCCCGCGCTCGCCGCCGAGGCCACCCGGCTCGCCGACCGCTGGCTCGCCGACCGCGCCGGGATCCCCGACGATCTGGCCGGGCCGGCGCTCGAGGTCGCCGCGCACCGCGGCGATGCCGCGCGGTTCGCGCGCTACCTCGCCGCCGCGCGGTCCGCCCGCGATCGCACCGACCGCCAGCGGCTGCTCGCCGCGCTCGGCGGGTTCGCCGATCCGGCGCTCGCGTCGCGCGCGCTCGCGCTGGTCCTGGGCCGCGAGCTCGATCTGCGCGACACCATCGGCATCGTGTCGAGCGTGCTGGCGCGGCGCGAGACCCGCGATCTCGGCCTGGCGTTCGCGCTGGCCCACACCGACGCGCTGGTCGCGCGGATGCGCGATGACGACGCCGCCGGCTACCTCGGCCGGCTCGCCGGCGCGTTCTGCGACCCCGTGCGCGTAGCGCAGATCGCGGCACTCGTCGCACCCCGCGCCGCACGGTTCGACGGCGCGCAGGCCGCGGTGAGCCGCGCCCTGGAGGAGTCCGAGCAGTGCATCGCGCGCGTCCGGCGCCAGCTGCCGGCGCTGCACCGCGCCCTCGATCCCCGCGACGCGCCTCTGTCCCACGCCGCCGTCCCGTGAGTGATCCTCGTCGCTGCGATTGTTACGTGTAGTGCGCGATACGCCGTGTAACGCGCGGGATCGGACAACGCTCGGCGCGGTGGCTCGGTCCGATCCCTCGTGGTACGGAACCGTCGCCAGTCCGTGGGAGCCGCCATGCGAGCCATGTTGACGATCCTGGTCTTCACCGCCGCGTGCGCCGGGCGAAAGCCCACCGTGGCGCCGGCCGAGGATCCGGCGCCGCGCGCCGTCGCCGCAGCCGAGGCACCGGTCGCGATGACCGAGCCGTCCGCTCCCGCCAGACCGGTGACCCAGCGCTCGCTGCTCGCGATCGGCCTCGACCCCGAGGCAATCGATCGCACCTCCGACCCGTGCGACGACTTCTACCAGTTCGCGTGCGGCGGCTGGATCAAGCGCACCGAGATCGCCGCCGACAAGCCGGTGGCGATGCGCAGCTTCGTCGACATCGAGGACAGGAACCTCGAGTACGAGCACGGCATGCTCGAACAGGCGCGCAGCCACCCCGGCGACGATCCGATCGCGAAGCAGCTCGGCACGTTCTACGCGTCGTGCATGGACGAGGCCGCGGTCGAGAAGGTCGGGCTCGCGCCGCTGCGGCCCGCGCTCGCGGCGATCGACCGGATCAAGGACGTGCGGTCGCTGACCGCCGCGATCGCCGTGCTCGACGCCAGCGGGATGTCCAGCCTGTTCGTGGTCTCGCCGGTCCAGGACTCGGCCGACGCGCGCCACGTGATCGCGAACATCGATCAAGGCGGGCTCGGCCTGCCCGATCGCGACTACTACCTCGGCGACGACGAGGCGACGCGCGGCGTGCGCGCCGCGTACCTGGCGTACATCGAGAGCATGCTCGCGGCGATCGGCAGCCGATCGTCGGCCCGTCCGCCGGCCCGGCCGGCCCGGCAGGAGGCCGAGGACGTGCTCGCGCTCGAGACCGAGATCGCCCGGCTCTCCAAGGACAAGGTCGCGCGCCGCGATCCGCGCGGCAACTACCACAAGATCGATCGCGGCGGGGTCGCGCGGGCGATGCCGAGGTTCGACTGGGACACGTACTGGGCCGCGGTCGGGCTCAAGCACGTCAAGGACGTCACCGTGACCTCGCCGGAGCTGCTCGCCGGCCTCGACAAGCTGCTGGTGTCGACCGCGCCCGAGGTCTGGCGGTCGTACCTGGCGTTCCACGTCGTCCACGACGACGCGGCGCTGCTGACCAAGCCGCTCGAGGACACCCAGTTCAAGTTCACCTCGGCGCTGACCGGCCAGCCCGAGCAGTCGCCGCGCTGGAAGCGCTGCGTCGGCCAGACCGTCGCCGCGCTGGGTGATCTGGTCGGTCAGGCGTTCGTGCGCGACCGGTTCGGCGGCGCCAGCAAGGCCGCGGCCGAGCAGCAGATCCACGCGATCGTGGCCGCGATGGCCCAAAACCTCGACTCGCTGCCGTGGATGGACGACGCCACGCGGACCGGGGCGCGGGCCAAGCTCGACGCGATGACCTACCAGATCGGCTACCCCGGCCGGTGGAAGACCTACGGGTTCAAGCTCGATCCGAAGGCCTGGGCGGCAAACGCGCTCGCCGCGCGCAAGGCCGAGCGCGCCCGCCAGTTCGCCAAGATCGAGAAGCCGATCGACAAGGACGACTGGCAGATGGCCGCGACCCGGGTCAACGCGTACTACGACCCGCAGCTCAACGGCATGGTGTTCCCCGCCGGCATCCTGCAGCCGCCGTTCTACAGCGTGACCTCGGCGATCCCGGTCAACCTGGGCGGCATGGGCGTCGTGGTCGGCCACGAGCTGACCCACGGGTTCGACGATCAGGGCGCGCAGTACGACGCCGATGGCAACCTGGTCAACTGGTGGCAGCCAGCAACCGAGCAGCAGTTCCAGCAGCGCACCCGGTGCGTGCGCGAGCAGTACGACGGCTACGAGGTGAGCGGAGGCGCCCGGATCAACGGCGCCAACACCCTGGGCGAGAACATCGCCGACATCGGCGGCGTCAAGCTGTCGCTCGCCGCGTATCGCCAGCTGCGTTCTGCGGCACCCGACGCCGTGGTCGCCGATGGCTTCACCGAGGATCAGCAGTTCTTCCTCGGTTTCGGCCAGGCCTGGTGCGCCAAGATGAGACCCGACTACGAGCGGCTGCTCGCGACGATCGACGTGCACTCGCCCGCTCGGTGGCGGGTCAACGGCGCCCTGTCGGCGACCCCCGACTTTGCCAGAGCGTTCCGCTGCAGGGCCGGCTCGAAGATGGTCCCCGCGAAGCAGTGTGTCGTATGGTAGCGGTATAGTCCGCGCACGTGCTCGCGACCCAGATCCGGCAGAAGGACAGCGTCTTCTACTTTTGCGCCTACCCGGCTGACGACATCCTCGACAAGGTCAGGTTCATCAGCCGGTTCTATGCCGAGGGCGAGCCCAGCCTCGCCGGCGAGGCGGTCGAGGAGGGTGACGAGGTTGCATCGTTCATCTCGAAGATCGAGGCCACCGACGCCGCGTTCCAGCGCCAGCTGTCGCGCGCCAAGGTCACCACGATCAAGAACTTCTACGAGACCGCCGCCAGCCAGCCGCCGATCCCCGGCACCGTGCTGCTGTTCACCGAGGAGAAGCTCCGGTTCGACCCGGTCAAACCGTTCACCAACGTCGGCAACCTGACCGAGCCCGACGGCAAGTACCTGATCATCGATGGCCAGCACCGCCTCGCCGCGCTGCACTTCTACCGGCGCCAGCATCCCGAGGACGCCGGCACGATCCACGTCCCGTGCGTGATCTTCGACGGCAAGAGCGAGGACTTCGCGACCGAGATGTTCGTGATCATCAACTCCACGCCGACCCGGATCAACAAGAGCCACCTGGTCGACCTCTACGAGAAGGTGTCGTGGGCCGCGCCCGACAAGAAGTTCGCCGCGCGCGTGGTCGATCAGCTCTACCGCGAGGCCGACAGCCCGCTGCGCTACAAGATCAACCGGCTCGGCGGCCGCAGCAAGCAGGAGAAGTGGATCCTGCAGGCCGAGCTGTTCAACGAGGTCCATCGCTGGGCGACGGCCGACTGGCGGAAGATCCAGAAGAAGTCGAACGCGCAGCGCGAGGCCGAGCGCTACTACGAGATCGTGCGCGACTTCCTGCGCGCCGCCGAGAAGGCATGGGGCGACGCCTGGGGCAGCCCCGGGTTCATGGTGACCAGGCCGGTCACGATCAAGGCGCTGCTCCGGGTCTGCGCCGACCTCGCGGCGGTGGACGCCGACCCCAAGGACGATCGGGTCAAGCGCTGGGCCAAGCGGCTGGCGCCCTGGACCGAGCTGACCAAGCAGTACCGGGTCGAGGGCTTCTACGAGCGGTTCCCGGCCAAGGGCCAGGTCGAGCGCGTCGCCCGGATCCACCGCGAGCTCGCGCGCGCTGCCGGCATCGAGCGCCGCGGCAAAGCCGACGACGACGAGGACTGATCGCCGCGCTCCTCACCGCCGCGCTCCCCATCGCCCCGCTCCCCATCGCCCGCTCCCCACCGCCGCACTCCCCAGCCGGCTCGTTGCCAGCCTGTCGCCTGGTGCCCCCCGGCTCCCCGGC
>Ga0307515_10004845_pt1 | contig 27531 bp, 7 predicted proteins | sample 17_EM_MG_FD_194513 | JGI IMG/M metagenome (GOLD analysis project Ga0307515, IMG submission 194513) | Populus trichocarpa ectomycorrhiza microbial communities from riparian zone in the Pacific Northwest, United States - 17_EM | ecosystem: Host-associated > Plants > Roots > Unclassified | place... | reverse complement strand
AGAAGGCCTAAGTTATTAACTATAGAGAGTGTTAATATATAGTCCCACTTAAGTGCCTTCTTATATCCTTCTAGCGCTTACTAGTATATCTTCTCCACTTTATTTAGCTTACCCTAGAATTTATAGAGGTTACCTAAGTTATTAACTATAGAGAGTGTCAATATGTAGTCCCGCCTAAGTGCCTTCTTATATCCTTTTAGCGCTTACTAGTATATCTTCTTCGCCTCGCCTAGCTTATCTTAGTTCGCATATAGCATTTCTAGCCTATAAATTGCACCTAGCATTATATAATTGTGATTAATATCCGCTCTACTTATATTAGTCCCTCCTAATCTAGCCCTATATTTACTACTTACCTTATAACCTACTAATAGCACCGCTATATATAAGCTAAGAGCCAACGTTATACGCCTAAATATTTTTTCTTTAACCTATCTAGTACTGCCCGCCTAATTACTAGTACCACTAGCTGGGTAAAGACCGCCCGCTATTTTTTATCCTATATATAAAATGCCCATCTATATATAACCGGGTGAGTTGTATAGCTTACTATATCCTATATACCCTTAACTAGAGAATAACTATATAAAAGCTGTATTGCTATAATAAAATTAACTTTATTATTTATAATGTTAGAAAGCCACTCTAATAAATAATCCGCTACGGCTTTAGACTATATACTTGCTTTTATAAGGAGACCGTACTATAGGTCTTTATTATTAAGATATGCCTAAAGGAGTAGCAAGTTAGCCGTGGCTATGCTTTTTACCTAAATAGTATAGTATAAAATTATCTATATTGTTTATACGCTACGGTTAGGATAATCTTAAAGTAGTATACTGGCCTAGTCTTGGGATTCTATAAGGCTCTTTTATTACTACTTATAGAGCCTAATATATCTCGCGATACTAATTCCGCTCTATTATAAATATATACTAGCCTATATAATTGTTAGTAGTAAGCTATTTAGGAGCCTAAATAGCTCCTTACTTTCTACTAAATCTATTTTAAAACGGTTAGCACTAGTGTTCTATATAAGCAACATAATTGCACTATATTGTTATTGCCTTACTATATCTACCCCTATACTAGTTTAGAAATAAAGCTTCCCCCTATTTTATATTAAGCCTTCCTAACCTCTATAACGCACTAAGCTGCTCTAAGTTAGCGAGCCGGGTTATAATTAGAACTAACCTATAATCTGCTCCTAAAAGGTAACGGGTGATATTATATGTATTAGGGTTGGTATTGCCCCCTCCTCTCTTTTAATTGACGTTATTGAAGATTATTAGCTAGTTTATGTTATCTAGCCGGCTTAGCTAACTTATTATATCCCTAATAACGGCATTAATATCGCTAGCACTTATAGCGGAGTATACTCTACTGCTCTCTATAATTTGGCCTTTTGGAATCCTGCTTATATAAGTTATAATACTCTACTTAAGACTATCTTCGGTTCTGCTATTAAGCTAAAACACTAAGCTAAACTTCCGGCGGTGCCTCCTTATAAACTCTACGGTAAGTTATATCTTACTTATTCCGCCAAGCCTATAGAATATAAATACCTTCTATTAGCCGCATTATCTTTATAGGAGAAGGGCTTATTTAAGTTCCGCTATATCGGATAGCCGATTTATAAACTTATTTACTATAGGTATACCTTATAGACTAAACAGTGTCTAATAGTTTCCTATATTTAGGAAGGAGCCTAGTTAGCTATAGACTATAGGCTACGTCTTAATAAGCCGAATAAAATACTAACATTCTCTTCCGGATATGCTATTAGCGTAAGCCTTTATCTGCTTAAATACTACCTAAGACTTAATATATTAATCTATGGCCGTAATAATTATATTCTTCTATTTTAAGTCTTCTAACTTAATATCCTCTAGTCCTCTTAACATATTAAACTAATAGTACCGCCCCATATTATCTAGCCTTAATTTATTATAGAAGAATCGCTCTATTATCTTTTTTATCTTTATAGCAATCGCTAGAAGACTCTAGCTAATGCCAATTAAATTATCCTTAAATAGCATAAGCAACGGAACGCCCGTCCTAATTAACACTAAACACTTAATCTTATTTTTAGGCGAGCTAGACGGCTATATATCTTAAGCCTTATTCCACACCTTATATACTAGGTTATTTGCCCCTATAGCCCTATTAATAAAGCTCTTCTTAAAATCGCTAATTGCGATAGGATTAAAGAAGGACGAGGCTACTAACGTCGCTCGGCCTGCTTCCTATATCTTAGTTATGCGGAGTAGTTATTCGCGGCCGCGTGGCAACTAGTAGCTAGTAAGCCGCACTATATCGCCCGTCTTATTACTTATTATACATATAAATCTATATTCTACCTGTTAATATCGCTATAGCCTTATATATAATAGGTAGATAACTACCTATACTTTATACCTTATATCCGGAGCGTCTTTTAACAGCATATCCTTTACTAAACCTTATTTTATAATAATCTCTTTAATTATACACTCTAGCTTATTTAAATTAAATCGTCCCTATACCTAGCCCTTAATTATTATACAGTATCTCTGCTTCTAGAAGATCCTATCTAATAGTAAGGCATATATATTAATATACTTATTAACTATTATCTAAAGCTAACTAAGTATAATCGCTATAAGCCTACGCTTCTTATTAGCCTTAAATCTAGTAAAATAATTAATACTAACCCGCTAGTGCTAGTGCCTCTAATTATATTAAAGTAGTTATAAGGCTTTAGCGGCGATTCTGGGTTAATAGTATCTATAAGCTGCTTTAAGATCTAAAGCGTTAATAGGCCGCGGACGCCGCTACTATCGAGGGCGAGTAGGCGGAAGTTATACTCGGGTATAGCTGGAGGGGTAAGTAGGAAGGCTTAGTAAAGCGACTAGATTTAATAAGAAATATATAGTAGTACACTTATAGCTCTATAAGGCTGCAGAGCCACTCTTATAATATAGAAAGGGTAGTAGTCTACCTTTAGTTTAATAAGGCTAAGAATATAGTGCTAAATCTACGGTTGCTAAGTCTAAGTGGTCTTCTATACGGCTAGGAGAAACGTTTAGCCGAACTACATTTAATTTTTCCCTATGCTGTTTAGGTGGAGGAGAGGTAGCGGTACTTTTAGTATAAGAATTCGCCTAAAGCTCTCTATAGTTTACTAGCGCTAGTAAAAAGGGCGACTGACCTATTTTGGCCACACCCTTTATAGGCTTTATATTATAATAGAAGTACTCTTTAATATAATAGCAAATCACGTGCTTTTGGCTATGGTGTATTTATAGCTAGAATGCTAAAACTTATATTAGTACCCCTACTTATAGGCTAGAGTAAACAGTATTACAAATATATAAGGGTAAAGCTGTAATTGCTAGCGGCTATATTGCTAAACTTGCTTTAAGGTTATTTTATACTAGGAGTTGCGTAGGTTATATATAAAGAGAGGATAGAGTTATAATAAGCAGATACTACTTTAAGATGTATTTACTCCTAAAGTTAATAAGTCTAGAAATCACGTGACTTATTTAGGTAGGGTTACTACTAAGATTATATTACCTAACTCCTAGACTACTTGTATATTAGAGTAGTAGTTATTAGTGTTATTTACTAGCCGCTCTAATATTTAAGTATCTGTATAGCTATAAGCCTAACAGCCATAAGCTTGGCTGACTGGATAATATATATAAATTATACTATAATAATTATATATAATAAGCGGGGTCACTTTACACTAGCTGGGATTAATAACTGCTCTAATTAGAAGTACTAACTGGGGTAGTAAGCTTATATAAAGTTGCGTACCATAGCAGCTATAAGGCTGTAATGACTCCCTAGCATTATAGTGAGGTTCTAAGGCTTAGATAACGCCGTTTATAAGTATTAAGGAGTGGTAAGAGCTTAATGGTGGTGCTATATGGAAGGAACTCTGTTTCGCTAAAGAAGGAGGCTCTCTGCGAATTAAGCGTGAAGGCGATAAAGTGTAACGTAATTTTTAGATAGAAGGGGTCCGGGATGTCGAGGAATAGCTATAGCATATGACCTATATAGGGTTATAATTAATATCAACGTGTGTATAGATTTTGAGTTGCGTAAAGTTGAGGTACCCCTTATATTTCTCGGCCTGGTGGGTTTCTTGACCCGCAGGGAGGGACGTTACCTAGTCCAGCTTTGGAGCGGCGAGCGGCTCTAGCGGATTCACTTTACAGCCGTTCTTTCCAACTTTCTACCACTACTGGCTAATTACTAGGCTTGTGCAAGTATTACTAAAAGCAAATCACCCTTTACTAATCCAAAGTGTACTTTAAAAGACAATCATTATAAGCTTAGATAAACGTTTAATGCCTAGGTTTTATGAACCGCTTAAGGCTTTAAAAGGCCTAGATTAATCGATAGTATATTAACTTCGGGAACTCCTGGCTTTGTATAGGTTATAACAATATACCTCTAATAGTTTCTTCCCCTATAGCCTTCTATACCTAAAACAGTATTAATAAACCATTTCTTAAGGCTAAAAAGCCAAATAATTAGAAAAGGCAGGTAGGTAATACCGAAGAATAAACGGGATATCGGCTTAATATTGTCGGATAGGTCTTATACCTTAACATTTTGAAAACCTATATCCTCTAGCATTTACGGTAGGACTCCTTCCTCGAATTTCCTATTTGCTGGCATAGATGCGAAAGTATTAATTTTATTTATAGCATCTTTAAGGTATTTAGGCGCTTTACTGAATTTAAAATTGTATTTATGCAATATAACGGACCCCCCTAGTTTAAGGACTTGATAAAACTCGTATAAGACTTATTCTAGATCTATTGCATATATAAGAGTCTCTATAGTATAAACTCCGTTAATTAAATTGTTCTGGAGGCCGTCTAGATAATAATAGTCCATCTTTTGGGCAGATACTTGCTGTTTAAAGTTTTCTGCCTTAATATTTATGTTCGCCTTAGTGAGGTGATGGTCAATGACGTCAATTCCAAAAATGCGTAACCCTTTCTTTGCTATATATATTGCAACGTATCCTACTCCATATCCTGCGTCAAGTACTATAGCTCTAGCGCTAAGATTTAGGGAGTTAAATAGATGGTCTTCTATTGCCCTAAGGGCCCTAGTAATTAGAAACGGCCATTTAGCTTCTGCTGGATAATAGCCATAGTGACGTGTTTCGCCGAGCATAAGTTTATAGCCTATTTAAGATTTAAGAGAATTGTAATAGCTTTGTAGGGAGTGGTTAGGTTCAATAAAAGGTTTGCTATTATTAATATCCGCTATAATGAAATTAAGATGGAAATATGGTTTTCTAATATGTAATTTGGTAGTCCTATTTTTGGGTTTGCCTTATAAAATATAATTAGGGGAAGCTAGGGAGGAGCCGAAGAGGACCCTCTGCTTATTTTAGAAAACTAATTTTAGAAGACTCGATTATAGGCATCTCCTAGCAAGGTTGGGGTTCTAATAACGGCGTAATTAATAAGTAGTCTTAGTAAAAGGCATCCAGTAAGACACCGGTAATGACTATGTCAACTTGAGCCTTACCCGTAAGGCTAGCAAAAAGTATTAGGGATAGCAATAGGCTTAAGGAGCTCTTTTATATAGATGTTTAAAGGTGAAGATCCGTGGAATCGGGAACGGTAGGCTGACTGTCTCTCCGTTAAGACACCAATGCTAGATACTAGAGCCCTAGATTAGGTAGCTGGTCGATTACTAAGTGCAGCACGGGAAGCAAAACCTTTACACATTGGTGGTAGAGATTTATCACAAATTTATGGGCCGTCTATTCGTTTTTTTCACGCCGCTCCGTACTATTAACTGTGCTGTAGAAGAAGGGGTCAGTATAGGGTATATATTGGAAGCGCCCCGCCACCATTAGGCCTGGCGGAATTTGCAACCTACACCCTTATCTACGCTTAGTCTAGCCATTCTATCCAATCTTTATATTAATAAATAAGAACTAGACGCTCTTACTTCGCCCCAATAACAAGCACTACTAACTATAAATAGTGCAGCTATTACACACTCTTACATGTGCGAGGAATAACCTATCTTAAATCTTTCGGGTCTACTGTAGAACTCATTAGAACATTAGCTAGACCTCTAATATTAGCAACAGCAAACAGTATATAGGAATCGGCTTTTAGCAGAGTAAGACAACAAAATCTCAAGTAAGAGTTATATACCACAAGAGGATACAATTACTAATATGTATGGATTTCCTCTAGGGATGTATCGACTGGATATATAAAAAGCTGCGTGGGCTTCTGCCGCGGGTTGGTATTATCTTAGCAAAGATCAAGGTCAATTGGTAGGATATTCGAATGTTTTAGTAACCACAACACAAATCAAGCCAGATCCATCGCCAGAACTTATTAACGAAGGAAGCCATTCCTTACCTAATATGCCACAGAGGCGGAGGAACCCACAGGAAAGCGGTGCTGCAATTCATTATCCTTAGCAGGCACTTTTAATTAAGCAACACGAACAGTTACCTAAGCTTAAAGCTGTTAAGGCTAAGCCCTTATACGTTAACGTAAAGCAGTATAATCAGATTCTAGTGAGACGCAAAACTCGTGCACGATTCAACAGCATATTTTGGAAAGGACGAAAGCCATATTAGCATAAATCCCGATATAAGCATGCGACGAAATAACTACGTGGTTTTTATAGACGGTTCCTAACTGCTAAAGAAATTGCGGCTTCTTTTAGCAGCGGAGGCACTAAGGGTAATTTACAGACATAAACTGCGCAATACACCACTACGTCTTGCGTAAAGACGTCCTAGTATATAGAGACCCACTTCTATTAGCCTAGGTAATAAAATAAGTTCTTACATAACTATACTTGACACCTAAAGTGGCTATAAAACACTGTCTACTTTAAGAGAAATATATACGATATATATAATGTGTTTCACTAGCTTTAATAGGGGCTATGCTTACTTTAAGAGAAGTTACTACGCGTAAACTAAATGTGACGGTGCTAGGGCGCGTCACCTGCTAAATTCTGCTAAATGCTACTATATTCTGCCACACCCTACAATTGGCTAGGCGCTTGGCGGTTACCTCTATATATTTGTTTACATCGGTCCTAACGACCCCTTTCCTTCTCCTTAGCTTAGTATCTTCGTAATACAGCATTCGTTTAAGATTCGGTTTAGAGGCATTTGTTTAAGCTATAATACTAAATTAGCTATCTAAGCTATAAGGGCTAATAGAAAATGGCCATCGTTATATTTAGTTCTTCTTCTCCTTTTTAAAGTCTTTTGGCGTAAGCTTTATAGGCACTGGATATATTTGACTCTGTACTTAGTTAGAAGATATCTTTAGATAAAGGTCGTTAACGTATAAGCTGTTCTATAGTTGGTGGCCATGATAGCTGCTCTATAGACGTGTAAAAGTACCATTTATTTTGCACGTTTAGAATATAGAATACGTTTGCCCTAGTTATAGATCGTAACTCGTCTGCTTTTTTAAAAAGGGTCTTTGTTCTTTTTCGTAATATCTCTCGTTTTTGCTTTGCTTTGGCTCCTTAAGCCTTTATATTAGAGTTTTATATTTGCGATAAATCTAGAATAGTTCTAGATATACTACTAGAATACCCAACTCCACTCTTATTACCTATCTTTAAGTTAGTAGAATTAGTAGAATCTATAATGCTAGTAAAATTAAAGAAATTAACTATTATTATAAAAAAAATCTAAGTCTACTATTTATAAAACTTAAGTCTACTATTTATAGGACTTAAATCTACTATTTATAAAACTTAAATCTACTATTTATAGGACTTAAGTCTACTATTTATAGGACTTAAGTCTACTATTTATAATTTTAATAGCCAGTATGTTTATTACAATATATATAAAGAAAGTTCTAAATACTCTAAAGTATATTTAATTGCTTATTATAATTTTTACTCTTCTATATTCTAATGAAGCAAAATTAAATTAAATTATATGTTTCTAAACTATTTTACAGGTTATTCTATTAGAGGAATAAACGAGTATTAATGAGTTTAACTTCAAGGAACTATAACACTAGAAAAGAGAAGGAGTTTAACTTGCTTAGCCAGTACTCAACTCTATATAACGATGATAGCGAGCCTAGGATTCTGCTTAGAACATTAGATTCTGGGCAATATATTTTTGAGCCAAAGTAGCTACTAGCTAAGAGAGAGTAACACAGTATAAGTGGACAAGGGGTTCTTAAGGAAGGAAATTGTTGTATGGCCTAATTAAATAGAATTTCTATTGGCTGAGATCTCGTCCAGTGTGTTAGCGACTTAGTTAATCGAGGCACGACCACGGTAAGATGGACGCGCAAGTCTGTATAATTGGATTGTCTATAAACGAGGATCCAGAGCTAGAGAAAGGAAAGGAGAAGAATAGCAGCGCCGCTTGAAGTTTTATGCGGTCCCCGAGTTACGTAAGCTTACGTGACTCTACGTCTACCATAACGTCTACCGTTTTCTACCAGCGCCGTAACACAGTAAATGTACTTGATTAATCTTAGCTTAATTCTCTAAAGCTATTTAAAGCGATCTATAGACGTCTACCTATACTACCTACTTAATAATAGAGTAATGCTTGCGAATAGTACCATACAAAAACTAAGACAAGATACCCCTATATAAAATACCTCTATATCTCCCTTTTCTACTTTAATATTAGGTTGTAATAAGTAAGTAGTGGAGTATATTGGTTTTAAAATAAAACAGTAAGGAAATATAGAAATTATACAAAAAACACTTCTATATGCAATATACATAGGAATAAGAAATGGATTCCATAGATTAATACCGCATCGTGAAATAGAAAGTAAGAGTGCTAAAATACACCATAAGAAAAATGCGAGTATAGTACTAATAATTAAGCAACCTACAGCTGTTTTATAAAGAAGTACAGCTAAAGCGTTATCTAAAGAAATAAGCTGGTTTATAGGATAAGAGGTTAATAAGCCATTTAATAGTGAAGAAATTTAAATAGGAAGTGGATTACAATATATAGCATTTATATAACTTGTACAAAAGTATCTTATTCCAATTGTTATATTCTTTAGACTTTTAGACTTATACTCTAAAGATAAAAACTAAAGGCTAGAATTAGTAAAATTACTTATTAGACTTTGTTTTACTAACATATAAAGTAAGAACTCCTTTGGTCATTCTTTCTTTACTAGAAATAACTAGAAAAAAAAGTATTCCTAGTCTTATACTAGCGCATCCCGTAGCCATATACGCTACTTTCTTGTATATTTAATTAAAATTCATATCTAATAGACAAGATCGAGGAACCAGAAGCTGTTTTTAATAGGTACTAGTATAAAGGCTCAGTTAAAAGAACAGAATCTATTAGTAGCCAGTGAACGAGAATTCCAAGATAAGGACTGGAAGAAGGTTAAGGAAAGGACACGTCTATATACATAGCGCTAAGGCTTGGCTTGGCCGAGCCCCTAACTAGGGTCTGTAACAGTGCCGTAACACTAGTGAATTTAGGGAGGTACTCTCGTCCGTAGTCGTCTTATTAGGATTTAGCTAATATTAAGTGTAAGAACGTAGAGTTACTATAGGCTAGAAATATATTCTACGCACAGGATATAACGTAAAGAAGGAGAGGTAAGGAAAGAGGTAATTATATTAGGGGTAAAGCTTTATAGGTGGTCGTATGGAGGCTTTAAAGGCTCAATCTATATATCGTAATAGTAAGCGTCTAAATGCTCTTTCGCTTTAAATAAGGGGATAAGGAATTCTTAAAAAGGAGTAGTTACTAAAGAGTAGCTGTTTAGAAAAGGGTGCTCGCACTTAGTCTGCTTAATATATCTTCCCGTAACCTTGTCCAATATCTCTAGTCCTTAGGTTTAATAGGTTTTAGCTCTTTTAGCCCACCTATATTCTAATTAGCCTTCTAATTACTTATTTCCCGTGCGTTTTCTATACCGCGTCCTATTTATAAAGACCTAATTAGAAACGCAATTGGAATAGCTTTGCTTTAGTTTATTTATTAAAGAGAGGCTACTGTTACGGACTTAGTCAATCGAGATATAAGCACGGCAAGAGGGTCGCGCAAGCCTATATAATTGGATTGTCTATAAACGAGGATCTAAAGCTAAGGAAAGGAAAGGGAAAGACAAGCAGTAACGCGAGAAGTTTTATACAATCCCTTGGTCACGTGAGGGTCACGTGACCCCTGCGTCTACCATAACGTCTACTATAACTGCCGTTTCTGCCAGTGCCGTAACAGCTACTGTTTAGGATTTTTTAGAGTATTTTAAATCCTAAAATTATATTTAGAAGGTTCTAATTCGGTTATATACGGTCGTCTATAACTAGTCCTACCCCTTTTATTAAAAGATATAGAATATAAGTTTTTGTAGTAGCCATAAAAAGTAATTACTATTAAACAGTCCATTTCCCAACGTCTCTAGTTATATCAATTTGTCGCCTAGCAAATCCACAAGATAAAGATTACCGGATAGCTTAGTGCTTTAAGAAATATTTACGTTATTATTACTATTGTAATGCCCAGTACAGAGTCCTATGCTTAGATAGCCTACGCTATATAAGGATTCTTTATAACTATATCTGTTATAATAAAACTACCATCCACAAAACTATCCGTCTTAAGTTCCTATATAAGTTTAAGGTTCTGTAGGCAGTAGTTCTTAGCCCGTCCAAATATTGTAGCTTAAGAGAGAGAGTAAATGGAAGTTTTACTAGACATACTAAGGATTGGGAGTATAAAGTTGAAGTATTTCTTCGATAGCAGCTCTTCTATATAATTAGTAGACAGGTTTTTACTATATAAAGTTAGATTTAGGAGGAAGGAACTAATAGAAAAATTTAGCTCTTTATCTCGCGCTAAAATTCTTATAATTCTTATATACAGAACAGAGGATCTTCCTGCATTTAACTAGCTAGAATCCGATTTATAATTTTTTCTAGAGGACTCTGCTTATATACAATGCATCTACTTTATAGAACTCTGCAAGCTAGGGTAGCGGAGGAGTAATAATTGCATGCTCTGCACCTGCTTAGCTTTGCAGACGAAGCTCCAGGGCAAACCGTATACGGAGCTCTACGTAAATGGAGCACGCGGTATGCCCGGGGGGTTAGGGGGCCTAAGGAGGTCTTCCCCCTATATACTATAAGGCTCCGTCTAGAGCTTATATACAACTAGTATAGGGGTTTTACATTAACTACCTTCTATCCTATTCTTCTTAAGTGCTTAGACGAATATGATTTATCAACCAACGCACTTATATTGTCTTCCCTTTAAGAATAAACTCGATACAATAGGTAAGATATTCGTAACGCTTTTCTCTCTCGCTTTAAAGCTTAGCAACCTTCTTTTTAAGCTTCTCTACTAAATCTAGAACTTTAATATAATCCCTTTTATACTTCGCTCTTATAGACCTAACCTACTGCCCTAGATCATCTTGCTCACCAATAGAAAGTCTTATTTCCTTTTCTAGTTCTAGATTAAAGATACGGCGTTCTATACTAAGGTAGTCTTCCACGCGCTAGATATTATCTTTTTCTATCTTTTATATATTTTTTCTTATTTCTAGAAGTTGATTTCGAATAGGGCTGGTATCTATATTTGGCGTATTCATGTTAAAAGGCGATTTAGTTGATATAACTTTTGTAATAGCACTAGAATATAACATCTTAAAAATATAAAAAGTAGAGAATGGAATTGGTTCTTTTTTTAAAAAAAAAGCCTGTAAATACTTAGCTTTAAAGCTTTTTAATAAACTAAAAATAAAAATTATATATATATATATATAATAGTTATTTATAATTAGTACAAAACTCTAACTGTTTTGATCTAAGTTTTGAAATGTAATCTGGCGCCTGTAATGGCTCGCATAAACGCTTTTAAGGTAAAGCTTGTGGATTGCTATCCCTTACACTAATATTTTGCGTCCTTAGAGCTATGCTCTAAGGACGCAAAATATTAGTGCAAGGGATAATATAAATATACTAAGGAGAAGAAGAAGAAAAAGGAGAAGGTCGTTAGAGGTAGTGTTACAGCTTAAATGCCTCCAAGGTAAAGCTTGAACGAATGCTGTATTAAAAAGATGCTAAGCTAAGAGAAGGAAAAGGGGTGTTTAGAGCTTTTGCAGAGCTTTTATAGAGCTTTAGTAGAGCTCTATACAGAGCTCCGTATAGGCCTCCCTCTAAGCTTTGTTTTATAGAGCTCTTGTAAAGCTCTATAGCTTTACGCAGAGGGCTGGCGGTGTGGGCGTGGGCGTGGGCGTAAGCGTTTAGCGTTGGTGTTTACTAAGCGGCTCGGCGGTGCAGAGGTAGAATTGGGGCCTCTACGGCGACGAATTCCTCTTAACGTCGCGCGCGTATAAGAAGCTGAAGATCTCATAACTTATAGAGGAGGATTTTCTCTATAATTCGGTATAATTTTTATATTAACAGGTATTATGGGAGGGTAGATCAATTTCGTTAAAGTTGATAAGGTCTTCTCATATAAACGGTGTTTAGGTTTTCCCACAAATCTCGCCAAAGTCTCTTAGACCAAGAAAACGATTACCGTCCTAAATCAGCTTAGCGGACGGTGCGGATATTCCTATATCCGCAATCGATTTCTTAGTCTGAGCTTCGAGGTAAATTCTAACATAGACAAATTGTTACTATAACGCTACCACATATGTCGACCTGAACGGACTTCCTTACCACCATTGTACTACTGTCTATCGACCTAGATCGTATTTACGTACTTTGTCTTAGTTGTCTCTTAACTTATTTAGTATATATAGTGAGGCTCTAGAGCCTCTTTGTTGACCCGAATTAGGTCCTTACTGCCCCGACTTAGCTACCTACCATTAACTTAGTCATTGAGTTAGTTATTGACTCGGTCACCTACTCCTCGTTTTTATTACCACCCCCTACCCTCCTTCTCTTTCCTTTTTTACACCGTTTCTTATGTATATATAGAGGTCTTAGAACCACATTTTAATAAATAGAGTCCTTATTTAATTCTTATAATTAGTGCACAGATATCCGGTCGACACTCTTATAATACTACAGAGTTCTCATTCCTGATCGTCTGTTCAATAACATGGCAGGAACGTGCACATTCATAAAAGCTTTTAACTTGTGTACCACTAGTTATATCTATTCTTATCTTATACGTATATAAAATTTGATTATATAATACTGTAAATTAATCCCTTTCCTACTAGCCTTAAACAGTTATAGCACAGCATCTATATACACTATCGTAACTCTACTTTACAGCCTTCCGTAGCAGATACTACTAAAGTTATTGCCTACTGTTCCACTTCTGTTAATTCTATAACCGCACTATTAGGTAACTTAATTGTTTAGAATCTCTAAATAATCCGTATAACTGCGTAGGCGGCTTCTATAAGCGCAAAATCAACTATAAAAGAAAGTATAAATTAATATCAAGAAGTAATCCCAGCTTAACTAACAGTAAAGGGCGCTTACTTCCTAGACATATCCTTGGACCACTATTGCATAGTAAATAACCCCATTTCGCGTCAGTTTCGTTATAGTTTAGAGGCATATCTTTATCCTATCTTTTAGGACGGTAAAGCTTAGCGTCCATCCCGTAAAGGTCAGGTCGTCTATATATTATATAGACACTATATACTATAGTTGTTCCCTTAGGAATTAGAACAGGAGAAGTTCTATTAGGGCCGCCACCTATAGGTAACACAGTGGTTCTTAGAGCTATGCGGGTGTTTATGGGAATAGAAGGATAGAGTTAAAGAGCTGCGTTCTTTAGTAATATTCTGTAGATTAATAATTAGGAAACTCACTCTCTTTTAAGACATTCTAAAGATATTCCATATTTCGGAGGTCTATACAGTATAATTCTACACTGCCGTTGCACGCAGCAGCTATTTCTACTCTTAGTTTGGTAAGAATATTTAGATATTGGATAAGGAGGAAGCTATGCAAAAGATTAGAAGTGGAAAAGGCAAAGTACTACGCCACATTAGGAGTACACTCATAATGTCCACAAGAGAAGGCAGGCCGTAGTGTCTCTTCCTATAGTCAGAATGTTAATTATCTAACCCCTTAATACTATACAGTTAGGGGTATTCTGGGCAAGGAAGTCTAAAAAGATATATTTTTGCCCCTTATCCTCTTATATATCTTGCAAGAGGTTATAATCTATAATCTAGTCCGTAAAATAATGGACTTTATTACAAGCGTCCTGGAACTTTTTTCCTTCGATAAGCTAGTAGAGATCTAGGAGCCGAAACCTCTTTGCGATATATGCCTGTGCTATATTAAAGGCATTAGCAAATATCCGCTCCCCGGTTAATTCTGGAGCTTTTAGGCTTTTTACTAACTCTTTAAAAAGAAACTTGGTTGTTATATCTAGGGCCAAATAAAAGAACAGAGGTTGTAAGTTAATAACGCTGTCTTCTTGAGAGATAATATTAATGAGGTTATTAATAGCTTCCTAAAATACTTCCAGATTGTTATACTGCTTATAATAAAACTGCGGCTTTAGTAATTCTCGTAAACGCTTCCACGATACGCCTTTCTAGGTAAAGATACCATCCCTAAACATAGGGAATGTAATCTATCGCCGCGCTCCCATACCCCAGTCTAAATGAAATTAGCAGCGGGTAGGCAAGAGATAATTTTAAGACTTTGTATAGACCTTTAAAGTTAGTGGACAGGATAGCCTTAAGGTTGGCTGGGTCTATGGTGCCAAACGCTTATATGCTAAGGAAGACTTGCTTAAGTGTATTTCCTATTTAGCGGAAATAGAAAAGGAACAGTTCTATTAATCGAGACTCTATATTAGCTCTAAAGACTTACTCCAGGCGGTCAATACCTAGTAGCCTTTAGTTTTAAAGTCTTGGAGGCGGAAGACACCTATAGCGCTTGCTAATGGCCCTATTGGCCTTTAGTCTAGTTAGTAGGTTATCCTTTAGCAAACAGCTAGACAATTAGTGGCTTTACCCGGCGATCTCTATGCTTAATAATGAAATTATGGATATATAGGGCAACTATATAACTTAATACCGCTAGGGGAAGGCAGATATGCTTCATTTCGGCGCGGCGTACTTTAAAGATTAGATGTATACTGTTTAGTTTTTTAAAGCTACTATATAGAGGGCTATTAGATTATAGGTTATAAAACAACTAATAGATAAAGGGAGTCTGGTATATTCCTAAGGTAGCTGTGTATATTTTTAGCCGAAGAAACCATAGCCAAAGTTAAAGCGCCTTAATAAGGGTCTAGGCACTTAAATGTATAGCACGGGTGCTAAGCGAAGGCGGAGTACGTAAGACTAGCTGGAAGAATATACTTAGGTTTTCCCTCTACTAGGGCTTTTTCCTATATATAGAAGGTAGAAGCCTATACCTAAAAGAGGGACCAAATTAGGCAATAAATATAATTAATAATAATAATATTTTATTTATTTATATACCCTTACCGCTAAGCCAATTTAGGGTATAATAAAAAATCTATATATTTTTATCCCTTTAACCACTGGCGTTTAACGCTAAGGCTGTATAGATAGCTACACTATAATGGCTATATAGAAGAGTCTCTAATTGGCCTAGATCCTTATTAAACGTTAGATATAACTTAGCGGTTAAAGGGATACCCTTATTGCTAAGGACATTTATAGTGTAATAAAAAATCTATATATTTTTATACCCTTACTACCAAGCATATTTATAGAGTAATAAAAAATCTATATATTTATTTATTGTTACTGCTAAGTATGTTAATAGTATAACTATATAAGCCTATTTAGGTCCTTTCTAGAGCTCTTACTACATAAAGACTCGATACTTTAAATAGTTTTAAGGAGCGCTTTGTACTTCCCATGCCTTCCCACTTTATTAATATGACCACTTATTTAAGATCTGATTCCTCCTTATTAATAGCAGACATACTTTCCGCTGTAAAATACTCTTTATTAATATCTGTTGACTTGGGCGATTTTAAACTTTGTTTTTTTAATACTACTTTTACTTTTTCTTTAAGCGTAGGGCACCCACGCCTTATATGCCTATAATAATATTAGTATTACGTATATAGATTGATAGATAACTCTACCTCTATAATAAATCTTTCCGACTAAATTCTTTATTACAGTGCGGGCATTTTTTATAATTGCGCTGCTTACTATAGCACTATAATTGCTCAGTGTATACTCTAACTAATGTTAAATTATTCTTACCGGCCTATGCCTTTAAAGATTAGTACTTCTTATAAACTCTCCCCTATACCTAGTATATGAGCATTTATAAGGTTTCACTTGGGTAAGGTTATAGGTTAGTAAATAAATTTTAAGATTACTAAGTCTTACGAATCCTCTTTTATAACCGGAATATATGCACTTATAAGGTCTTATCTAGTTAGGGTTATGTATTTCTAAGTGGCCTTTATAGCTTTTACGTAATAGTAATCTGTGACATACCCCGTATTCCTTTTTCGCTATTAAGTAGGTTCTAATAGATAAAGAAATATGGTAAGGTACGGAAAAAGGTGGCCAACTTTACGGGGAGCGGCTGCTATGCAGTAATTATATAGAATAGCTGGGCGTACTATTTTCGTCAACGTGTTAAGTGTCTTTTATATAGTTAGTAGCGTAACCAAAGTCTATACAGACTATAACGTGGCTTAATAAGTCGCTGTTAAAGCTTACTTATAATAAGAAACCTTTATATTCTTTAGCTTATTATAAGGAGGAGCTGTTTCAGTTTCCTAACTTCGCTTGCCAGTTTAGCTTAGGGAAAAATGGGAGGACCGCGAAGGCAGCTGACTTTTCTTAGAGTATATTTAGAGTGCCTAGCGGACGGGGGTTCCTAGCACTAACTGCTGTGTTAATTCCATTGGATGGTCCTTAAATTAACTAACATACCTAATAAAATCTCCGTTTCGCCTTAACATATAGGATTTTCCGGCGCGGAATTTCGCCGTTTAGACGTACAGATAAGTATTCTAGCACTCTTTAGTCCCTCGAATTTTTTACATAATCTTCCCCGCTTAGTTAATTATATCTAGTTTATACGCTTTCTCTTTTATAAACACTTACCCTACTAACTAAGACCTCTTTAATATTCACCAATTCTAATACCGATTTTATAACCATGACATGGTACAAAACCGGTGGTCCGCTAAAAAAAGCGTCAGCATCGCCCTCTGGCATTAAGAAATGGTCTTAGAGAACGCCTACTCGAAATATATTAACCCTACGCTTAAGGTCTTTTTAACCTACAAAAACCCCTCCGCCGCGGCGTGGACCTTTTCTTAAACTACCGCCTAAACTACGTATTTAAATATATAAGCTCCTCTTAGGCGAATCCGCCAAAACACTAGTTATTAAGACGAAGTGGAAATTCCAATTATTATTCCGATGCGAGTTAATAATAGCTATAGAGTAAGGATCGGGAATGGATAGTATAATCCTACGCACTTGCTATTAAATTTACTATAAGGCGCGTGACGTCCTCTACGCCAATAGGACCTTTTAATTCGACAGCCCTTTTACTCTCGCTCTATTTTAGAGGAATCTTCGTCTAGATACTACGGCAAAGATATTATTACTTAAAGTGGCTAACACACCTAGTAAGGCAGTAAATCTTAAATATGGCAATGATACTAAGCCTATAGAGTTGCTACTAGCAGCTAAAGATCGTGTTATTATTAACGACCTCCGTATCGCTTAAGTACCACATCCGTACTAAGAGAATATCCTTTACTAAAATCTACGTTCTAGGGATCTATACTCCCATATTCCTACATTTTAGTTAACCCCTTTTGCTAATGCTTGCTTCTCTTTATCTAATAATATTATAAAGCTTCTTATACGCTATAGCGCATATATTAATAGATATTGTCATACTATAGGCCGTTTACTTACCTATGCCGTCTAAAAAGGTTGCGAAAGCCTAATAAGATACCTTCTTAATAAAGGGGCAGACATTAACGCGTAAAGCTTAGTATCCTTACTAATTATTACTTATAATAAAGGCCATTACAGTATTATAGAATATCTTATTAATAGAGGTGCTAATATTAACGCGCGGACCAGCTACAGATCTCTACTAAGTAGGGCTTATACAATAGGCCATAAAAATATTGTCTTTCTTCTTATCTAGAATGGGGCTAAGATTAACTACCTAATTAAAATGGACTAAGAAATTCTACAAAGTAAGTACGGTTTAGTAACCTTTAGAATACGGCATTACCCGCTACTATACTATGCAGTGCTCGGGGGGCATAAGACCATTGTTAAGGTTTTATTTCAATATGGTGCCTAAACCCATATCTTAGGTACTAAGGGTAATATTACGTAGCTTGAACGCGAGATATAACGGAGTATTAAGAAAATGGGAGTAGCAATAGGTGCATCTTATTGCCTCAGAAATAGTTAGTAAAAAAAAACCTCATTTAATGCCTACTACTAACCTATTGGAATGATAGGAAACCCTATAAAAGTTCCGTAGCGTTAAATAAAAGAAACATAGTTCAATCTAGCTAGGGAACGCTAGAGTAGGGAAATAGCAGTTTAATAAATGTTTGCTAGATTTAATAAATTACAATTACTTACTTATAAGACTCTAAGGAACTTTCTAAGGCTTTAAGTAATTTACTAAACTGTATTTTTATAAAATAAGGCGGTATAGTAATATTTGCTTAGTGGTGATACTTTTAATCGGTTTATACTTAACTTAGTTATATTACCAATTACTAACTAAATAACGACGTAGTTGTTAGTCTATTTGCTACCTACCTAATATATATAGTAAGGCTCTAGAGCCTTTTGCAATACTATAGAGTTCTTATTCCTAATTATCTGTTTAATACTAGGTCTAGCTTAATGTAGAATTTTTTTCCCTTAATAGACCTATCTCCTACTTAACTAACTAACCGTCTATTACGCTAGCACGTAGGCTAGCCTATAGGTACTTATAGCAGGTTTAAAAAGGAAATAATATCTAATAAAATGATATACTGCAGCAGTTTAGATCAATTACGCCATGTTTTATACGGATTGTTAAATAAAGAACTCCTATTAATTAGTGACAAAATCCAGCTGTCTATTAGTGAAAGGCCGCTCGTATTCTAAGCTATACCACATTAGCGGCACTCTGCTAAGGGGTCTCGACTAGTTTTTAGGGTCTACATAATTCCCACACCTGCTTCTTCTCAATCATTTATATCTATATCTCTCTAATCCCCTCCTAAAAAAGACTTGTAAAACTACTATTTACTAACACCCTGCAAAGCATATTAAGGAAGTAAAAGTAAATTATAAAAGAGCTTCAATCTAGTTATCTACCCTACTTTATGCGCAAAGGACTAAAGATTATCGCCGTACCTATATGGACTACTATAAGCTTGGAGCGTCCTTATAAAGTACTATAGGAAAATTGACTCTATAATTGAAAATCTTAATTATATTAATAACTATTAATATTCGCGCTTACAAAAACAGCTTATATAAGAATATTTTATAATATAGACGAGGAAAGTAAGAACAGAGCTATTAGGGAGTGATTTAGGGTTGGGGTCAAAACACGCTAGGGCTTACGCCACTAGAAAATATCCTTTAAACGCTTAAATACGTCCTTATCTCCTAGCTCAGTCTTATCTTCCGCCCTCTCTCCCTTAATATCCCCTAGCAATTCCAAGGCTGCTATATAAGATGACGGTGAAATCTGCGTCGCTGTTCGATTAATATACGCATTAAGCCTTCTATATCCGAAATTCGCATAGAAGAGTAGCTTATTCTTAAGTAATAGAACCTACTCTCTTAGCATCGCAATATAGGATCTTAGATGCGCTCGGACAGCTATAAGTTTACATACTTGCATTTCCAGGTCCTTGACCCACTCTTTCTTCTTCTATCGGCACTTGTGCGCTATAATGCGGTTCCTTTCGAGATGGCTTTCGCGCTTGGCTAAGAAGGCAGGGTTAGCAGCGCCATCTTCCTTAGAGACACTAAGAGGTCTACAGCCGCGGCGTGTTTTCTTTTCTAGTATAGTTGTAGTGCTAGTGGTGGCTTTTGGAGACGCCTTATATCGTTTTGGGGGGGTTTGCTAAGCTTACGGCGGGGGCAAACGGTTCCTTATTTCTTAAGGCGAGACTCTTATTTATTTAGGCGGAATTGAATTAGTTTTAAAGCTCTAAGATCCACAATATAGCTTAGGTAATAGGTTGTTAGGTTATATAGTTTAGCTATAAATTTTGAGATAGTAGGGGGGCTTTTTCATTATTAGTGGGGGTAGGACTACGCTAGCAACTAGAGTCTTTCCAGCGTCGTTTATCTACTTATAGGTTTGCGGAGGTGATAATAGTATATTTTCTAGAGCTATAAAAGTATTACTTACCCAGTCATCCGTATTAGGCGGAGAAGGATAATTATTAATATTGAATTCTCCGTTCCGCTTAAAGCTAGAGCTAGTAGCACAGAGGGGGTTATAATCCTTAAACGGTAATGAATTGCTTTGGGGAGGAGTGTAGAGGACATTCCTGATATAAATGCTATCGTGCCAATTGCTCTTATATAGGTCCGGAAAGCTTTAAAAAAGGTTTACTTACTCTATTATTATAACAAAAAATCCTTAATACAAACACTATTATAGTATAATAGATAATAAAAGACCGGTCTCTATTAGAATATTGCCTATATTTCCACTTCTTCTTATATAGACTAGAGTTTAAGGGTGATTAAGTTAATAAAAAGTGTCTTAAGTGCGGGGGCGTATGTTTATAAATTCAAACATAGATTAATCAGAATTAATTAAGCAAGGGAGCGCCACTCCTTTAAAGGCACAGCTGCTCGTAATATAAGGGTAAGATTAGGTTGTGATATATTTAGTATATATTTGTTAAGAACTAAAACCCTAGCTGCTGTACTTTAAACCAAGGCCCTATAAAACAGGGGTATAATATATTACCATGGGATTCTAAAATTTGACTATGCTGACTTATAAGTTGGAATGGTTGGGTGTGGTAAATAGTAATTAATAGTATATCTACGTGGCTAAACACGTGACTTTCTAGCTAATTGACGATTAGCCTAGCCTCGAATACCATAATTTATAAGGATTGTTGGATAAAGAACTCCTATAGATTAGTAATAAATTCAGCTATCTGTTAGTAAAAAGCCGCTTATATTTTAAGCTATGCCATATTAGCGGCATTCCGCTAAGGGGTCTTAACTGGTTTTTAGGGTCTACATAATTCCCACGCCTACTTCTTCTCAATTATTTACATCTATATCTCTCTAATCCCTTCCTAAAAAAGGCTTGTAAAACTATTATTTATTAATGCCTTGGTAGCAAAAGTAAATTAAAACAAGGTAGGCCTTAATTTAGTTCTCTACCCTACTCTATGCGTAAAGGACTAAAGATTATCGCCGTACCTAGAATATCCACTTTAAATACCCGTATAAATTTATACAATGGTTAATACGGGCTCTCTCTATAGATTACGCATTAGAGTAATAAATATCCTAATTCTAGAGTGTTGTTATAAAGGTTAGGACAAAAGTAGAATCTAGAATTATATAAATTGCTTCTATTTAGGCGGAATAAAATATATAACAAACTATATACTAAAGCTTTACTCTATTACAGATAGGACGTATACTTAAAATAAAGATTACTGCTTCTCTTTGTACCTAGGCCGACTTATAGGCTTCCAGCGCCCGAATTACCCAACCCCCCCCCTTTAAGACATTTAAATGGCTAAGGGGAATTCCTTTTCTTTTATATGAATACAATTAATGCCTTGCGTAAAAAGGGCTAGTATTAGTAAACGCTTAAACCCAGCCCCCGCGCAAGGGCAATTATTACTTACAATTAATCTAGCTTTACTCTATCTCTACAAATCCTATTAAGTCTTAAGTTAATACTAAATATATAGAGCTAGTGTTTAATTGCTTACTTATTAAGCCGGGGGTTATATTTAATATTATAGGCCGATTACAAAGTTTGGCCTAGGCGTTAGAAGTATAGAGAGTATCTATTTTAGTGGACCGCTAAGCTGGGGTAAGATATAAATATTTAAAGAATAACGTACGCGTAGCGCTAAGCTGAAGCTAAAGCCGAAGCTGTCCAAGCTGTTTTTTAAGTTTTTCTTCGTGATCTCTAGCGTATAACAGGTCTTTATTTCTATTAGAGACCTCCTTTATAAGTCTGGTGTTAATTTCTCTTATCTTTTTAGATTCCGAGTAAAATGTAAAGGCTAGGTCTTTGTTAAGAACCTTAGAGAACTCTTTAGCCTAAAGCAGCCCTTTCTAGGAAATAACCTTATGCCGCAGGGTGGCGAGTTTAGTATTTTGGTCAGCGACCGTTCCCTTAAGCATAACTATGCGCTCTTTTGTGCTTTTTCGCATAGTGCGTCTAGATCGGTTGCTTCTTCGCTTTCTTTCCTAGCCATAATTAATGTTATGAGTAAACGGATGTTCTCTAGAACCTTTTGGAGCGATAAGGTGCTTATAATCCATAATAATTTAAAGATTTATTTAGCTGCTTTTAAAGAACGAAGTTGAGGTTATAACGATAGGGGTTAGTATATTTGACTAGATAAATAGGGATATAAGCTTTATATTATAGCCAATTACCTTTTAATAAATTCGCTAACGGTCTGGATAGAAACTGAAAATACTTTGATCTTCTAACGCGCGCGCGTATTATTTTTATATCCTGCCTCCTTGAAGTGCTCTCTTATATATATACCGCATACCTGCTTAACCGCAAAATGTAGAAAGGCCTTAAAGCTCGCAAAGTCTTCTATAAGCCGGTGGTTCCTTTTAATCTACGCCTTAATATCATTAAACGTCGCCTTAATAGGGTTGAAATCTGGCGAGTACGGCGGTAGGAACTTTAGTAGAACGCCGTGCTCCTCGCAGAGCTCTTAAAGTTGTGTCGACTTATAAATAGACGCGTTATTAAGAATGAGAACTGATTATAGCCCTGGATATAGCGTATAGTAAGGGAGCACCTGCTCCTCTATAAAGGCTTTAAATATTGTAAAGGTAATAGAGCCTTATAGAATAAGAGTCTTATAGAATAAGGTAGCTTAGATATCCGTCTACTATTAACGCTGGTAGAACACTCTACCTCTTTAACCTTTAAGCGGGCGTGCAACTCTATAGCTAGATCTAATTGGTGCCTAACCGTATTTTCTATTACCTATTCTCTTATTTGTAGTAGACTTGTTAAGGAAGATAAGCTAATCTGCTACCTAGCTCTTCTATATACTAATCTAGGCGTTACGCAGAGGCTTACTCCGTTGTGCTGCCCGAGTTCTTACTACCTTCCGAGACTAATGAGCTTTCTTAAGAGTCTTATAAACCGTTAAAATGGAGACTTGGGCGTCAAACTTGTTAAATAGAAAGTCCTGCATCTTATCTAAATACGCGGTCGGCCGGTCCTTAAGGAAGTTAAAAAGCCTCTATAAAACCAGTTAGTAATAAAAGCTCAACACTATAACGTTATATATTACCATTTCTTGGTAAGGTAGCAGAGCTCTCGGTCGTCTAAGAACAACGGTAGGAGGAGCGTACGGTTCGCCCTAAATTTCAAGGTTTAATCGCATCTTATAAATCGCCTTCTTGCCCACCTTTAGAAGTTCGGGCCGGCTTGTGCACGCTTTTCCTCACCAAAATCAGCCCAAATACACCTTTTTCTACCACCTATAACTTAATGGATTTTTAATAGAATTTTATATAAATTTAAATATGGCTTATTGAATACTAAAACTACGATTTTATAATAAAAATATATAATTATAGACTAATTAGCTTATGCACATAACTGGCTCGCATATAGTACGAAATTACACCAAAATATAAGCATTTTTAAATACCAATAATTTAATGACTATAATTGTCACGAAACTTAATACGAGTCAGTCATGATGATAAAGATGATAGATTTGAGGTTGGGTTAATGATATTAATTGATTGTTAATTGTGTCCGTCTAGGGGGGCCCCCAAGCTCTATGCTAAGATGAAGGGATTTTGCAGTGCACGTGACCCGTGTACGTAACCCGCGCTTTATAGAGAATATAGAATGTCTAATAGATCTCGCCTTCGTGACAATAATAGCTATTAACACAAAAATTAAAATATGGCTTATTATATAGTAAATTGAGCATTTAGTTATATAAAAATATAAAAATATAGCTTATTATAGTATAAACTAAAATCCCCTTGTTTTTATATATAGTAAAAGATATTTTAAGTTTAAATTATACTACTAAAACTTTGTTTATAATATAAATATATAAATATAGATTTTATTATATTATATTAGATATTAATTAATATAACTTATATAAATATAAATATGATTTATTTATTTAATATTTATATATTTATACATAATAGAGCTATATAATACCCCTATTAATAATATTAATAATAATTTTAACTTATACTAAAAAGGTACTTTTTTGACCCTATTTTTAAGATAGCCATTTTAATATATTTTATATTCTTTTTATATAAAAATACAATAATTGCATTTTATAACCCATATTTTAATTTTTATAAGATTCCATTAAAAGGCCATTAAGTTATAGGTGGTAGAAAAAGGTATATTAGGGTAGATTTGGGTGGATTTTGGTAAGGAAAACCGTGCACGAGGTGGTACCGTGCACGAGCCGGCCTAAACGCTTACAGCCTCCGCAATAGCTGGTACCGCCTCACCAGCTTTAATACGAATCCTAATTCTATAAACAACTTTATCTGGAAGGCGGCGGCCTATAATAACTTCAATAAGCTTGCGAAGTCCTCTATAAGCCGGTGGTTCCTTTTAATCCAAGCCTTAATATCGCTAAACGTCGCCTCGATAGGATTGAAATCTGGCGAGTATAGAGGTAGGAACTTTAGTAAAACGCCGTACTCCTCACAGAGCTCTTAAAGTCGTGTCGACTTATAAATAGATGCGTTATTAAGAATAAGGACTAAGCGTGGCCCCGGATATAGTGAGTAGTAAGGGAGCACTTGCTCCTCTACAAAAGCTTCAAATATCGTAGAGGTAATGGATCCTTATATAATAAGGTGGCTTAGATATCCGTCCACTGCTAGGGCCGGTAAGACGCTCCACCTTTCTGATCTTTTAAGCCGACGTAATACTTCACAAGTAGATCCAATAGGTGCCTAGCCGTACTTCCTATCGCCTGTCCTTTCGTTTAACGCAGACTTGTTAAGGAAGACAAGTTAATCTACCGTCCAGCTCTTTTGTATGCTAATCCATGCGTTACGTAGAGGTGCACTTCTTTGCGCTGCCTAAGCTCTTACTGCCTTCCGCGACCAACGAGCTCCCGCAAGAATATTATAAACGGTTGCGATAAAGACTTGAGCATCGAACTCATCGTAGAGGAAGTCTTGCATCTCATCTAGGTATGCGGTCGGCCGGTCTTTAAGAAAGTCGAGAAGTCTCTACTACCAGTAAGCAGAAGGCCAACATTATTAACGTTATACATCACCAGTTCTTAATAAGGTAGAAGAGCTCGCGGCCGGCTAAGAATAACGGTCGCAGGTGTATATAGCTCGCCCCAAACATTGAGGTTTAACCACAGCTTATAGATCGTCTTCTTAGCCACCCCTACTGCCTTCACAATAGCTGGTGCCTCTTCGCCGGCTTTAAGGCGGATCCGAATTCTATAAACAACCTCATCTGGAAGGCGACGGCCCATTTTATAGGCAATAGTGGCGGGTAAAAAGCCGTTATACTGCCCCTCATACAAATTTTGGTGGGGGGCGATGCGGCTCTTTCGCTACTTAGCGAGTTACCGATATTGTGGTTTGCAAAAGTGTTGCGAAAATCAAATTAAGCGAGCCACGCACACACAACATCGACTTTTGGTGAGTTTACCATATAAATCGTATGCCTGCCACGCCTGATACACTTATATTTGCCTTTTATGCCGAAATGAATCCCTCAATAGCAGCTTTATCAAATTCTGGTAGCTTTTCTATTTGATTGGTCTATTAAGTGTATTGCAGCAGCTATAAAGTTATACCTTTCGACTATATACCGAATCCAGCTTAATCTTAACCTCTATGGGGAGGCATACCCCCCCCCCTAATCTTAAGATTGGGCGGCCGAGAGCTATAGATAAGGTATATAAGAAAGTTCGTGATATATAATGTTATAGTATTAAGTGTGCTAATATTTTATATAGGCCCTTATTACTTATCTAGAGGACCACCCAACTGCCTTCCTTAATAAAATGGCCTGGTTTTTATGGGATAATTGTAATATTATAGCATCCTTCTTATTAATTTGGCGAACTCTCCAACGTAATAGGTGGAGTAGAAAGGTAGTATAAAGGAAAGCGCAGGAGCGCTCTAAGGACCTACGTGCTGCATAGAAAGGACGCCAATATATATAGGACGTTAATCGCCTTATATTTATTAATAAATTAGGCGCTAATAAGAGGACCGGGTATAGGAAGTTCGGCTAGAGCCCCGTAAACGTTCCTGCGATTAATACTATATTAATTAAGCGGTTAGAACGTTGGAGTATTCTTCCTACCTATATAGTTAACAGCTACCTCCCTAGGACTCTTATCTGGCAGGGCTTAATAACTACTAAAATATTTAACGCCTAGATTAAATCTACAGTTCTACCATATTATATTCCTGGCTATATAATCTTAATATTAGATAACGCTTTAATATATAAAAGCTAGGTAAGGAAATAATCGCGTATATAGTAGAGCTATATATTCTAACTAGTAGATGTAGGAATTTATAAACCTCTATGCAGCCGCCTAAATCTATATCGAATATCTTCCTCCCTATTACCCAGAGTTTAACCTAATTGAGCTTTCTTTTTACGATCTAAAGGCGTGGATTTAATTAAACTCTAATATAATTAAGGACTATTAAAGCTTTGGTATATTCCTATAGTTTGGTGTATAGTGTATAAGGTTACGTCGCTTAGCAGAAGGATACTTTTGGCGGGCTGGCTACCTAGTATAGAACTAGTTAGGGACGCAATCTTTTGTAATTTAGTGCTGAGTATATAGAAATTAATAACTTACTATCCCTTTTATATTACTCGAAACGCCTTAAGTTCATACCTTAGTCGTAGTAGGAGACCTACTACGAGGCCTAACTTCTCCTCCTATACCTACTCGCTTATCCCTATACGCAAGGCCTCTAAGTTATAGAAGTTCTTAATAAGTATATTAAGAATAAATTCTAGTTTAGTTTAAAGCTTTAGTGTTATCTAGCTAGGCCGTTTTCTTACCCAGTTAAAGAATTCGCGAAGCCTTTCCTTAGAATTGGAGTCACTAGTAATAGGACTAGTTAGCGGCGCCGGTGGTAGTAGGGTACCTACTAAAGCCGGAGCTACCGGAGGTGGTTAAGGTAGTTACTAAGGTATTTAAAATAAGTTCTATTGTCCTTCGGTGTTAGTATAGTAGTTAGGGGGGAGTCCTATAGGGGGGGGGATATTAGCCTTAGGTAGGATAATAGCTATAGTCAACTCCTAATTAAAAATATCCTCCCAGGCCGTGCGCCCGCCCCGGCCCCGGGGGCCCGG
>Ga0307515_10004844_pt1 | contig 27532 bp, 32 predicted proteins | sample 17_EM_MG_FD_194513 | JGI IMG/M metagenome (GOLD analysis project Ga0307515, IMG submission 194513) | Populus trichocarpa ectomycorrhiza microbial communities from riparian zone in the Pacific Northwest, United States - 17_EM | ecosystem: Host-associated > Plants > Roots > Unclassified | place... | reverse complement strand
TTGAATGGCCTACTTCAGGACGACATCGCTAACACAAAGTATGTTCACATTCCTCCAGAAATTTGTACACGGTGCTCATCAGGATGCGGTTCAGATCACCTCACCCCCAGGAGGAATCACCAGTATCGCCGTCAGTGGCCCTTCCATACTCACGTCCCTCGATGGCTACGTCACTTCGACTCAACGCAACGCTTTCGTCGTCGGCTCGCTCACGAGGGTTTGTCAATCAACAGAAGAGGTTTAACGTCGAGTGGTTCTTCTACGTGGGGTCCAGAGTGGCCCTCGACGCGTTCAACGATGCAAACGCAAAACTACGTCTGCTGGAAAACGAAACAATTATGAGTATTCCACTCTTCCGGACGTGACTGTAAACGCACCTCAAGAGTTGGTCGCCTCTCCGCAGCCGCCGACCGGGGCCCTTTACCTTAATGCACAACTTGACCTCGTATCCTACTTTGTCATCCACACCTCCCCTTCGTCTAGCACTCCTTTTAAGCTCCATAGCTTTTCACATGAGAATTTGTCCATGTACAACTGATCATTCGGAAACTTGCCCACCAGGTCGTCCGTGAGAAGTTAGGCTCTACCTTGCGAGAGGGTGAGGTTGAATTCTTCCAGCTTCACTCTGTGCTCCGCTCGAGCTTTGACAGAGGTTAACCACGTCGACTAGTGGAGCACCTCAAACTTTGCTGGACAGCGCCGCAACGAAATTATCGCTGTTGGGCTCACGTTTGAGCTTCACGGACCCCGCGTTCGGGAGGCTTCCGAGTATTTCCACCCACGGGAAGTTATTGTCCGTCGTACGGTAAATTTCCGCACACTGGGCGGACTCTCCGAAGACCCGGAAGGAATCGAGGATACTTAGACGCACCGGTTTGGACTGCCTGATCACCTCTCACCACCGTCTGATTGTAATTTGCCATTGTTGGTTCAACGCTGACCGTTGGAGTGTTAGCGACGAGGACAGCGGGTGGTTACAAATCCGTTCTGAAGGTCGCCGTCGGGGGCGCGAGCGGGAGCTGTGATAGTTGAACAGCAATTCACGGTGGGCGTATTCACGCGTACTTCTAAGCACACAGGCTCACAAAAAGTCAGAAGCAACCACGCGTACCGTTACCCGCTCCGGCATCGATGCAGAGCCCAAGACCGGCCATAGGCTTGCACAGTGAGGCGTATTCCACCCGTCGCACGGCAACCGTATCGCAAACCAGCCTGGAGGCACGATCTTCGGCGGACGGATTACGTCCCTCCCCACCGTGGTGCCCTACACTGGTTCTCGGAAAGGTCAACGGGGGCGGAAGCAGTGATGCTCACCCGCTCTTCAAGATGTGCTGCAACCGCAGGGAGATTAAGCTCTCAACAATGGAGGCTCCCGCGTCAGGACCTTTCCTACCTCTTCGCGACAACAACGCTGCAAACCGATCGGTTCCGCTGACACGCTCGTCAATACAACGCGGCTCTCGGGCTTACATCACCCGGGGTCAGGTTGACGATGGTATCAATGAGGCTTTAGCGCTTTAGCAACTGGATAGACGCAGCAAACCGTACATAAGTGAGAATAAACGTCAAGGCCCGAGACTTGCAGGTGTCCAGGAACGTAGGGATCCTAAGTCCGCGCATGGACTCCCCCATCTCAATAACGCCAAAACCGTCCTCATCAGCGTGGGCTGTCCTTTCCTTTCATACGAGGAGCCGCTAGTAGTTTATTGGCCTAAGTGCATGGTGTGTACAATACCCATACGGAAATACCCAAAAACACCGATCCTCACGGAGCCGAGGAACCACTCACGGTTTTTGCAAGCAGAAAGAGCAAGAGTACATTTACGACGGCACCGGCGAGCTGCTCAAAGCAGTAACGTCCGAAAGCGTCCCAACATCCTGCATCAACGCATCCTGCATCTCATCCTCTTGTCGTGGAGGCTGTGACACAGAATCTTGAGCTTGAGCCATGACCGTATCCATCGGACCGTCAGGCTCACCCTTAGCATCGGTCTCGTCGTCCTCCGCGTCTTCTTCTCCTGCCCCTTCGTCTTCTTTCTCCATCATCGCCCGCCTGTAAAAATAAAAGTGGTCAGGGATGAATATCAAACGGTCAATAGGTGGAGAGCTCACTTGTATGAATGTCTACATTCCGCTCTGATGGCCGCAGACTTCCACTTTTGCCGTTTTGAGTTCGTCGCGAGCATATCCTGGTCAAGTTCTACAAGACAGCCGATTCAACCCAGGTGTAAATGTCAAGCGTGGAAATGGGTAGTCTCACCGTCAACTTCACCAAGGAGTTTCAGCATCTCCGGAGATATCCACGCCCTGGAAATAATGGCAACCAGATTAACGTGTTCCACCTCGGTTCGTAGATAAGCTTACCATAAATCAGATTTATCATAGAACCTTACAAGGTAGTCTCCCTCATTATGACCCCGTTGCAAGACGTTCTTCGGAATCTCCGGTAAGTCGTCATCGTACACGACGGCGCTCCACCAAGGGTACGAGAGATATTTTGCCCAAACTGTCGATCTCCGTCAGGCACAGTCCTAAGAGAATGGCGCGGAGAAATACCAAGTGTCCCGCTCTCTAATCTCTCATCGGGAGGGAGCGAGATGTTTCCGAGTCCAGGTGACTTAAGGTGACCGGCTTTCCCTTTCTTTTGACCCCTTCCTCGTCCTCGCCCTCGTCCTCGCCCCGCAGACGTAGATGCTTGAACCTCCTCACCCCCAGTCACTTCATCACTGTCGCCACTGAGAGAACTTAGGTCACTTTCTTCTTGACCGGGATCCAGCGCGGGTCCACCATGAGCTGGAGCTGCCACATAGTCACGTTCCCCCGAGCCTGACGCCTCTGGGAAGCTTGTTGCATGGGTTACCACCTCCGCTGCTAACCGCGCCCTTACTGCTTTTGCCCTTCTAGTCTTCTCCCTCCTCGTCGCAGGTGTGTCCAATTCTTCAATTATAACTATCTTGTTTCCTCGACTATCAACACTCTCTTGGATGGACTGCACGGGGAGACCGGTGTCAGACACTGTCCCATGATGCGTGGGCGATTGTTGAGTCTGGACCTGGGGTTGAGATTGAAGTTGAGGTTGGGGGTGAGGATGAGGTTGAGATTGAGATTGGGGCTGTGGCTGAGGCTGAGGCTGGGGTTGGGGTTCCACGTCAACATCCATGACGTCCTCTGTTGGTTCGGCTGGAGACGGGGCCGGTAATTCCACTAGTTGGTGCGGAGGAGATTTCGATATCGAGGGTCGGCCAACAGCTGAGGAACAGGTCAGTATAAACCCTTACGAAAAGTGGACGGTACACACGCGACTTCTTTTTCTTCGATGGTGGAAGAGGCGGTCGCTCCATCCTCACTCTCCCGCCCCTCTTCTGGTCAGGGGGCAAGATCCAACCCTCATTGAACATCTTGAACGATTGTTGTTTGTCGATGGTTTCGATAGGGTGAGGTTCGTGCTCCGGCCCACTTGAGCCTGCACCTGGAATGGGGATAGGAGTAGGAGCGGGAGCGGGGTTGACCTTCGCTTTGCCTTTACCTTTCTTTCCCCTCGATTCAGCAGCGGGTCCAGCATCGGGATTCTCGTCCCCCATCTCTACGTGGATCGAAGTCATAGAAGAACTGGCGACGTGCTCTTCGCTTTCGTCCCCTGGAACCCTAGACACGGGAGCGCGGAACCCGGGGGCACTATCCAACATCCTGATTTGCTCCACATCCACAGGGGCCGTATGATTCTTCGCTCCCTTCTTCTTACTCTTCCCCTTCGCTTTGTTTTTCTTCGCCGGAGCCGGAGCTGGAGCGGAAGGCAGGGCAAGAGGTGGAGGTGGTGACGGTGACGGAGGGAGCGAGGGCACTGTCTGCTTTGGCACACCGAGTTCGTACGCAACGAGCGCAGAAATAGGATCCTTGTCATCGAGAATGAGCTCCATTTCCTCGTGATCCCGAATTGTCTCATTCGAGAATAACAATTCGATATTTCGCAGAGGTGGCTCCAGATCACCGAGACGATTAGAAGCCTCTGCATATTGAGCAGACGGATCGACCTCTTCCTGGTCAACCTCAAAAGATGGTGCAGGTCCTTGAAGGTAGGGAGGGACAATGACATCATTGAGTTGCGGAAGCACCACTTTGGACATCGCTCTCAATCGAGTCGCAACCTTGTAGAACTGCGTGTCGTATTTGTTGTATTTTATCGCATTGTCGATTACGAGGGTGATATCATCCTGGTGGGGAGTAAATCGACGTAATTGAGAATTCAAGTCAAAGTAACACCAACCTTAAACGTCTGCAGATCCCAGTACTCGTGTCGCTCAAGTTTCCCCTCGATTACCGACCAACACATCGGCTTCCGGATCTTCTCGTAGTAATCAGGGACCTCAATCCTCGAGACAGGGTTCTTGAAATACTCGTTCTTGTCGGCCCTGAAAGCCGCATGAGCCACAACCCAGATGCAATGGAGTCAGCGGACGCACCCGCTAATCTTGTCAAAAACGAATCGAAGGCGGTCTTCGTGTGGATATAGGCAACTCGCAAGGGCATCATGAACGATACAAGCTTGCTCCGTCTTCTTTAGTTCTCGCTTTCTTGCAACATCAGCAATGTTCCGTAGTCGTTCGAGATCTTGACGGAGGGCTTTCAGGTACTAGAAGACTGGAGGTTAAGTGGCGCCGAGGAGTCGGGTAGATGAACACTGACATTCAACTTCTGGAGGTTATCGGCTTCAGAACTCCCCGATCCACCGCCTGAGTTGGAAGCCGTCCAAGGTTCAAGATGTAGTCGTTTCAACAACGGGGCACCTCTTCTCGCCTCCCGTTTCAAGCCCCAGTATTTACAAACGAGCAACACGAAATCCAATTTCCTCCGCATGCTAATCTTGGCGATGTACTGCATGACGCTGTCAACAACCAGAGCAGGGACGAGAGGGGGGCCGGAAGTATAGGTTGTTGCATATGCGCGGGCTGATTTAGAAGCCGGAGATGAATCGTTGTGATTAGATTTCTCGTGTTCCGCCTCGAAAGCTCTCTCCCTGGCCCCCTGTTGCTCTCTCTGGGAAATTTTAGCGACTTCAACGACATGTCGAGCAGGTGAAGACGAACCGTGAGGTGTTTTTCACAATAACACGTGAGACTAGGAGCATCGAAGCCATGAGCAGACTTCATAGGCATAAGGAACTTCTCCTTCCGAGCACACGTCGCGTGGAACGCGAGGAAGCAAGAAGACTTGCTGCACTGGATGCATGCGCCTTCCCGTATGTCGCACACCGAGCATTTCTGTCGAGGAGATTATCAGTTGAAAGTAAGGATTGTGCCAACAAAACAGCACACAAGCTTCCACCGTTGTTTTGGTATCTTGTCCGCGTCGGTAATTGGTTCCATAAACGTTTCGTTCATAACCCGTGTTTCCGGTATCCAAATGGCACACAAGAGATGGACCCAATCTCCGAGGACGGTCTGCTTGAACGCGCCTCCTTCGTTCGGACACAAAATGCACGACTATGAAATGAAAGGCATTAGAGCACCCCTGAAGTTGAGGCAATCGCAGCCTTACCACAGGTGTTTCGGGCGAGACGGTGCATTTTCTGCATAGCCATTGGCCTTCAGGAATATACGGTACTCCATAACAATCTTGATGTACAGCAAGATTACACCCATCGCAAAACACGATAGCATTCGTATTTTCGCCCTCGGAGTCGTCGCAAATGGCGCATGTCGAATCCTCAGACGGCATTGCCATATCCGGCTTGGGCAAGTTTTTTGTCTGTCTGCAAAGTTCAGGTACGAACGCTGGGAAATGGGTATGATGAAAGCGCACCAGGTCAAACCAATCTTTCTCCAAACGGTCCATGATGATCTCGAAAGTCTCGCAGGACACCCGATCCGCCTGCTCCTTCTTGCGTTCGGCGTTCACGTTGTCGAGCCACTCCATATCTGCTCGGGAAGTTAGCGGGCAGACATATTGGCCTACACTTCAGGAACTCACCTTGCTCATCCATGTCATATTCGACCTGTACAGCTAGTTCCCTCTCCAGTGGTTCTAGAAACGACGTTAGTAAGATCCTAGATATCCCAGCAAGCGCCTGCCTACCACTGTATCGAATATAATGTTCCGGCCTCTGAAATTCGGAGCCATCATTATCTGAGGTACGAACGCGTGAGGTCGCTTCAAAGCTCGCCGGTAACTTAAAGAAACGCACTCACAACCAAACCCCCTCGCCGTATTGTCCGCTACTCCTGCAGGCTTCGAAAGTGTATCATCCTCTATCTTTACAAAAGAAACCTTGGGTAGTGGTGCAATGACCTCGACGCCCCGAGCCATATCTATCTCGAGGACACAAAAGCGGAGGGTGTGTCTGGGGAACACGGAACACGATCGAAGATGACGGAACGACGGGAGAGATGAGTGACCGGTGACCAGATGTGACTTCCCAGTTCTCAATCTGTCACGCTGCTCCTTTGCGCACTGGCATAACTCATCATGGACACAAGCGTTCCCCTCGTCGTCGACAACGGAACGGGTGTACGTTTCCGCGCAAATTTTGGCTGGGAGCCTCTAACCTTTCCTCTCTTTCCAGTTCGTCAAGGTCGGATATGCAGGCTCTAACTTTCCCGAACATGGTGCGCATCCTATATCTCACCCGCTGGATACAAATTCACATCGGCTGATCACCAAACGGCCCAAATGCATCTCACATGAGCAGTTTTTCCTTCTATCGTCGGCCGACCAATTCTGCGTGCGGAAGAACGTGTAAACGCAAACTCCATTATCAAGGATATCATGATCGGAGACGAAGCTGCAGAAAACCGAAACTTCCTCCAGGTAACTCAACCTATGGAGCACGGGATCGTCAGGAACTGGGAGGATATGAAACTCTTGTGGGATTACACCTTTGATGAAAAGTTGAAGGTCGATCCTAGAGGTCGGAAAGTGTTGCTCACAGAACCTCCGATGAACCCAAAAGTCAACCGGCAGCGGATGTGTCAGGTTATGTTTGAGGATTACGGGTTTGACGGGGTCTATGTCGCTATTCAGGCAGTCCTGACATTATATGCGCAAGGTAAGCCTCTGCTACGCTCGAAGATCCGCAGTCGTACTGAACCTCATCAGGTCTCACCACCGGTGTTGTCGTGGATTCCGGTGATGGTGTAACGCATATCGTCCCCGTATACGACGGTTTCGCACTTCCCCATCTCACACGTCGTCTCGATATCGCCGGTCGTGATGTCACACGTTATCTTATCAAGTTGCTGCTTATGCGGGGTTACGCTTTCAACCGAACTGCAGATTTCGAGACAGTACGAGAGATCAAGGAGAAGTTGTGCTACGTCAGGTAGGAACCGCTGAGTGTCTGAGACCTTCCTACAATGACCGAATTCCCTGCAGCTACGACCTAGACCTCGATACGAGACTCGCTGAAGAGACAACCGTCCTTGTGGAAACCTATACGGTGCAGTCCCAAAACCAACTCCACGAGTGGTAAATTAACCAAAACGACTATGTAGCTACCTGATGGTCGTATCGTCAAGATCGGCCCAGAGCGGTTCGAGGCACCGGAGTGCATGTTCCAACCACATCTCGTAGACGTCGAGCAACCTGGTGTTGCCGGTAAGCAACTTCTTCCCCCCATTTTAGCGCGATACCCAACGTCTCTCCCACACAGAGATGCTCTTCTCCACCATCCAATCCGCTGCGGTCGACACCCGAGCGGAACTATACAAACACGTCGTCCTCTCCGGTGGTTCAAGTATGTATCCCGGGTTGCCCTCTCGTCTGGAAAAGGAGATGAAACAACTGTACCTCACACGGGTGCTCAACGGTGACCCAACACGCTTGAACGTAGGTCTTTTCCCTTGCGCCATCTCGCCCGGTTCCGGTTCTGGGGGTGATTGACGAAAACGAAACCTTCACAGAAATTCAAGATCAGGATCGAAGACCCTCCGCGACGAAAACATATGGTGTTCTTGGGAGGGGCGGTGTTGGCTGATATCATGAAGGGCAGGAACGAGTTTTGGATATCCCGTGAGGAGTGGTTCGAGCAGGGAACCGCCGCCCTCGATAAACTTGGGCGTGGCGAGTGAGAAACGGCCGATTACTTCACAGCGGTTTTCCAAACTAAACGATCCGCCTGTAAACTATCCACCTGGAATAAAGGTCCACCTTCCTTCCATCAGGACACGTCCGCAGGTTCCCTAATGTACTTTTTTCCGTGACATCGGCTCCAAAAAAAGTGAACCACGTTCAATCCTGGTCCATCGCCTCAATTTCCGCGTTCTTCCACCATGACACAGGTCCAAGTCCCTGCTCCGCAATCGAACACTACACGAAGAACCCGCATGAATCAGCTCACAAAAGGAGGACTCAAATCCATCCAATTTCTCACAATAATGGTATACGGAGCCTTCTTCTGCTCCCTCGCGACCCGAACCCCTTCAAGCGCTTTAGGCGGCGGCCCAGGCTCGTGGTCGTAAAACTCGTCCGCCTCGACTCGAACGCGAACGATCTCTCCCGCGTCGATGTACATGCGTTCGGTGGTTTGGGAATCGAGCATGTCGTGGACCGTTGGTTTGGTTTCGCTGTCTGCGGCTGTGGGGAGCCAGAAGTGCGCTCGTTCGTTTGGGTCACTGGTAAAAGTGTTGGTTCGCAGGAAGCTCGTGGAGAGAGAGAGAATGAAGAACAGAGTGAGGGGTTGGACATACAAGGCGGATGGTTCGGGGAGGTAGGTCAATGGAATGTACATATCGTCAAAGAACTCGACCGAAACTGTGGGAAATACGGTGAGGTTCGAAGAAATTGGAATAAGGTGAGAGCGAGACGAGCGCACGTCTAATCCCATCCTCATCCGAAGACTTGACCTTGGCAAGTATAACCTCCGAAGCAAACGGTCGAAACACGACCATCCTGAATGTAACTACCAAAACAAAAGAAGAATGCGACGACCGACGTCAGATACGAGTGGTGAAGGGAGAGGACAAAAAAACGCTCGCACGTTTATACCACAAACATCCATCTCCATACCTCACCTTCCCCTCTCCGACTTCGGCCAAATCAAATACGGCGATGCACAACCCGACATCGTGCAGAACCTTGTTGGCGTAGATCGTGTTGATCTCGTTAATGAGCGCCTGGTCCGCAGGGATACCGAACTGGTGTGGTTTGACCGCGACGGTATCCTACCCGAGAGACAGGGAGGGAAAGAGAATGAGTTGGTATTGTGCTCTCTACCTCTCAGGTTGGTGGGGGAGCGGGGTTGGCCCGTACCTTGATTATGGACAGGACAAACATCCCGGCGGCCCGAGTCCACAAGTTCGAATCACGAGTTCACACGGTCGCTCATCCAAGGAGACTTTGGCGGGTGAGTTTGCTGTGAGATTAAATTGTAATGCAATCAGAGTCCGTAGAGCCTCTTCCTAAATAAATCGTCCAGAAAGCAAGAAAAACTGAACTATGGTCTACAGCAGTGCAAAGAGAGTAATTCCAAGACCGGCCCCAAGACCGGTCAGCAAAATGTTCATCAATCCCTCCCTCAATGGAGTAGAACTACTCGGGCTACTTCCCTTACTAGTGCTACGCATGTTCGCACGGTCCTTTCCACTGTGTCCATTAGAAGTCTCCAACACCTTCGGGTCAACTGTAGCGGTGTTGAGGGTCCTGGTATTAGCGGTTGTGGCGAATGTAACAGATTCACCGGAGGGAGTAGAGTCCGTGTAGGCCTTGTCGTTCAAGAAGACGAGGGCAAAGCCAGGGGCGGGAACGGTGACGGTGCAAGTATTGGTGCCAGTATCGCAAGGAACGTCTACGACGCTCAATTCGCCTTTGAGACGACCGTCGGATTGGAAGTTGGCACCAAGACTCTGGCCAGCCCAGGTAAAGTTACCCTTGACGGTGACGTGGTCTGCGAGGAGATACTTGACCCTGACGGAGGCGGGTGTAGTAGTAGGTTGGCCGGTTTCACCACCACCGACGGAGATGGCAACGCTCAGGTCGTGAGCGCTGGAATCATCATCCATGTAGTTGAAGAGAGCAACCCTCATGGGGGTACCATTTTCGTAGATGGCATAGCCGGGAGTCGACGGGTTTCCGCCGTTGGCGTTGAGGTCAACAACTTGAGATTGGTTGGACCTGCCAAGAACCTCGGTCATGGCGAGGGTGGCGTAGTACATCGGTCCTTTGCAAGAATTGAACAAACCACAAAATGACGTGGGTCAACCATGCTCACCAATGGTCCACTGACGGAATGCTGTCTGATTCGAAGGAGGTGGGGTGAAGGGGTTATAGTAAACGTTTTGACCACCAACGTGCCAGAGTGCCCCGGTAAAATTGCTGTAAGCCATGGTTAAGCCATAGTCCAATCCCCACAAGGCAGCAACGAATGCGTCGGAGATTCCGGGGAAACCACCACAAGAGGCTGTGTTTGTCTCGAACATCATGAATGGTTTACCGGCTTCGTGAGCAATTCGAGCGCCGTTGCTGTACTGTTGGACGAGGTTTACACCGGTCGCGTGAGTAAGGTACATGGGAAGCATCTCCTGGGGCTGGCGGATGGTTCCACCTGCACTCATCGTAGTCAGCAGGCGACTCCGCGAGATAACCGCAGAACTCACCGGTGTTGAAAACGGCAGCACAATTGTCGGAGGGATATCTAAACAAAAAGGTTAAATCGATGGAAATGGGGATAAACTGTCGCGTACTTTTCGACGGTAATGATAGCGAGTTCTTGAGCAAAATCAACCAAAAAGTTGGTGTTGAAAATATCCTCTAGGGTCCAGTCACGATTGACATTGGGGGCAATGATTGTGCTCTGAGTCCTGAGACCCTGGGAGCGCATGGCATCAAGAGCGCCCTGTACTTCCGCCTTGTAGGACGCGGGTCCATATCCCTGAAAAATAACTCGGTATCTTCGTAGCAGGCATGTGGGAAAGGGATCATACCTGTGGTCTATGCCCGTGGGGGACGTAGAGATCGGGTTCGTTGGCAGCTTGGAAACCAAGGAGTCTGTCACCGAGAATTTCCTGACCCTTCCGAACGACATCCAACCGCCAGTTGGTGGTATCATTCCATGGGATACCTTTGAATCGAGAATTGAGGGATACTGAAGCAAATAGGGGCGAATTTGGGCTCACCAAGGAACCAATCGACGTTGACCAGAGTACTGATGTTGGCCATCATGTACAGGATCTCCGGAGTGAACACCAAGGGAGGAGTTTGTGTCTTTGGGAACGATTAGTATGGGGGTGAGAGGGGAGTTGGCAACCGTACCGGGTTGTAGACATTGCTCTTGTCTTTCTCGAGAGTGGCACCATCTGGGATGGATGGGACTAAAATAGCAGTTTCCTGAGAGTTGCCGCCAACACGAACGGTGACTCTGCCGGCACGCTGTTGGAGGTTAGCCAGCAGGTTGAGGAAGGGGACAGACAGAGTCGTTCTGCATCACGGTGGTCAGGAGGTCTGGTTGAAATCGAACAAGAGAGAGAGATCACACCCGTTGTGACCCACTGGGGACGATTATGTAAGCGAAAGACCCAGGGTGGAGAAGGAATCCGAGAGAAAACTCACAAATATGATTTGAGACGGACAACTCGACGGAGAAGCCAAGGAAAGCACCGTGTTGGGGGATGGAAAGATTTGTGACGGGCCCGTTGACGAGCTGGATGGCGAAACTGGTGGCGACATCGGCGGGGGGTACAGGCGGGATGAGGGTGCGGGGATCGTAGGCAGCGGAACCGGTGTAGGAAGACGCCAAGCTTGTGTCGGTGGTAGAGGGCTTTATACCGAAGAGGGTCTCTTGACCTTCGGGGACATAGAGGGTGACGGCGAGAGCGTTGAAAACGAGCGAAAGGAGGACAAGGGTGTGTACTCTCCACCTAGCTGCCATGGCTGGAGGGGTATGTTGTCGTAGTGGGAAGAGAACTGACAGCGCCCAACAGCCAAGAACTCCACTACGCGTCTTGGCTGCCGATATTACATGTCTGGTTTCCTTCCCGCAAGAAATTTGTCCGCCAAAATTCACGGAGTGCGTCGCGACATTCAAAAGCGTACAACAACGCAACCAAGGAGAATGACCATCGGCAAGGGACCCCAGGTGAGGCTCAAGGGTTGAGGAGACCACCCCGCAAACATAAACTCAAAAAAAAAAAAAAGCCCCACAGAAATGTTCACCCCTGGCAACTGCTCAAATGCACAAACTGTTACAATTCAGAAATCTCGCGCAAAATCGTCGCTCAAGCTCAAGTCGCCGGAGACAGTACTGGAGTTGAATTGCCGTTGCGTACGCTTGGCGACCAAACAACAGCAAACAGTACAACGCGATCGAGGATCGGCACGGCTCCCGGTCCGGCCTCTGAAAAATGCAGACACTGGAAACAATCGTCTGCTGCTCGTCTCCCTCCTCCTCCTCCGGCTCGATAACCTTCCACGACACCCGCACTGGCGCCGTACTTGCGGCTTTCAAACAAACGAATGCGCGGGCACATGGCACTGATCTCGTGGAGACCAAGGATGGTCAAGGGGGATTCATCTTGTCGGCTCAGCAAGACAAGTCCATCTTAAACGTGTACAACTACCAAAAGGTGCACCCAGCGGGGCATGAGTCAGTGGGTTAGCTAATCCAGGCGAGGTAGGACCAAGTAGCCCTCAAGATTGTGCTCTCCGAAAGGCTGTCCTGCATCGCTGTTGATCCTCGGGGAGCACGTTGTGCGGGTGGAACCAGTCAAGGGAGGATCTATCTCTGGGAGGTAGACATCAGCCTTTTGTTTGGCGCCACTGCACCTACATTCACAAACCAGACTTCTTCAGGAATCCTCTTCAACGCCTGGGACGCCCATTACCGACAAGTAAATGTCTTGCGCTTCACCCCAGACGGTGCAGCTTTGATTTCCGGAAGCGACGACTCGTCGGTATCCGTATGGTCGGTAGCAAGGTGCGGCCGTTTTGGTCATGCCAGCAGGACACGTTTTCACCATTCCTTCGCAGGCTCGTTGATAACGACCTCCAAAACGAACTCGTCACCCCGTATTACACGCTCTCAGACCACACTTTACCCATCACGGACATTGTCTGCTCTTTTGGCATCTTTCCAACGAATCGTGTCTTGACATCTTCTCTCGACCATTCGGTCAAAGTCTGGGATCTGTCCACTCAAACACTCCTTTCGACATTCCAATTCCCAAAAGCGATCGCAACGGTAACATGGGATGTCGCCGAACGAATATTTTTTGCGGCATCGGTTGATGGGTCGATACATCAAGTGAATCTGTTCACTCAGCGGGAGGACAGATTCGCAACGGCAGTCGGGGGCGGAGGTGCGGCCGACCAGATACGCATTGGGGACGGGCCTGGTTCTACTGGACCAACTCACAAGAGATTGATTTCGGTGGGGTAAGTCTCCGAGCGAAATGGGTCGCTGCAACTGCTGAACAAGTATGCCCTTCTGCAGCGAACCGGTAACGACGATGACAATATCACTGACGGGTTCTTCCCTCCTCGTTGGTACCGAAGGTGGCTTAGTGCACTTATACGACGTTGCCTCACACCAACTGCTTCGGACAATCTCTTCCCATAAGGGAGGCGCGATCACTTTCCTACGATCAATTTTCAAGCCAATAGATCTCATTGGTCACGTTAGTTTGAACCTCCATGTGAACGGGGCGACGGACGCAAGGGATGTCATTCCTGTCAGACCGGTCCTACCTTTCCAACGAATAAAGGATGCAAAGCTGAGGGACACCCATGAGGTGACGATCATGCTGCCTGCCGTTCGGAGTGTAAGTGACTTGGGCTCATGAGTGCCTCGAGATCTCATCGTGTTCTGTATGCAGCCGCACGACCTCGAATACTCGGAGCAGGAACTTCTTGAAGATTATGCTTTCTTCGTCCACGGCCGGAATGGGGAATCGGAAGGTGCACCACCATCGACAAATGTCAGGGTGGAAGAGTTAGAGGTGGAACTGGCCAAGCTCAAAGAGCAATTGGGGAAGGCAAAGGCAATCAACGACACGATGTGGCAAAGCGTTGTCCACAAGTTGATGGAGAACGGCGAGCAGTCTAGCGTGGATGGGGAGCAACAACACAGACGGAAACGAGGCCGAGTATAGAGAATTATTATGTGGTGCTCTACCGGTCCGTTTATTCCTTGTAGTATTTCGACGTGTCTGTACCATGGTATTTGTGGTTGACAAAATTGAACCTGGGGTATCGGTTAGCGAGAAATCGTCAAGGACCGGCTGGATGGGAACGCACATGGGGAAGACCTCTGTAGACACCAGCACAGAATAAGTACATATCCTGGGGAGTCGAGCGAAAGAACTCACGGAACTTGAGTTGAGAGAAAACAGAGTTGCTGTGTGCGGCTTTCTGGACCCACTCCGGCTGGTTAGACTCGCCATACAAAGGTAGGCCTTTCTGAGCCCTAGCCCGGAGCTCGACCAGATCCATAGCGGCTTCACGCTCGTTCTCCGTCCATCCCCAGAATCGGACTGGAGGTTAAAGAGTTCAAGAGACAGAGACGCGGTGGGATTAGGATGGAATGGACGCACAACTCGACCTCTGATACGCGAGCAAAAACCCACCAACAAAACCAAAAACTCCGGCAACACGCAAGGGGAACTTCGTTTTCATCCCCGAGGGCTCGCCGAGTTCTAATAGCGTATAGCATGGCGGTCAGTCGTCCGGTCGGCGTTTCGGGTGATCTCGATATGCTCACCCCAAAGGTACATAGCAGCTGGAGCGGCGGCGGTCCCGCCACCCCAAACGGCGTAGTCAGAGGGTCTCATGTAAGACATAACACGAGAGAAATGAGGGTCGGAGTCGATGAGTTCATATGGAGTATAAACCTCTTTCTGCGGTGACATGGCTGAGGACGGAAGGAGAGTGTGTGACCGAGGTTGTGACCGAACTCACTTTCCATTAGCTCCTTTGTGTTTCCCCTTCAAACCAACACCCGAACCACCGACCCCCCCGACGCTCGCTCGGCGCCGGCATCGACGACCAAGCCACCCCAACGGTCGTTGGCTGCGACCATGACCGCCGACAGACGAGCCGACCGTCGTCTCGCCCGCGTCCACCACGCTTCACCCTACTCCCAGAAGACGCGAAACGCGAAACCGTCCCAACAATCCAAGAAATCTGTTCGTGGTCCTTTCCTTCTCCCCGCTCCTTGCTGATCCCCGATTCCCAGTCCGGATGGAGTCTTGCTGGATTCCTCAGCTATTTCAACCCTCTTCGGTCGAGACACTCCGAGGAACCTGAGGAAGAAACCGAGGAAGAAACTTCGCAGGACGAACTGGAAACCAATCAGTCACCTGTTCGTCTCGCCCTTCGCGTTTATTCTTTGGAGCATGCCGTTCAATGCCCATTCGACATTTTTTAGGAGTCCTCTCATGACGTGTTTGGATCTCGAGCCCAACCGCCCCCACCACCGCCCCCAGTGGTCCGACCACCAGACTTCTTTGCCAGCGGCCCAAACTCACCCGCTGGTCCTACCTTTCCACGACTCACGTCTCTACCCGAACCATCTACCTCGCCACTCAAAAACGTTGACGCAGTCAAGACCTACCTCGAGCAGAGTGAAGGTCGCTCGCTCAATCAGGTCGAGATCGCCGGCCTAGTATCCATGCTTCAGGACAGTATCGATGGAACTGACGGTACGCATGCCTTTTTACGTCATGCGCTTTTTCCAAGTCCCAAGTCACTCATTCTACTACTTCCAGATGACGCTCAGCCATTCCGGTTTTCGAAAAGTCCATCACGTGCGGGTTCTCCAGCCACTAGTCCGCTATTCCCTACCGCCTCCTCGTCCACCATGTCCTCCAACTCGACAGCCACACAGAAAACACCACCGAGGACGTTGTCCAAAAACCCGAACGGAACGTACAAGTGGCAAGGTGCTGGTAGTGCACGCCGTAACCGGTATCACTCACCCGCGTTCGGATCACCTGGCTCTGGGAATAAGATCAAACTTCCGCCCGCGGAGACGGCAAAGAGCGATTCGAAGAGGAGACGTGTTGGTAAGGATGCGGAGACTTCATCCCCACAGAAGACATCTTCCAGTCGCCAGTCGTCCGCAGAACCGACCGTCGCTGGTCCCTCCACCACTTCGAACACCGGCGCGCCTAACGTGAAGGATACGGCAGAAAATGGACCTCCGCAGTCAAAGCAACCGGTGAATGGCATAAATACTACCTCGAGGTTGAACAAGGCGACTACCCCCGCTGTCTCTTCTCCCCTTCGGCAGGCTTGGGGTCAGGACGACCTCCCGTCCCCCAATTCTTCTCCCACCTCTGCCTCTAAGCCATCAAGAGCTGCTGCCTTTATGACGGAACTCATCCGTGAGGCAACTCCTCCCAAAAAGCCCGATATTGCCAATCCCTACCAAACTGCCAGTCCGGTACAGGCTGTCAAGCCTCCAACGAAGAAGCCTGTTCGTAAGCCCAGGGCGGTATCTAAGCAGCCTTCGATGGAAGAGAAGGAGAAGAAGCAGCCTGAAATGACAATGCAAGCGATTATTGAGGCCACGCTGCCAAAGGTGTGTTTGATGTTTTGATGTGTTCCTGTGCTTGGAAACTAACGGGTTGGTTTAACGCGATTAGGGAAGTAAGAGGGCACGACCCCCTGCCCACTTGTCTGTCTCGACCAACGGGTCCTCTGAGAATAGCTCTGCCAACTCCCCTTCGCAGTCTCCCAGCCCACCACCAAAACAAGCGTCGTTTCCCTCCTATCAGAACGGATCGTCTACCACTCTCAACGGGTACAAGACCGTTACCATTGAAGAGGTTGAAGATGAAGGGGAGCTTCCATCACCGAAGAAGCAAAAGAAGGCTCCAGCCCCTACCGAACCTATGATCGTCGAGATCGATGATCCTTCGCCGCCTTCGCAACCGTTCCTCCGTCCCTCGGAAGTTATTGAACCCGGTGATCCTCCCCAGTTACAAACCTCTGGTCTCAATGGTGCCTCATCATCATCTTCACCGATGATCTCTCCAACCACCGGCGGGAGGTCCTTCTTCGGTCTCAAGTCGTCTGCTCCCAAGGAACCCTCAAAGTTGCGGTTCAGCATCAAGGCTGATAGGGATGAGACCGCTTCCTCTGCGTCCTCGGTGTCTCCTACCGCTGCTGCCTCTCCTAAGAATGCCAAGGCTGAGGTCCTTTCGATCGCCATTTCTGAACTCCCTGCAGAGATTTTCGTGTTTCCCAGGAGGACAATTAGAGATGGGAGGAGCTCTGGAGAGTTGAAGGCGGAGAAGGAAGTGAGAGGGTTTGCTGATGATGATATACCCATGGATGACACCTGGAATTTTTCTTCCACTTCTGCTGGACCCTCCAACCTCAACAAGGCCGGTCCCAACATCAGTACCGTTATTCCCCCCACCTCTCCCTGGGTGTATAATCCTCCCCCTCCCCCGAAGCAGGAGGATGGATGGAAGTGCGGAACCTGTGATTTAATGAACCCTGCCTCTGCGACCGAGAAGTGCACCGTGTGCGATGCCCCAAAACCTGGGGCTGTCAAGTACGCTTCACCTCTCCCCTTCTCTATGCCCAAACCTGCCTCTACGTCATTCGACACCAGTTCGACTGCCACGGATACGACAGCCGCCGCCTTCACCACAGGTTCTGGCTCCGGGGGGTTCAATTGGGATGCGGCCGGGTTAAAGCCTCCTACTGTGGCCACGGAGGGGTGGAGATGCGGGGCTTGTGATTTGCTGAACCCCTCGTCTGCCACAGAGAAGTGCATGGTGTGCGATACGCCAAAACCCGGAGCTGAAAAGCCCTCCGCTTCCCCGTCGCTCTCCATGCCGAAGCCACCTTCCAGTCCTCTTGTTTTCGGCTCTGGCAGCACCTCCGCGACGACGACTTCCACAAGTTCAGGTTCTGGAGGATTCAACTGGGGTGCGGCAGGGATGAAGCCCCCCACGACAAACACGGAGGGGTGGAAATGCGGAACTTGTGATTTGATGAACCCAGCGCCGGCTAAAGTGTGCACTGTCTGTGACGCCCCTAAGCCAGGCACATCTTCCTCCAGTTCTGGTTCGGGGGGTGTCCTTTCTATGCCTACTCCGCCTTTAGGACCGCTCCTGTTCGGCACGTCCAACTCGACCTCGTCGACGTCCGCCACCTCATCGGGATTCTCTTTTGGAGCGCCCAAACCCGCTGGGTCGGGGTTCAATCCGAGTTTCACTGGATTCGGCCCGGCGTCCTCGACATCTACGACGACGACAACAACCGTCAGCGGAACTGGAGGAGGGTTCAATTGGGGCGCGGCCGGGCTATGCCCACCTTCGGAAAGTGATGGGTGGAAGTGCAAGACTTGCGACTTGATGAACTCTCCGAGCGCAACGGAGAAGTGCACAGTTTGCGACTCGCCTAAACCATAACGAAGTCCTTTTTTCCGGTAATCAAATTTGGTTCATCTTTCTCCTCTCCTCATCATCCTCTCCCATTATCGATCATCCGTCAAATGTCCCTCACATCAGTCAATAGTCAACATTCAAGTATCTCCCCTCAACAAGTTCCCCTCGAAACCTCTTTTTTACTCACTTCTCGCACTTGTTTTTCCCCTGCCTTTCCCCCACGAGTGTCCAATTAATCATATGCATATTTGTTGTACAGTTTTAGCTCTTCACCCACCTTTTTCTTGTGTATCTTCATTGGTGTTTTCTTTTGTGGACCGCTGGGGACCCGCTGAATTCCATCTCTGGACAGAATAGCCATGTTAGTGATGCGCACGGGTGTTATCTCGACCGTCTGCTTTGTGTGTTGGTGTTCTGAAAATTTAACATCCAACGTTCCGGCCAGTTGTTTTCGAGCCTGATGTCACACCGGGACACGTGGACCCCGACTCAAAGATTGATCCGATTTATGATCCGCGAGGAAAACAATGTCGTTGTGTTACGATGTTCCCAGTCTCGATTTCAGGGAGGAAGTACAATATTTGAGGGCAAAATAACCACTCTACAGTGGTGGTATAAGTATCAGTGGCATAGGAAATGTGATTTCAGAGGTAGAAACTCGACAGAGTTTACTGTCAGCCCGGTGCTGAAACCTTGTGAATTCGCCCCCCACCTGGAGAGAAGAGTGTTCTATGCTGCGCCTCTCGTCCATTCAGAAGAGAATATGCAAGACGTTCTCAACTGCAGGCTGTGTCGAAGGAAATAACCGAGCCACATAGCTGGAAACCTGGCCGGGGATGCCGTATTGGGTGTGATCGGGTGATGCCGAGCATGTGGCTGATAGGCAGGAGGCACAACGACGAGGAACAGGACGGCATGCGTCAGAAATTCCTTTCTCTTCCCCACCACCCTCGCTGAACATGGAACGGAAATGAATCTGCCAAAAGCCTCTGGTTTTTCTTCCCGGAATTTCAAAAAAATTCGCAAAACTCGCCAAACGCCTCAGCCTCGACCTCCCCCCGGCCTTTGGAAGAAGACAAGGACGCGAATTTGAGGACACAACGGCGCTGGCCCTCGTCGTCTCTTCCGTTTTTGACGGAGGAGAGGCCGCGCGTTGACTGAGGCAAGAGTCTGGAGACTTTCCTAAAAAGGAGATCGTGACCACCTTGCCGAGCTGACCCTCCAACCCAGCTGAGAACCCTCCTCTCTTTTGTTTCTTCCTCTTCTTCCTCCTCCTCTTCGACGCTTTTCTCATCTTGCCATCGCTGGCGACGACGCCAACGACATTGACGGACAGAGTTTGGCCGGGAGTGGTAATAGTGGCCTTTGAGTCTACGTTTTTGTCTCGCGACATAGCCTTTTATTAGGGCGTCGTTTCGACTTGACGCGACTTGCCCTTCCCCCATCTCCCATGCAACCGTCTTTCCCTCCAGATCCCTTCGAGTTATTCCACTACCGCGGGCCACAGCCTGACCAGTTCAACCAAAACCCTTTCAACCACCCCGTCCAACAACCATCTACCCGCTCTCCGAGTTCATTAAAGATCAAGCTGCCCCCCATGACACGCAGTACCAGAGCACATCCCACCGTCGACTTTGATAAATCGGGATCCGAATATCGTGAAAGCGACGGCGAGGACCGTATGGACACCGAGGAGGGACAGCCTATCAAACCCCCCTCACCAATGGTCCAGTACACGAGCAGCTCGAGGGGCAGGCGGTATCTCCGAAAGACCTACGTCGAGTCGGAATCAGAGGACGTTGATGCTGAGGGAGAGCTGGACATGGAGGTTCCAGCGCCGGCCCCCAACATGGAGCTCGAAGATGAAGATGTCGATTACGGACAGATTCCCCGTTACCATACCCGTGCTCGCGCTGCTGGAGGCCTAAAGGACTTTATCGCCAGTGAGGAAGACGAGGAAGGTGTTGGAATCCGTACACGTTCCCGACTCAGGCGACACCCCGCTGTTGGTGGTCCTCGGGCCCAGACTCGCAGCGGGCGCAACAGACCCAGCTCAAAATCTAGACGTAACAAGTCATCGCGCAAGGCAAAGAAACCAGCTCAGAACGGGGATGACGAGGACGTCTACGTTCATAATTCTTCGTCAGAGACCGGTGAACACGACGTCTCCTTTGATGGCGTTGTAACATCTCCTGAGCCAGAACCAGAACCAGAGGGACCCGAAGAAGAGCAGGAACAAGAACGCGGTGGGTACGGCCTACGCGCACGCGCAAAGAAGAACTATGACCTTGTCACCATGTTGGACAATATCACCTCTGCTCAAGCTCAATCAACAAAAAAATCTCCTCGTAACAAGGGTCGTTCCGGCAGCAACAAATTCAAAGGTCCCGGTTGGAGTGCTACTGGTGCACAACTCGGCCAATGGATGGGCCTTCCTGGGGACGACTCGGTAAGTTGCTCCTCACACCAGGATCACGTCGTCTCTCATTGGCTCTGGTTCCCAGGATTCCGATGATCCATCCCGAAATCCACGTAACAAAGGGCTTGCTGCCGCGGCCTCGGGGTCGGGGGGACTCTTTGCTGGTGGAAGCGGCCCGAACGGTCTGCTGGCTGGTGACCTGGGATCAGGCGGCCCTTCCAATCTTGGTAAAGTTGGAAACGCTAGTGCGTTCCCTTCTGATCTGGTCCCGGTTTGAACCCCGTAGACTCATCTCCCGCTCAGTCCTTGCAGATGCCGACCCCCTTGGTGTGAACCAGAACGTTACTTTCGAGGAAGTCGGTGGTCTTGATGATCGTAAGTTGATTGTCTGCGCAGTAGATGCCCCCACTAAACCATCCCAAGATATAAACGCGTTGAAGGAGATGACTATGCTCCCGCTCCTTTACCCCGAAGTCTTCCAAAGGTTCAGTCTGACCCCACCGCGAGGTGTTTTGTTCCATGGACCACCTGGAACGGGTAAAACTCTGCTCGCTCGTGCACTTGCCGCGAGTTGTCGTTCAAATGGGAAAGGAATTTGTAGGTGTTAACCCCCCTCTTGCTGACAATTTTTCTCCCTAACACCCCGCCTTCAGCCTTTTTCATGCGCAAGGGAGCTGACTGCCTATCGAAATGGGTCGGTGAAGCCGAGCGGCAGCTTCGTTTATTGTTCGAAGAAGCCCGAAACTGCCAACCCAGCATCATATTTTTCGATGAAATTGATGGTCTTGCACCAGTCCGTTCCTCCAAGCAAGATCAAATCCATGCGTCCATCGTTTCAACGCTTCTTGCGTTGATGGATGGTATGGACGGCCGAGGGCAGGTGGTTGTGATCGGTGCAACTAATCGGCCTGATGCTGTTGATCCTGCCTTGAGGCGTCCTGGCCGGTTCGACAGGGAATTCTACTTCCCTCTACCCGGACTGGATGCCAGGGAGAAGATTTTACGGATTATCACGAAGAAGTGGCAAGGTTGGGAAGGAGAGGAGGGAGAGACTCGCGCGAAGGGGTTGGCGAAACTAACCAAAGGCTATGGTGGTGCTGACTTGAGGGTATGCCTCTTATTTTATGCTCGGGGTGGGCGGTATGTTGACGCATCCTCTTCCGTCATTTAGGCATTGTGTACCGAAGCCGCTCTCAATGCTGTCCAACGGAGGTACCCACAGATATACAAGTCCACGGACCGGCTGCTATTGAAACCGGAAACTATTGACGTCCAGTTACGAGATTTCATGATTTCAGTTAAAAGTAAGGTCTTCTGCGTTCGACCTTGAACTTGGGCATAACTGAACGTGGTTCGATAGAGTTGGTGCCTTCTTCGGCTCGGTCCGCCTCCTCCGCGGCCACGCCTTTACCTTCCCAGCTCGTTCCGTTACTCTCCCCTGTGTTGGAAGTTGCGAAAGAGGTGGTTGGTAAGGTTATGCCTGTTAGTAAGAAGAGGACGGCGTTGGAGGAGGCGGAGTGGGAGGATGATGCTGGTGAGGAAGGAGCATTTGATCGAGAGATGATGTTGCAGAGTCAGTGTTTACGGTTCTATTTCATTTTACTCGAGGCCAATGCGTTTCTATACAGCGATGGAGAAACTGCGGGTATATCGTCCCCGGGTCGCACTCTACGGACCTCCTGGGATGGGACAAACCTTTGTCGCTGCCGCTATCCTCCATCACCTAGAGGGATATCACGTTCAGACGCTCGACCTTGGTAGTTTGTTGGGTGACTCAGCTAGGGTATGGAACTGCCACTCTGTAGTTCTGTCCAGTGCTGACCCTCCATAGACCGTGGAAGCAGGCATCGTCCAACTCTTCATTGAAGCTAAGCGTCACCAGCCTTCGGTGATTTACATTCCTTCGCTCGTGGGTTGGTGTGCTACGGTCTCGGAAACATCAAGGTCCACCGTCCGAGCTATGCTTGACACTCTATCCCCTTCCGACCCCATATTACTTCTCGCCGTGGTTGATGGACCGTTCAAGAGCCTTCCTCGTGACGTTCGCGCCTGGTTCGGTCCGACGAAGGACAACCGGGTTGAAATCATGAAACCGTCCGTTGAACAACGTGACGAATTCTTTGACTCTGTTCTCGTTGACGCACGCCGACTGCCCAATCAATTCCCTGACGGCATCAAGCGCAGGCGAAGGGTGCTGGAGGAATTACCTATCGCACCTCCGGTCGAGCCTAGACGATTAACCGAGGCGGAATTGGCCGTGCAGGAAGAGAATGACCAGAGGGTAATGACGCTGTTGAAGTGGAGATTAGGCCCGATCCTCACGGAGCTGAAGAGGAAGTTCAAGAGGTTCACCAAGAGGGCTGCTGTATGTTCGGATCATCTCTTATATTCTGACCCAATACTGAGTTAATCTGTAGGATGAATACGACCTCGATGGACACAGCGGGCAACCCCAACCCCAACCACCCGTTGAGCAACCTGCTGAGCAACAGGTTCAAACTATCACCACCCAGATAGATAGTATGGAGGTGCAAGCCGGACCTGACGGCACTGTCGAGATCGTTGAACAGCACCAGCAGCAGATGCAACAGATGATCCCCGTCGACCCTCCACAGGTCAACGGCCACGCAGTCGAGGGACAAGAACCCGTTATCGTCGTCGAACAACCTCCCCCTCCCCCTCCCAAGCCTCGCCTTTACGATATGGACCTGGAACGTGTGCACGTCGAGTTATATCGAAACAAGTATCTCACCCCCTTCGATTTCCTCCACGACATCCGGAAAATCGTACACAACGCTGAGGTCTGTGTCATTGACGATCTCGAGCGACTGCATAAGGCACAGGCGATGTTGACCGCGACGGAAGTCAGCTTGAACGACTTTGATCAAACCTTCCGAATGGATTGCGAACGGATGGCCATCAGAGAACGGAAGAGGAGGGGTGATAGGAAGCAGCAACGGGAAAAGGAGAAGGCGGAGAAGAGGGAGAAGGAGAAAGAGAAGGAGGGGGAGACACAAGCGAACGAAGCTGGTGACCTGAACAACCCTTATGCTCCTGGGACTAGGCGCAGTGCTAGAAATAATGGCCAGGAGCCTGAGGTTGCGATCACCGACCCACTGCAACTAGAGAGGCGCTTGAAGAGAGGCCGTTCCGCAGAAGGAAACGTTACTGACGGTTGTCAGTCTTCAGAGGAAGCTGGCCAAGGCAGGTCTCCGAAGAGGTCGCGTGTTGCGAGTGAAGACGGACAACACACTCCACAGTCCCTTTTCCCCGTTCCGTTTACGAAGAGCACCACCCCTGTTCCTGATGGGACCCTGCAGCCGCCTCAGCACGGCCCACAATTGATGCACCCCTCCCCTCGACGAACGGGCGGCTTTGACCCTTCTTTGTTGAATCCTGCGCCGATGCTCGACGGGATCGGGCTCCATCAGAACGGGACTCCTTCCGCCTCAGCTCAGAACGGTGTAACTCCACCCCCACCGTCAACTTTGTCGTCTACTCCCACATTCCAGACGCAGCAACGGCTTGAGAGTCCAAACCCGTTCGTCGTCGCCGCCCAGCCGCCACAGCAGGAGGTTCCGGTAGTCCCTGTCCAAGGTGCCGTAGACCAGCAGCCGGATGGAGGAGCGTCTGAGGAGCAACAGAATGTTCCACACCCTGAAAGCGAACCACCTGCAGAGCCACCTGCGCCCGAACCGATGGAGGTTGTTCGAACGCCGACGCCGTTGCCTGACTTCCATATTGACGAATACGGCATGGAGCAACTGAAAGACTACTTGCGCGTATCCACTGCCGGGCTCAACATCGAAGAGCTGGAACAATTGCGCGCCACATGCCTTGCTGCCGTCTGGCGTCACCGCACAGAATGGGACAGGACTGCTCTCGTCGCCGAACTTTTGTCGCTTGCTAAGGAGTTTGTGCAGGAAGTCCTTGCGGAGGATGCCGAGATGAGCCCTTAGGTCAATCTTCCCTTTCTCTCTTTTTTATCCCGTCGTGTTTATTCCTATGTCGCTTTCGTGTTTGCGTTTTGACTTTGGATCCCGGTATGTAGCTGTCTTGCTCCTTTCTTGTCCGAGCTTCAGGATCGTACGTGTTAATAATAAACATTGCATTTCATTCTGTAACATGGTCCCGGAGCTGCGCGTGCTCTGTGATCAAGTACCCCCCCCTCCGACCACACAGCGGCTGACCTTGCTGGAATTCCGTTCCACCTCCCGGCCAGTCCCGTGATATGAACATGCGCTGGGTGTTGACATAATGCCGTCCGCAGGTGGGAAAGCATTAATAAGTACGTGCGTACATCAACGAAAAGCTTCAACCCATATGTATTTGCACAAGCGAAATCTCGAGCATCTAGGAAAAGGTTCGTATTCGACTGACAGTGTATGACTACCCGTAAGGCTACGTACGACATGCGCACACGAATATCAATGGACTCATAAGGGAAGTGTCAGGACCCCGTCCCTTGTGTTGGGCCATGGATATTGTTTCATATGTTTGGTCCTCACCCCGACACTCAGTCTGCTGAGCCTTACTTCGCGAAGGGACCCGGAGCGAGTAAAGGTGTTGATTTTTCCTGGTCAAAAATCTGTTGAGTGGATCCGGACGAGGCCAATCATGGTGGCCATGCTTTTGCGCTCGTGAGGGTGGCACGTTGTCCCAACTCGGTAATATGGGGGGGTAGGAGTGTCGTTGGAGGATAAGGGTATCGCAGGGGGTGGGTGGCTTGGAGGGCGCGATGCTCGTGTGTTTGTTGAGGGAGGGCGTGTGACGGAGGCGGTTGATATTGGGACAAGGGTTCGGGTTCACAAAACTTGCGACCGTCGGGTAAAACGTTGTGGGATCCAGCGAAAGACGACTGCGACACAGTGGGAGGGAATACCAACGGGAGCAGACAACGTGAGGCGGGGACGGAAAAGAAGGTCGCCGATGAGCGATTCGCGGTGGGGGAGTGGCAGGCGTTCCCATACTCAAAAGGGGTACATTGTATCGACCGATTCCGACATGGAAGGGTTCTGGCTGGTCGGGCGGTCGAGACTGAGGTTTGCAATCGCTTCAGGAGTCGGGGAGACCCAACTAGGAGAGGCCTTCTCAAAGAGGACCAAGGTGCCTGCGATGTGGGGCCGGTTGCTTGGATCCCGATCCCAGCACTGTACTATCAGCACCCAGACATCATCTGACAGACCAAGGATCTCCCGGTCCGTTGGTCGTGAGGGTCGCTTCACATCGAGGACCAGTTTAGTTACGGCGTATTGGCCGACACCAGAGAACGGTCGCCTGTGTGCGAAGACCTACAGGAGTGTTCCGTTAGGACCGATTCGCTAGAGAATGAAATGCGGCGGACCTCGTAGATGACCATCGCAAACGCATAGATGTCCGACTCCTTCGATGGGCGTGCGTTCTCGCCGAACAACTCCGGTGCCATGCATTGAATAGTACCTCCCTCGACCGGCGCGCTCACAGACATGGTGATCGAAGGGTGGCGCAGGGGGCTCGTGAGTCCGAAATCGGCGATGCGCACAGTGCGATTATTATCTACCAGAATGTTGCTCTTCGTGCCGTCAGCTAACGATTGTTAAATACTCGAGGACCTAACTTACGCTTTTCAAGTCCGCGTGCACAAACGGCCACCCGTGGAGATATTCCAACCCACGAGCAGTATCAGCCAACTGGATAATCGGTGTTAATGGGCGTTTGCTTTGAGTATTGGGTGAAATGCTTACCAGTTTGGACCGATTTGTTCCAGGATGTTCGGTGAGGAAGTCCATGATGACGCCGTGCTCCATCCATTCGGAGATCATGGCATCAGTGTTTGTGAAGTTTTTGTCGCACCACCAACTGTAACAGGTTCGGGTGTTTGAATTGCTTCCATATGACCACTTCGCGACCGAATTTCTGTCCCGCCCTCGTTAGTACATGCCACGTTTTGTTGAACAGAACGTGAACGAAAGGTCGCACCCTTTCCCGGTTGACGGAGTTCACCCCTGGAATGAACCGCAAAACCTTGATTGCGACCTGAGAACTCTGGTACTCTCCACGCCACACATCTGCGTTGCTACCTGCCCCAATTGGGCGTTCCCCAGTCCGCACCAAATCATCGGTTATTGTGTAAGAGCGTGGTAGTCGGTTGTGTTCATGGCACATCTTCCTGAGCATCATGGTAAACTTTTTCTTGTCGTTGGCGCATAGGGGAGAATCCTCCCGCGAGCCCTCGTTGATGTTAGTCAATTACGATGCGATGAAGCCGCTTTGTACTCACTTGTTCCAGGACATCAATTACTGCAACGGCCTCCCCGGCCGGCAGATGTTACAGTGATGCCCGCTCGCCTCTGGAAGACATCGTGTGTCTGAGGGATTCGAAGGAAAAATTGCGACCCTGTGATGCTCCTAAAAATGGTTCCTGGGAAGAAGAATTAGCCTCTTTGGGCGTGCGCAAGCCCTCCCGTATCTCGTCTGATGGTGCTGGTGACTACGAGTAGTGGGCACCCTGCCGGACCCATTGATTCATATCCCGGGCCACCAGCACAATGGCATGCTTGGGGCGATGGATAGCAGAAGCGGCTGAATCTTTCACTATCCTCCACAAATGGAGCGCAGTATATGACACTACTTGGAGAGACTCACAATGAGGACGGAAGCGGGAGTCCTTATGAGAAAAGTATTACTCCAACGGAGTTTCCCCTCTGAAGAGTAAAAAATACTCCGTGCTGAAGGGTAAAATCCTTCCCCTGGTCTCACCGGGGGCCAGGGGTAATACTCCCCGCCCCAGCACATTCCCACGGCCTAT
>Ga0307515_10004843_pt1 | contig 27540 bp, 9 predicted proteins | sample 17_EM_MG_FD_194513 | JGI IMG/M metagenome (GOLD analysis project Ga0307515, IMG submission 194513) | Populus trichocarpa ectomycorrhiza microbial communities from riparian zone in the Pacific Northwest, United States - 17_EM | ecosystem: Host-associated > Plants > Roots > Unclassified | place... | reverse complement strand
AGATAATGTTAAAATAGGGGGCCTCTGCTACGCTTAGGGCGCGGTTGCATGCGTATATATATATGCTGTGCGGTATATATAGTATTTATAGGAGGAAGGGAGAACGCTAGAGGGATGATTGCTTGTCGATTTAAATGACCGAACGTGTACGATAGACGTGGTAGCTATATTCAAACTTTTTGCTAAGGCTCACCCCCTAGTGAAAATTTTTCACACCACCACCACTACGTCGCTGCGCAGGCGCTGCGCAGCCGTATATACGTCTCTGCGTTTGCTCTGGTAGTCTATTAACACGATCTAAATGGAACATTAATAGTAGCTGCTAGGTTCCCGGGCTCCACCGCGTGGAGGTATAAAGGCCGATTTCATCGAGCCCTACCTTATTAATTATATATAATACTAGGCTGCCGTTAATATACATAATATCTATATATACTAAGTGGTTAAAATTAAGGTCTTTATAAAGAGTAAACTTAAATCAGCCTAGGGAACGTCTATATTTCTAGTAGAAGGAGCAGTATTTAGTTAAGTAGTTAATTGCCTTTTTATTAACGTCGTTATATCTAGAGCGTTTAAGGACCCTATATAGCTTTTTGGCTAATAGGTAGCCGAAACAGCGGTATAGGCAGTGGATTTTGGTACTAGTAAGGTAGCACGGGTTATAGTTAAAAGATTCCTAAATATAGGTCCGTAAAGTTTCTCCCTATATAAGGAACGGGTGTCCAAATTGTTATATAATTAGTAGGGGTAATATACTTACTTCCTAGGGCAGTTACGGGGCCAATTAAGGTGTCTGTAATATTATTATAGTAAACCTATAACCTGTCTATATTCGCAAGACAGAGTAGAAAAGGGGTGTCCGCTTTTACTACGTAGAAGTTAACTAGGCTAATTAGGGTCTTAACTATAACTAATTTAATTAATGCGGTTAAGCTAATGCCGAATTAGATATTTACGGCCCTAGTTTACATAGTATTAATATCCATATTATTATTTGTGGTGGTCTTATATAAGGTATTATCTATAACCTATAGTAGACTTTTTAAAGGCACCTATATCGATTATAACGCTATAGAATTCTTTAGGGGTATATCGTTCTGTGGTAATATATGTAAATAGGTCTTGTTTACGGTTTATAATGTCTATAACGGGTCCAACGAATATGCTTATGGGTTAGTTTTTAAGTACAATTAAATATATAAAGGAGCGGTCGGCTAATACGGTTGTAATATTAAAGGCTTAGCCGTCTATAAAAGGTCTAAAAGTAGTTAGGAATATCTCTAAGGTCTCCTATTTTTAAGTATTTAAGTTAAAGTTAATTATAAGGGCTTCTATTAACTTATTAAGAGACTCCTTTACTTCCTTTCCTTTATAGTTTAAGATAAACTAGTTAATCCAATTATTAAATCTCTTCTTAAACTTATTATGTTTTTCCTAGATATGCCTTATAAACTAATATCCTTCCTTACCGCATATAAAGCACTTCTGGCCAGTTTGTTTATAGGGGTATACTTTTATACAGGAGTTGCTATAGGGGTTATAGGTAGGACTTAGTCGGTGTAGGTACTGCTAGCAGTAGCGGCGGTCCGTAAAGTAGGCATCTAAGTTAGTTTATAGGTTTTATAGGTTTATAATAAAGGCTTAAGTACTACCTAGTGGGTTTAAAACTTTATACATTATAATAAAGGACCGTAAATTGTTAATAAGGCTAGCTAAGGTATCTATAGGCTTATAATAGGCGTATTTATAGGGTTCTACTTCCTAGTAAGCTATAATAAGTTTATTATATAGAAAGTTATCTGTTTATAGCTTAATATTAAGGCCGTACTATAGGTGCCGAAGGTCCTTAATAAGAATTTATAGGCACTCTGTAGTCGATTTTTTGGTATTCTTATTAATTACGGTCCGTAACTTAATCGCATTCTATTAGATAAGGATATCACACTTATATTTTAGCCCTTTAAAGTAGTTATGTGTAGCTTTATATAGCTTATTAAAGGGAACACCATAGGGGTTGCTCTTAAGGTTGGTGTAATAGTGGTTAAGGGCTAGGCCGCGTAGTATAGTAAAGTAGGCTTAGCTAAACTCTTATTTAGGAATATTAGCCTTCTAACAAAGGTCCGTAAAAATAGTTAGTTTAAAGTTAAAGTTATTGTTTTTACCGCTATATTTGGATTTATCGGTATAAAGCTTAGCTAGGTTAGCTAGCTCCTTACTATAGGTCTTTACTTAGGTAGTTTACGGATCTGTAACTTAAGTAATAGAAGGGGTTTAGTCCGTATTTTGGTTTTCGAGGGTGTTATAGTCCGTAACTTAAGTACTAGGTATACTTTAGCCCATAAGATTAATTCTAAGGTCTCTTTAGTCTATAGGATAAATTTAGTTAAATAGGTCGTTTATAAGACCGGAGATCCTATTTAGTTTAAAAAAGGTAAAGAGTCCGCTGGTTTTAATATAATTTAGGATCTGCTCTTTAGTCTATTCCGTTTAGTCCTCCTTATATAGTGTATTATATAAAGACCATGTAATAGTAACTCGCCTATTCTTTTTAACCTATATACCTTATATAAGAGGGTTTATATATTGCGGGTAGTTATAAGGTTATAAGCCTTAAAAATAGCTTCTATAAAGTTTACAAAGTCTTCCTTATATTATTCCTATAGGTCGTTATTTAGAAGCTTAAAGTGTCCGTATTTAAGGATTTTAAAATTAATATAGTTGTTAACGCTATTTACGGACGTAAGGTCGACTCTCTAACTCCACTTCTTTTAACCTTCGTTAATTTGCTTGCTTATATCTACTATATTATATAGCGTAGTATATCTATATAAGCTATAACAGGTAGTAATAGCTTATAGCGGGTGGAGGAGGTCTTATAGCGGTTCGTAAAATCGATTAACGGGTCCGTAATAGTTTAAGAGGTCTTATAATAGTCCGTAAAGGCGATTAATAGGTCTATAATAGTTTATAGGAGGGTAAGAGGTTCTATAAAGGTCTATATTCGCATTTATAAACTTTTAGTAAACTATACTAAGACTTAAATAAGTATATAGAGATAGTAATATAGTCCGTAATCCCCAACTTCCGACCTTTTTATAGGTTGTACTAGGATATAAACAGGTAGTCGCTATCGTGTATTACTTAGGGGAGGTATTAAGTAATTGCTAATCTGTGCGCGCTTACTAATTAGTGTTTATATTAACTTAATAATATAAGTGAGTAAGGAACACCAAAATCGAGATCCGACCCATACGGTCCTATAGGGGTTCTTTTCCGTCTCATCTTATCCGTATAGTCAAGCTAAGAGTAAGGATCTCGTCTGTTACTAATGCAGTAGCGTTACGTTGTGGCTAGAGGGGGCCTTCAAATACTCAACCCTTAACGCCGTTAGAACAGTAGAGTTTTTACAGGCCTTAGCGCCAAGACCAGTCAAAAAGACAACTCCGTAAAAGCGACCTCTGCACCCCTATATGGTGGAGCCTAGGAACCTAGCAGCTACTACTAATATTCCATTTAGATTGTGTTAATAGACTACCAGAGCGAACGCAGAGACGTATATACGGCTGCGCAGCGCCTGCGCAGCGACGTAGTGGTAGTACAAAAAATTTTTACTAGGGGGTAAGCCTTAGCAAAAAGTTTAAATACTGCTACTATATCTCTAACATATATATCTAAGACATTTAAATCAACAAGTATTATTCCTTTGGCGTATCCCCTCCCTTTTATAAATACTATATACACCGTATAGCATCCACACATACGCATGCAATCCGCGCCCTAAGCATAGCAGAGGCCCCCTATTTCAATATTATCCGGTAACCTAGGTATCTAGTTATAGGGATTAAGCCCCCTATTAAATACTAGAGTATCCTCCTATACCTAATATATAGGTATAAGGGCCTGGGTTTAGGCCCTAGGGCAAAAGTAATACTAAAGTTACACCCCGTTATAGAAACCCTTTAATAGAGAAATAGATAAGAGACCTTAGCATATAGGCCTAGGCGGAACGCAAGTGTTACTATTATTAGGAGATATTTATAGGAGACTTAGAAAAGGAGCTAGGGATAAGTACACAACTTTATATAGGCAATATACAGAAATAGACGTGGTAAAAATAGTTTAAATAGCAGATGGGGTAAGATAGGCATTTTAGACACTCCTATATAAAGGGAGTCTCAAAGCAGTAACCTAACGGTGTTTTTCCTCCCGTTAATATAGTACGGATGCTATCTAGAGTATTACCTCTCACGTCTCCCCTGGGGGTTTTTTATTCACCCAAAAATGGGCTTTTTCTCTGTAAATAAGGAGGTTTTTCCTATAGGCATTAGTCTGCGTGTCCGCATTAGGGGGACTAGGTCGGACGGTAAATTAAATCTTATATAATATAAGTGAGTTATATCTAGGGGCACGAAATACGTATAGTATTGTATGCTCTTTTAGATAGTGGTAACTGTTAATTCTATTAAGGCAGACTACGTAGTCTATATACTAACGCGCCCTCCCCCTAATTAGTTATAAGCAAGTGGTTAGTGCACTAAACGCGTAAGTACGCGTTTGGTATAATAGGTGCTGTAATTATATAAAGGGGTATTTAGGGGTTATTTTAAGAATAATTAAAGGTAATATAACGAGCTCTCCTAAAAGGTATATATTAGATAAAATAGATAAAGGTTTTGTTAATATTCTACTAATATCCTAATAAAAATATAGTTAAACTAATAAGGGGTAAAGTGTTTTACTAGTATCTTAAAAGGATTATAAAGGGAGCTAGTTCTTCTCTAAAGAAGAACTAGCAATTAGTCTCTAAATAAAAGAGGTTAAAAAGTATCTGTCCTTTAATATATAAAGCTTATTCTACTTCTACTTACCTTTTACTTACTTATAACTCTTATTCTATACTATTAATTAAATAATTAAATATTCTAGTTAAACTAGTCTCTTATAATTCTAATTGCTTATAATCTATTATAGAAGAAATATATAGCTATTAATTAACAATAATAGGCTATACTACCTTACCCCCTAAAATAACGCCCTTATTATAAAAGGCTAATAGAGTCTTCCTAAAGGAGTATCCTCTCTTTACCTATAAAAGAGTAGACTAGGAAGTCACGGCTAGTCCGTTTAACCTTATAAGACCTTTAAAAATAATTACTACTAGGGAGTTATTAGAGCGATTACTATATAAGACCTTATAAAAAATAAAGAAGTTAGAGGTATAATTAAAATTAATATATTAAAACTACTAAAAAGAATTGCAAGAATAAATAGAAGAAGTATAAATACCCTAGATATAGAGTAGGCTTAAAGGAGTAACTCTATACTACGCTATAGTATTAAAAAAACCTAAATTCCGTATAAAGGTCCCTAATAAGTATAAGGGTAATAGGGGGGTTCATTGGTCAAAGCGCAATTTTTACTAAAATTTACTAACTTTAACTCTTTCTAATAACTCCCCCTATATATTTTATAATACGAAAATAATATTATAAATTAACTATTACTTAAATTAATAAAATATGAAAATTTAAGGATACTAACTTTAAACTATTATAATTATTTAATTATTACATTTTATTAAATAAAAATAGTAGTCTATTTTAACAAATATATTAAATAGTTTATTTTTCATTCTTTATAAAAAATCCTTTAAAATATAAAAAGTTATTAAACTTTTAAATAATAAGTAACGTAGTTAACGGGGTTTTGACCACTCCCCTAGTTTTGACCAAAAGGAACATTAAAACTTTACCTACATTACATCTATCACGCCTAGGTAAGCCTTAGCACGACAACATATATATATTATTTTAATTTTGGCAAAACAACAAAACTTTACTTAAAATAGTAGGCGGTATACTAGCGCGGTCAAAACCTCGTTAACCACGTTATATAATAATAATAATTCATTACTTAACGTCCGATTTGGATCCCTATTAGGCCCACGCGGACTACTCCTTATATATATATAGGGAGAAAACTCTATTTAAGAAAACCCTATAATCCATTTCCCTGCCTTTTAGGACTCGCCTATAAGGCGCCTACAAGTTACTAGTGGTGCTCCTACTACCTTACTTTTTAACCTCTTTAGGAACCACTGCTGCCGTAACAAGCCTACGGACGCGCTAGTATTGCAAACTTTACTCTACTACTATAGAGTTATTAGGGGGCACCCGTTGCTCGCCCCCCTACCCTTTATTGCTATTTCCTTTATAACCCAGAACTAGTTTAGTACATTTTGGCTAATAAGCCACTAGGTAACCGCCTTAAGGCCTTTTTATATTAAGAGTAGTGTCTTATAGTTCTCTATGCTAGCTACTAAGAGTATTGCTTTTTAGTTAGTGCGTAAGGGGCATAACAGTATTATATGTTTTGGTGTCTATCTTAGCCAGCCATATTTATATCTTAGGCTATCTACTAGGACACCCACCTAGTAGAGCCAGTCTTTTAGTCCTATTATTCCTATTCTTAAAAGTGTTGCTATTATATTTTCTACCTTTATTAGGCCTTCTTGGAGCTCTAAAGTGTTTACCCCCTATAGCGTTAACTATGCTACAGCTTAGGTTCCTCTTGCCTTAGTTAGCTTCTATACCTTTAACTCCTATACGCCTCTTTAGCGTTAGTCTAGCCAGTATTACATTACGGTAGATGGTTTCCCGGCGTTCTTTTATGCTTTACTTTAGCTCCTTTCTCTCTCTTACTATTATCTTTACTAGCCTCTTACGCGTTTCCCTTCCTCCTCTATATAGGCCTAGGCCCTAAAGCAGCGTTATTTTTCTTCTACTTTCTTTACCTGTTTCTCTAATATATCTTCCCTGCTTTGGGGTTATTGGTTTATTCTCCTACAAGGCGCCCTAGGGTCCCTCTATAGTTTATTTAGGCGTGTCTTAATATACTTTATAATATTAGAGTTGCGTTTCTTTTATGCCCTTTATATTGTAGTAGCTTTAATATATAGTTATAGGGGGGGAATATTAGCTTCCTTCTCAAGCAGTGCTGTGGCCGTTCGCTTATATCCGCCTATTATGCTCTAAAGGTAAGCTATTTAGACCTTTTGGAGTGGTTTAAGGAGCGATTTAGGGGGGCCTTTTTTAGATTCTCTAATGGCCTAAATACTGGACCTATATGTTATGGTTGGCCGGATAACTGCTATATATAGTAGGCGTAACCTCTAGAAGCATGGACCCTATATAGAGTTAACGATCCTAGATAATGTAATATACTATACTTGGCCCTTACGGGCCGCTTACGCTATATATACGCTCCACTAGAGCTTACTATTTACCCATACTCCTAATACTTTTAGGCTCTAAACTAGTTAACCCCTAAAGCCTTAGATGTAAATTATATACTAAAGATCTATAGATTGGTTGCGTTTTCTTATAAAATGGATTAGCTGGTATTTCTCTGGTAAGAATTAGACTTTATATTGTCTTGCCTATTCTATATAGGTATTATAAGCTTTCTCTAGTATTCTACAATTCTTTGCGGCTGTTGGCCTGTATATAATTAGGTTTGTGTTATTGACAAAGCCTATCCCCTGGGTTGCCCCTTCTTTAAAGGAGTTAAGTAGGTTGCTTATAAAGAAAAGGAAGAGTATAGGCGAGAGGGGTGATCTTTGTGATATTTCTGTTACAACTGCGATAGGGGGGCTTTAGTATCCGCTAAAGACTAATAATGTTTCTTTTTAACCTGTAAACCCTTAAATAAATTATATAATCCATTCTAGGAAGCCTTTTGCCCTAAGGATGTATAAAAGACGCTTATAGGGTATGTTATTGTAGGCGCTACTAATATCTAGGCTGAGCATTAATACTATAAAGTCCTTTCGCATCGCCTATACAGATTTGATGGTGGCAGCGAGTAGCGTAAGTGCTGATAGTGTTAAGCGGTTCTTTCTTGCCCCTATTTGGCTTTGTAATAGTAGGGCGTATTCCTTAGCCGTGTCTACTATGCGATCCGCTATTACCCTTTCTAAGATCTTGTTAAGGGTATTCTCTAAGGCAATAGGGCGGTAGCTCCCTGGAAATAAGTAGTCTGCTTTGCCTTCTTTATGTAAGACAAACGTTATTATAGCTCTTCTAAGTCTTAGGTAGTAGCCTATTATAAAGTATACTCTAGCTACATCCGTAAGCCAAGGTGCTATTAGTAGTCTATAGGTCTTTAGGGCTTTATTTGGGATCCTATCTGGTCCTAGTGCTATATTATTTAAAAGGCGGCTAATAGTTCTGGTCATTTTTTTAGTTATTATATCGCTGTTGACCCTTAGGCGAGTCACCGGTGCTTTACCCGTGATATTACTAAGGTCTGCTAAAGCTAATTAAGGGGAAAATCTTTCTGTGAGGATCTTTGCCTTCTTATTATTGTTACTTATGGCTAGTAATTTACCTAGTCTTTGCAGGGGCGGAAGGTGTAGGTCTACTACTAGGCGTCCCGCCTTTTTCTTTACCTATTTCGCCATCCTCCAGAGACCTTTATTGTAGGGGAGGCTTGGGTTAGTAGTATGCTTATTTATAAACCATCTCCAGCTATTCCTTACTTCTTTTTTTAGGGTATTCTTTAGCTGGTTTCTTATATCTTTATATTGTCTCTCGTCTTTAGGATTATGGCTACTTATGTATTTTTTTCTTGCTTGTTATTGGCTGGCGATAAGAACTGCGTATTGTGCGGACTATGCGTGTCGTATATAGGGGCCCAGTTTTGAGACCGGGCAGTGCTCTTCTAGCCCATTTTTAATTACTGCCTGAATCCTTTCTAGTCTTTAGTCGATTTCCTCAGGGGTAGCCAATAAGCCTCACTTATTTGGTATTGGGTGGATTTCTTCTAGGTCTTAAAGTTGTTGTTTAACTGTGCTAAGGAAGCTGTCTGTCTTAAGCTTTCTTATTGCGTATCTTTTGCTATTAGGTTGCGCCTTAATATCCAGATCTAGCTATATCTGGATAGGGATATAGTCTAAAGCGAGTACCCATTCTTCTTCGGGGTTGCACCTTTCGAGTCTCTAGTATAGGCCTTCATCCATAAATGTAAGGTCAATTGTACTTCTGGCGGTGCCTTATTGCTATATAATTGCTCCTAGGGGGGTAGCTAGCTTAAGGCCTTAGGTGTCTATAGAACTACGTTATATATAGATAAAATAATAAAATACTTAAATTTATTTAATATTTTCTTAAAAATAAGAATAAAAAGACTAATATAAGACTTTTTATTTAATATAATATATTTTATATATATTTAGCTAGCGTGGTTAAAATGTTATATATATTATGGCTTATATAAATACCTCTAAACTAAAGCTTGTAGAATGCTATATTATAAAGATACTAAGCTAAGGAGAAGGGAAAGGGGGTTTCTAGGACCGATATAAACAAATATATAGGGTAAGCCGCTAAGGCGCTAGCTCTGGGCGAGCCAATTATAGGTTAACAGAATATAGTAGAATTTGGTAGGTAATGTGCGGTAGCGCCGTTATATTACCCCCCTCTTTAAATAAAAGCCTACCCTTAGGCTTAGTTAAAAATAGGGTAGCACTAGGCTTATAAAACGTAAGACTATAAAATATAAAATAAGAAGAACAAAAAGGGGATATAAGTACGTCCAGACTAAGTATAAAAGGCAATTATAGGTTAAGTAAAAGCGCTAGGCTAGGAAGAGTAGCTACTAAAAGTCTTAGTAAGGATCTAACTAATTAGGTAACTTTAACCGCTGGTTAAAGTTCCTAGATATCTAAAGTTTTACAGTACTGGCAGAAAATGGCAGAAAATGGCAGACAGCTGTATTAGGGCGTTTTTATCCCTATGTTCTTCCGGTAACTTATTATCTTTATTATACTAGTATTTTATCTATTTATCTAGGTACTTTAGGGGTCCAGGTATATTAAAGTATTAGTTATAAAACTCTTTAAGCTTTTAGGGGCAGCCTATAAAGTTTTACGTAGAGTACTAAGTTAGGTCTAGATTGTAGCCCTTTTATTAGATACGGTATTTTAGCGTTCCTCATACTATCTTATAGGCCAGTATTTCGTTAACTTCCTATTTATTATCACCGTTTACTTAAACTAGTAGGGGAGGCTTATTCCCTTACCTAGGTAATAGGTCGTTTATAGCTTTCCATAACTTATCTAGCAAGAAAATAGGGTAAACCCTAATTAAATCTAGGAGCTTTATCTTATATAAGTTGCCTATCTTTTTAAAACCCTTATATAGTCCTACTATATAGTAGTCTAGCTTATAGCTAGGTTATTTAGTTTTCTAATTCCTTATTATAACCTAGACTATATTACTAAGAGTAAAGTTAGGCTCTTAATAGTGTTTGTTTTCCTACTATTCTACTAACCTTTAAGCTTTTTCTAGGTTCTTACGGGCTACCATCTAGGCTTCCTTTAAGTATTTAGCGTACTATTAGGCCTTAGTATAGGATAGCTTCTCTTATATAGTCTAGGGTTCTTTTAGCCTTTTCTAGTTAAAGCTTATATAAGGTAAGTATTCTATTTCTAGCTAAATCGGGGCAAACCCTATAGAGTTATACGGTAGGGTTACTTAGGCGTAGTCTATTAAGGGTAGTAGTTTAGACTAGTTATCCTAGAAATAGTTAATAAAGGGCCTAAGCCTCTAGTCTAGGTACTAATTTATAATCTCCGTCTAACTGTTTATTTAGGGGTAGTAAGCTATAAAAAGCTTTAGCTTAATTCCTAGGATTTAGGTAAACTTATTCTAGAAGGCCGATATAAACTATAGCCTATAATTAGATATAATAGATATATAGCTAGGCTGCCTCTTTAGTATTAATATTCTTATAATAGGGAATTAAGAACGGGCGTTTATTAAAGTAGTTAACTATAACTATAACTATATCGTATCCGTTACGGTCCCTAGGTAGTTTATAAAAGTCTATAAAAATATACTATTAAGGGCGTTCTAGTATTAGGAGTGGCTTAAGTAGTCCTAGGGTCTTATCCTATAGCATTATAGCTCTCTAGTAGTCTTTACAGTTCTATATATATTAATTAATATTTATAACTATTCTTAGCTAGTAGTAGTAGTAGTAGTTAATAATTTTATAGGTCTTATTCTTACTAGGGTATACCATAAAAACTTAGCAATAAGCTTCGCGGATTAGTTTAGTCTATAGGTTATTAATATTAGGGACTATAAGCCGCTCCTAGTATAGGAGTAACCCTTCCTCTACTTTAAAATTAGGGGTTTTTTTCGCGGCTTAATTGCGGAGGGCCTTTAAGGCGTTAGCTATATGGTTTACAGTTAAGAGGCAGTTAATTAGCCCTATTAGTTTATTTAAGGTCTCCTCTATTAATACTAGCTCGTTTAGCTAGGAGTCTAGCTCCTTAAGGATCCGTAGGTTAAGCTATTTGGGATAAAAGAGGGCGCGCGTCCGATATTAGGTCTTTAACTTATTCTAAGGTCCTATATCTTATTCTCTTTAGGTTAAAATATTAGCCTTAGAGTTTTGCTTACTAAAATAATATATAATTATAAAGAAGAATTAGAAGAGTATCTTAGCCTACTAAGCTTATTATTTAGTAAGCTGCTTTATAGTCTATATATATTTTAATCCGGGAGTTTATACCTTTAAACTCTACGCGCTATTAGAAGAGTAATTAAATAATAGCTAGCATTTCTTTATTATATACATTATAGTTATACTTAGCCAGGTTTATTATTTTTAAGAAAAAGGTAATAGGGTATTATTTGCCGTCTAGATATAACTATAATAGAATTCCCGCTATAACCCTATTAGAAGCATCCATTTCTAGTATTAATTTAAGGTTTAGGTTATAGTAATAAAGGATTAGGGAAGAGATAAGCTAATCCTTTATCTCTTTAAAGGCTTTTATATAGTTATTATTAAAGATAAAAGGTATATCCTTCCTAGTTAGTTATATAAGAGGTTTTGCTATAATTATATAGTTGCGGATAAACTAGTAGTAGAAGTTATAAAAACTAAAAAAGGATTAGATTCCTTTTACTATATAAAAGGGCTTCTAGTTATAGATTACCTCTACCTTTTTAGGGTTAACCTTAATTCCTTTTATAATTATAATAAACCTAAGGTATTTTATACGTTTTACCCTAAACTCGCATTTCTTAATATTAACTTATAAGCCTACGTTCTATAGTTTCTCTAGGACCTTCTTAACATAAACTTAATACTTAAGTTTATTGTCTAAGTATATAAGAATATCGTCTAGGTATACTATATAGAATTTATTAAGGTAATTAAAAAGAACGTTATTTATATACCTTTAGTATATAGCCAGTCTGTTTATTAGTCTAAAAGGAAAAACTTTATATTTATAGAAACTATAATAGGTATAAAATGTTATTAAATCTTTAAATATAGGGTTTATCCTAATTTAGTAGAAAGCTTAGCGGATATTAAGTTTAGTAAAGATTTTTGCCTAGCTTAGATATATAAAGGTTTTATTAATTAAAGGAATAGGATACCAGTCCTTTTAAATAATAGCGTTTAGCTTTTAATAGTTAATATAAAAATAAAGGCCTCTATTAGGCTTTTTTATAAATAAAATAGGAGAAGTAAAAGGGGCTTAACTTAGCTTAATAAACCCTTTATCTAGGTTATTAATTATATATATATAAGATTCAATTTACCGTCCGACCTGGTCCCCCTAATGGGTCCACACAGACTAATTCCTATAGGAAAAACCTCCTTACTAAGAAAAACCCTATTTTTAAGTGTACAAAAAACCCCTAGGGGAGACGTAAGAGGTAATATTCTAGATAATATCTATACTATATTAACGGGAGGAAAAACACTATTAGGTTGCTGCTTTGAGACTCCCTTTATATAGGAGTGTCTAAATACCTATCTTGCCCTATCTGCTATTTAAACTATCTTTGCTATATTTATATATTACTTATCTAAGTCGTATGCCTATCCCTAGCTCCTTTTCTAAGTCTTCTATAAATATCTCCTAATAAATAACACTTGCGTTTCGCCTGGGCCTATATGCTAAGGTCTCTTATCTACTCCTCTATTAAAGGGTTTTTATAATAGGGTGTATATAACTTAGTATCGCTTTTGCCCTAGGGCCTAAACCTAGGCCCTTATACCTATTTATAAGGTATAGGAGGATAATCTAATATTTAATAGGGGGCCTAATTCTTATAACTAGATACCTAAGTTACCGGATAATGTTAAAATAGGGGGCCTTTGCTATACTTAGGGCGCGGATTGCTTATATATATATATATAGATGCTATACGGTATATATAGTATTTATAGGAGGAAGGGGGTACGCTAAAGGGATAATACTTGTCGATTTAATGTCTAAATATGTATATTAGAGACGTAGTAGCGGTGTTTAAACTTTTTGCTAAGGCTTACCCCTTAGTAAAAAATCTTTGTACCACCACTACGTCGCTACGCAGGCGCTGCGCAGCCGTATATACGTCTCTGTGTTTGCTCTAGTAGTCTATTAATATAATCTAAATAGAATATTAATAGTAGCTGCTAGGTTCCTGGGCTCCACCGCATAGGGGTATAAAAGTTGCTTTTCTGGAGTCGTCTTTTTAACTAGTCTGACGCCAAGGCCTGTAAAAACTCTGCTGTTCTAATGGTGTTAAGGGTTAAATATTTAAAGGCCCCCTCTAGCCACAACGTAACGCTGCTGCATTAGTAATAGACGAGATCCTCTCTTTTAGCTTAACTATGCGGACAAGATAAGATGGAAAGGAACCCCTATAGGACCGTATAGGTCGGATCTCGATTTTAGTGTTCCTTATTAGGTTATTAATTAAATACTACTTTATTACTTTTAGCTTATCTATTAATTATTAGTAGAGGGGGCTATAACCTAGCGAGTTATTAGCTTTTAATGAAATCTTATAATTATATATTTAGTAAGGGGGTAACTTATCTAAGGCTGCTTTTAAAAATATATCCTTATAATCTGTATAAATAGTAAAAAGAAGGCATTTAACTAGTTCCTTATTAGTTTCCTTAGCCGGCTTTTCCTCCCTATTATTAATAATTTAGTTAATCTTATATAGGCTTATTATAAAGACCTTATTATTCTTTTAGTATATATTAAAGTAAAACGCTATAGCGCTAATTACGGTAATATCTACTATAGGGGGGTTATATAACAATAGGGACATATATAACTTTAGGGGCTTTTAAGGTACTAACGTTATTATTACTCCTTTTAGCTCCTATTACATCTTTTAGAGGTTATCCCTTATATCCTATTAATACATTCTTTTCTATGCCGGTTAGATCTACGCGATTTAAATATTATCTATATTACTCTTTATCCCGCTTTTATATATAAAGTCCTTTTTAAATATAGCGCTTTAAAAGAGTATCTTTATTAGTATAGAGTTCTTTCTAGCTTTATAGCAGGCGTTTTTTTAGGTAAAGGCTAGGTTACAGGCCCAGATATCCTACTAGTAGGTAGGGTTAGCCTTTATAGTTAGTATCTTATAATTAGTTTAGATTTCCATAATAAATAAGGGTAGTTTTAGTTTATCCTCCGGCTAAACAAATTATCTTTATTATATATTTAGCTAAATATTAAAATAGGACATCTATTTTTAGCTAAGGATTATATTATAGGACCTTAGGTCTAGGATATAGAAGGGGATACCGTATTAGCGTTATCTATTAAAAGTAATATATAACTTTAAAACGTAGGTAACCAGCTAACTGGCTTAGCCGTTATAGCCTTTTACCTAAATAGGCTTCTCTAATTGGGTGGCTTTTATATTTAGAAATTTAATAACATTATTTATATAGGTAGTATTTATAAAGGCGAAGCTATTTACTTTAGTATTAATAAGGGCGGTTATATTTACTCTATATCTATTTTAAGATACTATATATAGAATAATAAAATACTTTCCACCTATTAACTAACTAAAATTAATATCTTTAAGATTAATAGGGTACCCTAAGGGGGAGTCTTTCCCTAGGGTTCTTCTTTTTCTAACTCGTTAGACTTTTCTCCTTTCTCTATTTCCTTAATATCGCCTATATCCTTTAGCTCTAGGCAAAATAAGGTAAAGTAGCCCTCTTTATTATAGTTATAGTATATAGCTAAGGTAGGGTTAATTAGGGTATTGTAATAAGTACTGGTTAATAGTATGGTACGTAGTTGGGAGTTATCCTTAAATTTAGCTTAAAGGTAATATTAGGTATCTCCTATAGTTTAACTAAAAAGGTAAAGCATCTTAGCTTCTTTAAAGGGGAAGTAGTTATAGTTAACACGGAGTTTTCCTTATACTTAAATCCTTTAATTCTTAAAGGTAGGGTCTATCCTATTAGATAGGGGTTAGGAGTTAAGGAGCTTAATAGACTTTAATTACTTTATTATTATATCCGTACTCCCTAGTATATTATATTTAGTAAAGTAAATAGGTTAGCTAGGGCTTTAAAAAGGAAAACTAGGCTATTTTATAGGGCTGTAAGGCTTTCTAGGATCTCTTATAGGGTCTCTTATATATTTCTTACTTTAAGATAATTAGCTTTCTAGCTAGCCGCAAAGGCGCAAATCTACTTGCGTACGTTTATAACGTTATTATTATCTTTAATTTCTAATCCTAATTAGATCTTAGGTTCCTTTTAGGTAAAAGTAGCTCTCTTAAATAAGCTTACTTTAGGTGCCATTATTAGCTTCTTAGGGTTTATTAGTATTATATGCTTTAGTTTTAATTCTAGGGGTATAGGTTTAGTCCTATTTAGCTTATAAGGTGGGATATTATCTAGGCCTTCCTAGGTAGTATAGAGTTGTTTTAGTATCTAAGTGTTACGGCACTGGTGGATTGCGGCTGATAGATATCGGTGGATTATGGCGGACAGTTGCAGATAGTTGCAAACAGTTGCAGACAGTTTTACACAGTCCTAGACAGTTGTCGTCACGTGACCAGATGATCGTATATAACGTCGAGTGGCGCCGCCCTCCGTCTCCTGGCTGGTGAAGAGACTTTTGAACCTTATCTTTAAATAATACCCCCCTAGCACGCAATACCCAAGTTGAGAAAGGAAAGATGGAGACGGTAGAGGCGGAAGGAGGCTCAACGCGTCAATCGCGTCAGGAACGCGCCAAGACAACCAAGGCCCTTAAAAACGATAGTTATGAGAGCAATACAGAAGATACGGTTTATGTAGCAGCAGTGGCCCCTAGTGCACCACGATCGAAGCGTATAGGAAAAAAACTACGCCCTAAGGATTAAATAGTGTTAATAAGAAACCACACAATAGCTAAAAAGAGAGCAGAGCAGCCGGTAATAACAGCCACCACGGCAAACCAATTAACAACTAAGAAGATAAATACAACAACAAATATGCAGATTAAGGTGCTAACTAACCTAGTTACGTTACTACTAGGGGCGTTAAAGAAGCAGAAAGAGGCACAAGCGAACCAAATTAAAGTTATTACCGAAATGTTTACAGTGTAGATTAATACGCTTAGAGCAGAGGTTATAGAAAAAATAGAGGTAATCTAGACCCAATTGTCCAATATTTAAGCACTACTAAGCGCGGCTCCATTGTACGCGGATATTGCCTGTACGCCGCTAAGCAGTTAACTAAGCAACCTAACGTCCTTCCCTTTAAGGAATACTATGCCATCAACTATCACTAACACGCTGTACTGCACAGTTAATACATCTAGAGTTAAAGAGGAAAATAAGAACGAAGTACAACCGGGGGTAATTAGGCAAATAATTAAAAATAGTATACGTATAATAGAAGGCCACAAGAGCTAGCGCTGTGCAGTAGTGATTAAAGACCCTAGGAACCCCGCACGTATTAGGATAACTTATAGGAATAAAGCCGAGCTTTAATATATAAAAGAAGCGGCCTAGAAGACCTTAGCACCTAGTGTTCGGGTGCTGCGAGACCAGCTCTACTTAGTAAAAATTAATAACGCTAATTAAACAGCAGTTCTTAACTAGGAAGGAAAGATTTAAGATAAAGTAGTAGAGGTGCTAGGAAAAGAGAATAATATATATATAGCCTAGATAGGGTGGCTCAGTAAAAAAGATATAGGAAAGGTATATGGATTAATAGTGGTATACATTACTAAAAGCAGTAAGGCAGCACGGTTGCTGCAGGACCAATACTTTTATATTATAGGGGAATCAGCCTATATTAGAACCTATAAACCTAAAAGCAGCCCAATGTAATACTACTGGTGTTAGACACTAGGATATAAAGCATTTGTATATATAAGACCGTAAGTATATACTAGATGCGCTTAAGAAGGATATTATTACAATAACTGCCAAAAATAGATCCTAAAATGTATACCATGCGGAGGACCACATAAATTATTTAGTAAAAATTGTCGAGTACTTTATCCTACCCGCTATACATAAGACACTTTAGGTACTTTAACTAAATGTCCGAAAGTAGAGTATAGTATAGCAGAGCCTAATAAACGATAAACAACTAAAAGACTTTAGAGTGTTAGTAATATTAGAGCTATACGTATAGAAAACGGACGATATAGTTGTAACAGTCCCTATAGGACACTTAAATTGGACTAAGGTAATACCTACGGTCTAGTATAAAGAGAGGTGGGCGGTATAGAGTATGCTATAGATTTAAAAAGACTTTAAGGCTAAATAGGTGCCAGTTTAATCGGCAGACCTTACCGCGGCGGTATTGTGCCTTCCCGACCGATTAGTACTAGTAGTGTTAGTATACGTTAAGGGAAAGAACATAAAGGCACTATAGGATATAATTGGTAAACTATACTAACTAATTTAGGAAATATAGAATAAGATAGGTATATAAACTAATATAATACTCGTAGGAGACTTTAATCGGCATAATCAGCTATAAAAAGGAAATAATATCTCACCGGCGAGATAGGGAGAAGCTAACCCAATTATTAATCTTATGGGAGATTACTCCCTATATAGCCTGCTACCTAGGGGTACAAAAATATGGTAAAATGGCGACCGCGAGATAACGATTAACCTAATCCTAGTATTAGACAAGCTAGCATTTATAATAGTAAAGTGTATAGTATATGGGACAGAACACGGATCTAATTATAGGGTAATTAAGACGATATTTGATATTATGGTCCCTAAACGCGCTATAAAACAGAGAATACTCTTTAAGAACGCACTATGGAATAAAATTAGGAATAGGATTGCTACCGCCCTCCGCGTTATCCTAGTAGGTGGTAGAGTATAGCAGTAAATAGACCGGCTTATGGATGTAGTGCTAGAGGCAGTTTACGTATTAACTCTAAAAGCTAGACCTTTACTATATGCAAAAAGGTAGTAGACAATAGACCTTACGAAGCTCTACCGGGTATATACCTACTAGAGAAACTAGGCAAAGAACTAATACTAAGCGGGCTAGATGTTACTAGAACTAGAGTAATAAGTAAAGGAGGCCTTAAAGGAATACTATAATATAATACGGAAATAGAAAAGGATATATTGGAACGACTTCCTAGCCGATAACATAAACATTTAGTAAGTAGTAAAATACCTTAACCTAAGCGGTAACTCAGCGTTTAATAAGATACTACCGTTAATAAGGACAAATAGATTTACTATAGGAGGTAAAGATAAACAAGCAGCGGAGCTGTTAACTATATTCTTTCCCCTACTGCTAATAGGAATAGAGGACGAGGGCCCGCGGCCTTAATAAACGCTAATACTAATGCCGCGTCTTATAATGGAAGAGGTGGAACGGAAGATATTTGCGGTAAAGCTATAGAAAGCGCTAGGGGACGACGGCCTACTAGCGATGGTGTGGAGGCAGATATGGCCAGTAATAAAAGATAGGGTCCTGCTCCTCTTTTAGACCTTACTAGATAAGGGCGACCTTCCTAACCAATAGAGAAATGCTAAAATTATACCGCTTAAGAAGCCGAATAAAGGAGATTATATAAAGGTAAGGGCATGGAGGCCTATCTCTCTGCTATCTACGCTAGGCAAGGTGCTAGAGTCTATAGTTACTAAGAGAATATTATACGTGGTAGAGACCTTTGGACTACTACCTATAAATTACTTTAGGGCAAGGAAGAAGCGCTCCACTAAATAGGCGCTGCTGCTACTGTAAGAACATATCTATAACGTATAGAGGTCTAAGAAGGTACTTAGCCTTATTAGCTTTAATGTAAAGGGTATATATAACGGAGTATATAAAGAGAGGCTACTACAGAGGCTTACAGTAAGAGGTATACCGCTAGTGCTAGTGCGGTGGATTAATGTATTCTACTCTAATCGGACAGCGACTATCTTAGTTAACGGCTATACCTCTAACTAGTAATAGTTACTATAAGCAGGACTACCGTAAAGATCGCCGCTCTTACTAATACTATTCCTCTTTTTTAACGCTGACCTAGTTTAGTACCGGCTTAATATAAATGGAGGCTTAATAGCGTTTATAGATAACTATAATATATAGGTTATAGGACTATCGGCAGCAGCAAACTGCGAAGGTATTTAGGCTATTATTAATAGAGTAATAAACTAGGAGAAATAAAGCGGCGTAATATTTAAAGGTAAAAAGACTATATTAGTGCACTTTATAAGAAATATGGACCGGATTAATACTACCCTATTTATAATTAAGGGAAAAATAGTTGTACTAGGGTATATAGCTAAGATCCTAGGGGTGGTTATAGATGCGGAGCTTTGGTATAAGCAATATATCGCAAAAGTAGCCATTAAGGGCCTTATCGCAGCTATAGCACTAAAGAGACTCCGGATAGTATCCCCTTTAACCGCAAGATAGCTATTTAGGGCAACGGTAGCGCTGGTGGTGGATTATACCTTAAATATCTAAATGTATGCCTATAGGGGTTCTGCCATAGCCATAATAAATAGGGTATAAAGAATTGGAGCGTAGGTAATTACAGGAACTTTCTATATAGTAGCTATAGTTATTGGGGAGACTAAAGTAAGTATACGGTTAGTACGCGAGCGGCACTTGGAGAGGGCCACTAAGCTATAGGTTGACCTCTGTACGCTATATAAGACAAACCCACTATTAAGGTTCCGTACTAAGGTACTTTAGAGGTTTACGTCCCTACTGTAAAAGATAGCCTATATACACCAACATACACCAACAGATAAGATGGAGGTTATTTAACCCTATATGGTACTACTATAGGAAGATTAACTACCTATAAGTATTAACCTAGATAAAGATAAGGTAACTAAAACAGCTAACGCTACCTAAGGGATATAGATCGCAACGAGCTCGTCTAGGAGGAGAGGCATAGTAGGGATAGGAGGTGTTGTCTATAATACCCTTAGCAATACGCTAAATAGGGAAGCGGTTATATACTTAATTATACTAGAACTAAGAGCAGAACAGAACCTATATACGGCTAAACTGGCGGCAATATTAATGGTGATAAAATGCTTACTGCCGGATTTATAGAGGAGATAGATTACTATATTCACCAGTAATTAGGCAGCACTACTAGCGCTTAGCCAACCTAAGTAATAGTTTAGCTAAATAAGTATTGTATAGATCTATAATACAGCCCGCACGCTAAGGTAAAGAAGTAACTACTTTCTTATTACATAGGTCCTATAAGGGGAGTTTAAACTAGGTAAGAAGGCAAAAGAAGTAGTATGGCGAGCTACTATATAAGGACACCTACCGCGAGGACAATAATACTAGGCTAAGGCTATAATAATAAACACCGCAAGAATAAAATAGTAGGGTAGGAAAACACTGCTAGAAGAAGTAGGAAGGTACTTAAGAAAAATAGATATAGCGCTACTAGGTAAATATACCTGTAGGCTATATAACTCCCTTAAGTAAGGAGAGGTAAATGTGTTAGCCTAGTTATGGACAGGAATAATATAACTTAATAGGTATCTGTACCGCATTAGAGCGGCAAAATTAGATTAATGTAATTACGGACAGGCAAGAGAAATAGTTAAATACTTCCTCTTTAGGTATATAAAATAGACAGTATATTAAGAGCAAATGCTGCAGTAAACAGATATAAGAAGAGGCAGCTTATCCTTTTATCTTGGGGGGAAGGCGCCAACCGACCCTAGACAGTGGATACCAAACGTGGACGCGGTCCGAGCGACAGTAAAATATGCAATAGCTACTAGACGACTTAAGGCAGAATCGGATTAATAACCCGTCCACCACAGTCAGAAACTCCCCTTTCCCCCCCTTTTACGCTTTAACCAACCCACACCACGCACCCTTGTGCCACCAGCAGATCTTGCTTCAATTGCCGAAGATAGGACACTGAACACTTGGAGGAACAGCCCCCCAAGACTACCTGCTACTAACCACCCACGAGATCTCGCAGAATAAGGCATAAGTAACACTAGGGAGTACTGAATAAGGCATATATACGGGCTTGTACGAGAATATGGCGAGACCAAAGGAAGTGGAATTATGTAATATAGTACTAGTGCCCTTTAGGCTTAGTGCCTCCGGGCGGAATAAACTTCATTATCATTACCTCCGTCTCCTTTCCTTTCTCTAGCTTTAGATCCTCGTTTATAGACAATCCAATCGTACAGGCTTGCGCGACCCTTTTGCCGTGCTCGTGCCTCGATTGACTAAGTCGCTAACATTAAGTATAGCGCGTTAACGCATTGTTGCAGACAAAGTTTTTTTTAGGGTAGGATATTATTAAGGCCTTCCCAGGCAGTATAGGGTAAGCTTAGTATAATATTACGGCTTGTACAAATGCCTCTGAACCGAAGCTTGTAGAATGCTGTATTACGAAGATACTAAGCTAAGGAGAAGGGAAAGGGGGTCGCTAGGACCAATGTAAACAAATATGTAGGGTGAGCCGCTAAGGCGCTAGCTCTGGGCGAGCTAATCACAGGTCAACAGAATTTGGCAGAATTTGGCAGGTAATGTGCGGTAGCGCCGTTACAATATATATATTTAGATTTTTAGTTAGGCGTTAACCAATGAACCCCTGTAGGTGACTATGCAAGGACTATTACGAAGGCCGCCGGTTTTGAAATCCGGCCATTTTATTGGCTGGATTTTAAGCGAATTTACCCCACCAAAACTCTCGCACAGTAATTCTTTTAAGACACTTCTAATGGGAAAGCACGCCTCTGATATCGATAAAGCTGCGTTTTTGGTTTATCTGCAATACGTTCGTTAAGCCGAAGCTGCTAGAAGAGCTAGGTTATCCTCCTTAACTGCTAGTGACGTTAAATTTAGAGCTAGGGAGGTATAAATTCGATATGTAAAATAAGGCCTACTACCTCCTACTCTTGCAGAGCAAGTAGTGTAAAAGGAAGGGAGTGGAGCTAAGAAGAAGATCTTAGATAAGGATGTTTTACACTTACTTAAAGCTTATACGTTAAATAAGAAGTAAAGGCAAAAGCTTTAGCATATTATAGCTTATAAAGAAGGATTTTTTAATCTCTACCATTATATAATTAAGAAGAAGCTTTATACGCGAGGCTTACGCCGCTATAAATTAATAAAGAAACTTAGTCTTATAGATATCTAAAAGGCATAATAATATAAAATCGCATTGTTAAGAAAGGATTGGGGCATAGAAGAGTGGCGGCAAGTAATATTCTTAGATAAGGCTTTAATAATTATCTCCGTAAAGTGTGGTTAACAAAAGATATCTTAAATATTAGGCTAAGAAGAGAGATACCATCCTAATTATATTAAACGGCGATATAATAACTACTTAGAAGCAATATTTTGGGGGTGTTTTATATATAATTATAAGGGGCCCTGCCATATCTATTACCCTAAAACTAATAGGTAAAAGGTAGCTAATAAAGCTAAGATAGAACGGTTAAATGCAGAAGAGATTAAGGCTAAATGTTAAGCTGCTTTTAAGGAACAAGAATAAGAGAAGGAGAAGAAATAGAATAAAAGGGGGTAGGGATAGCCTAAAAATCGAGCTTTGTGGGAGGTGTATTAGAAGAACAATTAATATAAGAAAGGACCGTCTCGCGGTGGAGTTAATAACCTATAATATACGTACGAGGTTCTTAAGCCTTATCTTATTCTATTTTATAAAGAAATTATACTATAAAGATATAATCCTAATACTTTTAAGTATAATTAACCTCCCTTTTTATTCTAATAAAATAACGCTCCTTCGCACGTAAGTAAATGGATAAAGCGACGACTTAAAAAGGAGGGTATTAAGTTACTTAAATATATAGGCAACTCCCCCAATATAAACGCTATTAAGGGAGCTTAGATGCTAATAAGGATTGCAATTATAAGAGATTAGGGGGCTCTACATACGTTAGAATGGACAGATTAAGCTTAGAGAGGAAAGTGGGAGAAGATTCCTTAAGATAAAATAAGGGCTTTAGTTGCTAGAATGGCAGTAATTAATACTATAATTATAGAGTGTAAAGGTGGAAATGAGTTTTATGGGTAGTACATAATTTAATATGGTGTTCTCTATAGGTGGAGGGGTCACTTTTGCGCCCCGCATTTTGCTCGCTTAAAAAATGGCCGGATTTCAAAACCGGCGGCCTTCGTATAAAGAAAATTCCACTCTAAATATAGGCCTAAAAGGCGGCTAAATAAGAGGCTATAAAGCTACATTAGTAACTTAATACTAAAAAAAGGCCTCTAAAGGTAAAGGCAAGTAAAAGGTTACTATATCTAGAATTCCTAGTAATAAGGTAGATAAGGTAGATACAGTAGTCCCCACTCTAGCTTAAAGTCGTCGCAATAGGCAAATTAACCTCCTAAGAAGGTTTCGCACCTAACAAATTGCCCTAAGAGTCTCCGAGCTCTGTAGGTTGTTACACCAAAAAGCGATCGTTACGCGAGGGCGATCGTTGGGCGCTTTGACCCAGTAGTCCATCATTTCTTAATAAAAGGCGCCTTCTCTAGAGCCCTTACCTGAATTCCCCATACCTCCCTTCCCAACCTCACAAGCTCTGACCCAAACTCTTCCAGTACCTCCTCTGCATGTAAACACTCCACACGAAGCTCTTCCTTGTATTCTACATCCGTTCCAAACGTTGCGACCTTCCACTGCCTCTTCCACCTTTCCACCGCTAGGACAGCCTCACAGTGCTGGCTTTGGATATTAGTAGCAACCATGTAGAAGGATGAGCGTTTGGCATGGTGCCTTGTCGGCTTGAAGAGCTTGATTGAAGCGAACTTGTTGAACGTGTATAGTAAGGAAACGGTGTCTGCGGCCTCGAATTTGTGGAGAAGGACGACCATAGTTCCGCCAACCTTGACGCGCTCAAGACCAATGGCAAGTTGTGTGACTGTTAGCCTGCGGGCTTGTCGGTTCTCCCGGTATGCGACCCGGATGTGGGTACGGAGGACCTGACCGTCGCACAAGACGAGATCGAAGAGTTGTCCGGGGTCGAATTGTTGCGGTAGCATATTCCTGGCTTCGGGATGCTCTAACGAAAAGTCTGTGACGCCTATATCTGCAGCAAGCATCGTAACGTCAAGGAATTTTAGCGTCACGTTGGGATCTCTGTGTAGGAGCACCTTGTGCCCTCCCTCGGAAACAGGCAAGCTGAATCCCAGAGCGTGGGCTCCATAGTTCAAATCTAACGTCGTTGCAAGAAAACCGCCAGGGGCCATACATATGTCCAGGATGGTCGGGCTGTTCGCAGCCGTCTTTGAAATCGCGAGAGCACCGGTTGACCGATGCATTTCTTGGCCGATCTCCTTCATCATTTTGTAGAAAATTTGAGCCATCTTCTCGTCAGCGTTGTCGGCATTGTGGCGTTGCTTTTGGAAATATCGATCGCCTTCTGGGTTGCTCCATCCCTATGTCAGTCAGCGTCGTCGCCCTGGAATTGGTTAAGAGTTTCGGCGCTCGATTATGTACCTGCTGTCGGAGCTCGATCAGTCGTCGAAACTCCGCGACATTATCCTGCAGGTACTGTGTTATTATGGAGCTGGCACGTTGTGCTTCTTGATCGGTGGGACATTGCGATTGGTCTATATTCTCCTGGGGGGTGTTGTTCGGTGCATCCTGGAGCAGAGTATCGCTGGTCTCCTTCAGTGGGCTTGTAGGCATAGCCATTGATCTTCGAGGTAGACAAATAGAGAGCTGGGTTCAAACCTTTGAATGGAATGGGGAGCGTTTGCAATATCGACGAGTAATCACGGCTTTGGAGTAACGAAAGGCTCTTACACAGATAGGGGAAGGTTTCACCGGAGTCTTGAACGTACGTGGCATGTGGAGGTTGGCTTCTGAGAAGGCCTTCAGGTGTCACAAAGCTAACCTCATACTGTCTTGACCGGAAGCCAAAGCAGGACAAGACCTTGATGCGGCCTGCATCAAGGTCTTGTCCTGCTTTGGCTTCTCTTCTCTGGCGCGGGTTGAGGCTGGCTGTTTGGAGACTAGGTTGACAAGTGGTTACTATCGTCTAGAGGAAGGCCTGATCGTCGCTATAATCACCTATCATTGCGATAGTGTCTGTATCCTCAATCCCTTCTGATATATCTTCCCGCGTTAGGCCATAATCTGGGACACCCTGAAGCATCCGAAGATTCCAGTATAGAAAGACTAATTTATCTACGCGATGGGTTTCAAGCCGATTCCTCTTCTTGCAGTGAATATAACTGAATGCAGACCAGTTTCTCTCTGCTACACCAGAAGTAGGTGATATAGTGTCGAACTGACCACCCTATGTCTCACTACCCCGCTAATGTCTTACAAACCTGTTTCTATTACCTATTCATTACGTACTACCTCATGTATATATAGTCTCTTTTCTTGGTAGATCAATCTATACACGAGTCCTCCTTTCCTGACGTAATTCTCCGTTCGACATATAGAGAGTGCATATACAGCAAGCTGTACTAGCCGTGGCATCTCCATGAATGTGCTTTTTGTCAGACGGACAAGTCACTCATAAGAACTCTGTCGATTGAAGCTGGCTCTAGAAGTTCTCTATATACATGAGGTAGGGGCAAAAGACTGACGACGACGTTGACGACGATTTGGTAACTGTTACTCAATCGCCACAAGGCCGGTATTGCCACTCAGTCGGTGATAGGTAATGAATAGGTAATAGAAAATAGATAGTAAGACATACGATGGCAAGAAACAGGGTGTGAGTCATAAGGTGGTACTTGATGGTGACCTCAACGTTCGGCACTTTTCCACTATATAGTGATATCCTGCATCGTCATTGCTGATTGCCAATTCATCTGTAAAAATTCCTTCCCTTTCCTTTAGCTCTCGAAGCTGTCCGTACATCTGAGATGCAACCTTGTCGATTGAGGTGGCAATGACGTAACCGTCGTCATTGTCGACGTCAGCCTTCGCCACCCATTTCATGTATATATAGTCCCTTTTCTTCGTAGTTTAATCTACACACGAGTCCTTCTTTTATAACCTTATTGTCCGTTCGACAAACCTTGCCTGTAGTTTCTCCACGGATTTGAAACCACTCCTGCAAAAATGGGCCAAGTTCGTTCATGTATTGAGAAGGGTATTAATAGGACGCTCATAACGTGCTACTAGATCACAAAGATAAGCGATTAGCAAGAGTGGGCTGTAAATCTTTTTGAATCTCGCAAAAATTAATTTCTGCGCATCCTGGCCTGAGATGAATTGAGATTTCATTGCTGTCATCTCAACAAGAAGCCATATAAACCAGGCATGATGGAAACTTCTCAGGTTCGAGACAACAGGAGCAATGTAAACAAAACAAAAACATAGCATTTAATGGGCAGTCATTATACCCTGATGATAGCTTTAATGAAGTACCACCCCAGAATACCTTCACACAACCCAATGGCATCGTTTCAGTGGACTCTAAATAAGTCAATAGTACTACCTTGAACCTCGGCTTCCACGTTATTGTGTGACTCAATTCTACGCAAACGTCTAAACCGAGTCCTATCCCACGCTAAGTTTGCCAGGCAAACTCTGCCCACCCGCAGGCATCTTCCCCGCCTCATAAAACAACACCCAATTCGCCGGGCCCTCATATCCCCGCTGTTCTGGATGGCGCAACCCCGGCGGATGCTCCGGCGCCTTCCCCTGGCAGGTATCCGCGATGCACCACCAGCAAAGGGCAAAGTAGTAACAGTGGCCGCAGAAGAGTCCATAAAAGCCGGTGTTCTTGTATACTAGGGAGGAGGCATGGCGTCAGCTCAACTCTGCTCGCAGGGGTCGTGGAGACAACATGAATATTTCTGTTTGGGGAAGGGGAAAGAAACCCACTCTTCCGACACTTTGCACAATCTACTTGGGCAACTTGCGGCATCCTCTGCCGCTTCAGTACCACGACATATGTCGAGTCCATGTGGCGGTGGTTGGCACTGCGATTCTCGGTGCAGGACGCGCAGTAGATGTATTGCTGGCATCTCGTCTTTATGCAGAGTGTTGCGGGTTTGTTGTATGCTAGCACTGCATGGGATGGCGACATATTAACTTCAGTCTTTGCCAGTCTTTTCTCATGGGTGCCTTTGAGGAGAAAAACGGGGTGGCTGCGTACCTGTTGAACGGACGATCAGGAATGAGAACTCTGTTTTATTAAAGAGGGCTCTAGAAGCTCTCTTATATACATCAGGTAGGTCCCAAATACAATGACGACGACGTCGTCATGTAGTAGGTCATAGTTA
>Ga0307515_10004842_pt1 | contig 27540 bp, 26 predicted proteins | sample 17_EM_MG_FD_194513 | JGI IMG/M metagenome (GOLD analysis project Ga0307515, IMG submission 194513) | Populus trichocarpa ectomycorrhiza microbial communities from riparian zone in the Pacific Northwest, United States - 17_EM | ecosystem: Host-associated > Plants > Roots > Unclassified | place... | reverse complement strand
TTCTGGTAGGCTGCAGAGGAATACTTGGTGTACCGAACTAGGTTGTCGTATACTTGCTGCTCAATGCCCCCCTTGGGATTACCAAGGGCCAGGGGGAGCACGAGGAGCGGCAGGAGGGCCAGAGAGAAGGCGGTGGTTAACATTAACCCCGCACCGGATCAAAGATTTCTGCCTCCAGATCGTGATCCGCCATTCTGGGCCTCCTGACGCAAACGATCGCAGTAGGTGTATGCATCCGTGCGCTCGGCCAATCTTGTTGCCCACCCAAAGACCATGAAACTAGCTTCACAGGTTTTTCGGCACGGGTGTCCTATCGAAAGAGATCATCCACTTGGATACCCTCACTGTTTCCAGTGCAACTTTGAGACCTGTGAGGCCTGGTCGGGTGAGCTCGATGAATGGGAGAGCGCTCGCCTCGTTCGCCCCTATATTCGACGTCTCGGCTTAACCTCGACATGCCCGGGAATTTGACGGCCAGACTTCTGTTCAAGATTACTCAAAGTTCTACTTTCGGGTGCGGCCTAAGATCTCTCACAATAACTTAAACTCTGATCCCGCTGCCGTAGACATTGGTTCGATATCATCCCACCTTGGGGGGCTCGCCAGGTTTCTGCCTGGGAACACAAGTTAATCCAAACTGAATATTGCTACGATTCGCCACATCAGCGCCTGTTCAGATAAAGGCTACGGATGCTGGCAATCATCATGCGGCTCCGTAAGTTTGACATTACCTCCGAGAAGGGGATCGTTTGGGTCCAACGTGGGTGAGTAGGGTGAGGGAAACCCCCTCCCCTAGCTTCGGGACTCAAGCTCTCCTGCACACCCCCTAGGTGCGATCGAATCAAAAAGGGTTGCTAGGGTCAAAAGAGATCACTCGGGGGCCGCGTGCGCCAGTGAGCCCTTCCGGAACGAGGAGCTCTCCGATCTCCGAGGAAAGGGAGAACTCCTGGATCAGAAGTCCAGGAAAGCTCCAGTAACGTCCTGCTGACCACAGAGCCGCTGTTCGCGGTAGTTCAGACTGGCGGTACATCATCAGATGTCACCGGAAGCCTTCCGCTTCAGTTCCACCGTTGACTTCACCTTACTGGAAGGATGTCAACAGGGAATTGTCGCGGAACGATCCGATAATCTAAATCCGAGCCAGAAGTTTACGGTGCAAATTGTCGGATCTAAATTGGGGGGGTGGGGGTTTTTTTTTTTTTTTTTTGCAAGAGGCCTTGGATTCGGGAGAGGGGATAATTCGGTTCACAGGCGGGCTCTTGTACTTTAGTAGCAACCTTGATAGATGCAACGGTCACCGGTCGGGTTTTCCTGGACGCACAGCCACCCATTCGTATCATAGATGCCATCATGCGGCTTCCGGGCAACAGAGGCAGATCGGTTTCTCTCTCATCCCAGGGTTTTAATTCTGCCATAATCTCACCACTCGTGAGGGGATCTAGGTAAGAAAAACCCATCAGGATCGTTCCCCTCGTCCCTCAGTCGATATTGACCCGCACCAAATCGCATCCCCGTCCCAGTCACATGTCCAGCGAATCGGATCTGAAAGCCGCAACGACCAAGTTGGCCCCTCACGAGATCGAGGGATGGCGAACTTCGGGAGATGCACACACGTCCGTTCGGCGACTCTCGCTCGTGAGGGGTGAAAATTCGTACGACTGGCATGCAGATCAGGTTTTGGCGATAACCGAACACCTCTCGGTGGATCATGGGGGTATATTGGAATCCCTCGAGATTGCCCAGTTCGTTCCGGATGCCGGTTCGACGGGGGAAGATCCGCCACCCATCGCGGAGGTGCTCAGACCGGTCGCGCACTCTCTGACGAGTATATGGCTCGACGTACCGGATGTTGGATCGGGGACGCTCCTTGGCATCTTGTACAATTTACCGAAGCTCAAGGAGTTCACGATCTACGCACCAACCATCCGGAGATCCCGTTACGAAGGGGCCATCGCTCAAGGAGGTCCTTTCACGACCGGGAAGCTTGGATTATTCGATTTGGACATGGGTGGAGACAACTTCATCAACCAACTCCTCCAACACCACCCTCTCGATTATCATACGATAGCGCTCAGCCACAACAAACTCATCGATTCCTACAACGCACTCATCAACGCGTCTGGGAACACCCTACGAAGTTTGGCGATTCACGATATCGGTAAGCACGCCCCGATCCTGGCGACCAACGCTCAACTCCCAAACCATGCTCAGAGGAACGTCACTTCAAACGAGTCCACGATCACATATCTGTCGTCAACTGTTCCGAACTCTCTGAACTCGTTTTCAGTGCGGGGGAAATATCGGAAGCCAAGACGACCCGGATGATCACCGCCGTACTGTCCACCGTCTCCTCCACCCGCTTCGAGAGGCTCCGGATCTCCTATCAGTTCGTTCTCGACTCTGACGCCGTGACCGCCGAAGCGGATTCGCCCGAGTGGGACGCAGTGGACGAAGAGTTGGTCAGGATAGCTAGTGAGTCGGACTGCCAGATTGGAGTGACCTTCAACTCCCTATCCGCTGGCGGAGACGCTCCCATCCAAGCTACCCGCTTCCTTTCCCGATTCCAAGAAAAGGGAACCGTCAAGTTTACCTTCGAACCTGACCACCCTTAATTCTACTATCTGTTCTCGCATTTTCTTTTTGTCTTCGGGTTTGTGGTGGTTTTTGGTCAAACTTTTCGGTTCGGGTGTACAGGATGGGCGTTTTCACACATTGTGTATCATTATGTACATAAGAATCTGCATGCAGAGAAATGACAAACAAGCTAGTATACAACTTCGCCTCCGCAAAACCGGTTGAATCACGATCGAGCGCATCTCACACGGTACTTGGCTGCTTTTCCTCTCCAACCTCGACAGAAGATGGAGAGGGAGATTTCGATCCTTTGGGACCGCCAGATTCCTTCCTCTTGAACACTACAGGCATCGTCCACTCCTTCATACGGAACAGGTACGTAAACGCATACGTGCAGAAAATCTATAGGAAAGGTTTAGCTCTCAATGTACGGTCGAGAAATGGGGGGGTCCCTACGTTGAAGGCGATAAACAGGATAAAGAGACCAACGTCCCTCCAGCGGTGAGAATACCGGATGTTGAAATTGTTGCGGAGAAATTCATCCGCCGTGCGGTACGGACAAAGCTGGCATTGCGAGGTCGCGCTGGGGTTCGAGACGTATCCTCCGTTGGCGGAGATGTACGGTCCGAGGTATTGGGAACACGTCTGACCAGAGGGTGGATCGATATACGCGTACTCGATGCTGGAACAGTTGACCTCTTGTCCACCAATAGCTAAACCGAGCGCGTTACGACGTTGAATCCTAGGGGTTAAGCGCAGCGAACTGACCGTTGCCCAACATGCCTTCGACAAGGTACGTGTACGGAGAGACCCAATACATCCACCGCCACCAACCAAGTGCCCTGAACGGCTGCAAGACACCATTGCTAGATCACTCGGTGAGCCACGTTGCGGATCAGAGACTCGGTAGACCACATACAAGAGCAACACAAAGTTGAATATCGAGGTGAATATCAACGCCGCGACTTCAGGGTTCGGAGCCATAGACGCCACGGCCTGTCCAATGGATGTGTAGTAGGCGGGTAGCAGCACCGAGACCATCAGATACGTGTATCCGGCCCGAGAGGTGGGGTAGCCGACGGTCCAATACCAGCAGAGGAAAAACGCCGTGCCACAGAAAATGTTCCATGGCAACTCCATGACAAGCTGGGAGGTGACCCACGCGGACCAACTGTACATCTTGCTGGGCCGTTCGCGAATCTCGTAAATACTCCTCATGGCTATGAAAGGAATCTGAAGTTGCTGGGCAGCGGGGATCGACACAATTAAAGCTGTAAACACAGAGAACAACTTGTCTTGGGTGCCTTGTAAGGTGTTCGGACTTTTCCAAAACGTAAATCCGATGAGCAATCCGCACGCGACGTTCAGGAGGAACTTGGCGTAGATGTAGGTAGGGTCTCTCCAGAGGGATCTCGCGTTTCTGACAATCAGAATTCGGGCCTGGTGGAACCAGGAGGTGGAGTATTCCGAGTGAAGTTCTTCTTCGACGGGTGGGCGATTCCTGCCCTCATAGTGGATGCGGTCGAGCTCTTCTAGAATGGCTCTGGCCTCGGGCGATTTCTTCCACACATCGTTATGCCAGTCCCGATCGGACGTCGCGGCTGCACCGGCTCCAATAATATCGAGCATAAATTCGGCACTTGATGTACTTTATCAGAACAGGAAAACACCCGTCGACGAGACTTTACTCACGGGTTTTCTCCTGGTGCGCAAGGCCGAGATCCATTTCCCTCGAAGTACTTGATCAGCGTCGTCGCGTTGTGTCCCAAATCGCCAAAGTAGACAGTCTCGCCCCCCCTCTGCAATAGCAGGACGCGATCGAAGGATTGAAAGAGTTCCGCAGACGGTTGATGAATGGTGCAGAGGACTGCTTGCCCGACTTCAGCGAGGGTACGAAGGAACGCTACGATGGCCCAAGCGCTCTGTGAGTCCAAACCAGAGGTTGGCTCGTCCAAGAACAACAGGAGCTTCGGCTGGGGATGGGCGTAGATCAGAGGATGAAGTGATACTTGTTCAATATAGAACGGACCTTGGCAGCTAACTCGACCGCAATAGTCAAGCGCTTCTTATGTTCAACGCCAAGGGAATCGACGATGGCTTCTGCGAAGGCCTGCAATCCGCACATCACCAGGCATTTGTCAACGCTGAGAACACCATCTCAGCAACAAATCAGCCACCAATTGAAACCCGGGCACGTACTAGTTCTGTTTTTCTTCCATCGGCACAGATTGTGGTTGTCGCAGGACAGCGGAAAAAAGAACAGCCTCTCGCACGGTCGAAGTTGGTTCGTGAGTATCCATCTGTTGACAGTACCCAGTTTGTGCTTGGAAATCCGCAGGTAATGCCTGGCCATTGACGAATTGATCTCCTGTGATTACTCCGACATCGGCTCTGTGAGCGAGCACGTTGAGCAAAGTGGTCTGGAACCCGCCCACCGGCGTGAGCGAACGAGAAACGAAGTACGCAGCAACGGGGGACTGACCTTTCCGGCACCGGATTCCCCCATCAGAGCAGTCAGCTTTCCAGGGACCACCCAACCAGTTACGTCGTTCAACAAACGTCTGTTCTCTCCCCCACCGACGGAAACGTGATAGGTGAGGTGTGCCCAGGACATAATATCCGTCGTCTTCAGAGATCCTTTCAACGAGTTCTCCGCCTCCTTCGTAAGTTGTGAAGTCTTTTCCTCTGCATGGGCGGAAACGGCAGCATCGTCTCCACCTCCACTGCTGTTCTCCACATCTCGTGGGGGGGCAGTGACTCTCGGGACGTTCTTTGCACGTCGCTTGAACTTTGTAACAGAACGAAACTCGGCCGCGCCAGAATTAATTTCGGTAAAGGAGAGGTAAGTGATGAGGAAGAAGAAGCCAAAAGCGACAAGAATGCCAAAGTTCCTCCACGTGTGGCTGTAGGAGTACTCAAACGACAGGCTGACGTATCGGTTGCCATCGACGTAGGGTTCGCCGGGGATTGCCCCAGCGACGGGACAAGCCTGATTCTGAATGGTGACCCCCTCATACCCGGGGCCAGAGGGAACAAGAGACGAACAGGTGCCACGCAAGGTGCGAAATTCGTTCGTCAGGACCGATTCGTACGCGTATCTGATAGGCTATGTATGATATGTGAACAACGTCAACTTGCGACGATGAAAGAGAGAGATCTCACGTTGATGTATATGATCCATCGTAAAGCACCTATCATCTCCGGTACTGGAATCTGGTATCCAGTGTAGAGGACAAGGAGAAGAAGCGTAACGCCAGCTACGGCCTGCGCTGGGGCAGGGTCTGAAAAGGCGGATGCGATGGTTCGGAAATAAGCCTTCATCACGAGGGACATCGTAATAATGAACAGGTAGAACACGCTGTAGAATGAATTAGTCAATGTGGATAAGGGACAGATGAAGGTGATGCACAAAAATTGACTGGCGGAGGCTTGTAGCCCGACCACGAAATACAGTACAATGCAGTAGATGGTGAGGGTGACGAGGGTAATCGGGATGTCCGCGATCGTCATGGCGAAGGCTTCGATGAACGGGTGGTACATTGCGGATTTTTTGTGCCGGAGCACGATGGGTCGTTGTCCATACAATGTTGGGATCTCGGCAAGTGGAATCAAGGCGGTGAACAGGACACCTAAGAAAAGAATGCCTCCGCGGGAGTAGAAAGCTGATGTGTTTTCCGGAAGCCTCGCGAATACAGTCCCAATGATCACTGACATGATCAAAAAGGAGCTGTAGATACTCAATAACGCGTGCTTGGCTGAAAGGGAAGGTGAACTCACAGAATCTGTGCGACTTGTGGTGCTATACTGCCGTTCAAGATCTGGAAGCGCCGAATAATAACTGCCCACGTCTGCATCGAGAGCGAAACAATGTAGGGGCTACTCTTTCTCGCAGTATTGGCATGCTCCTTCCTTGCTTGCCGGGTGTAAGATTTGGCCAAATCGTCCTTTCCGACGAAATCTTTCCGGTACGAATCCATGTCTTGTTCGTTGATCGTAGCGACGTCACTTTCAAGGAACCTCCTGGCGAAATCGTCCGCGGTTCGGGGTGCACGATTTTCGAACCCTTTCCGGACATTGCGAGCATTGGGGTCTGTGACAGCGACCAGGAAGTCAGGGGTGGTCTGACGATTGGCAGGCTCGAATCCGAGATCGATGAAGTACTGGCGAGCTAGATTCGTAGGACCGAAGTAGACCATGCGACCCTCGTAGATGAGGCAAATCTTATCGAAGAGTTTACACACACTCTCCGAAGCCTGATAGGCAGTGAAGGCAGTAGTGATGCCTCGGATGTCCGTGGCAGTGCGGACAGCAGTGGCGAACTCCAAAGCAGTTGACGAATCCAACCCACGAGTGGAACTGTGAGCCCTGTGAGACGCTGAGAAAAGAAGAAGAGGTTTCAACCCACTTATCCCAGCAGTTGATCAGACTACGACAGGCGATAGCCTCCGCAATAGACACCCGCTTCTTTTCACCACCAGATACACCACGGATGGTCGCGTCGCCGATCTTGGTTTTCCGACAGTGGTTCAGGCCGAGAACAGTCGTTAGGGTGTTCGTGATGTGGTCTATGTGGTCCTTCCTGGTTGTACCAGCGACGCGAGTGTGAGGGGTACGGGTCTTTGCGGCGAATCGGAGCGTTTCTTCTACGGTGAGCGTGGGGAAATGTACATCATCTTCAGGAATGAACTATGGATCCAAGATATCAGACGTGGGGGATAAAGTCAGAATCAATGAGCAGACCTGCAGGTCACCACGATAGTGTGCCCCCATCTGGTGCGTAGTGAGGGAATCGTAGTAAACTTCACCCTGTACGTCATGATAAGTCTCGCGTTGGTTGGCAATCATCTTGAGGAAGGTAGTGCATCCTGATCCAGGACTACCAAGGACGACTGTGGTGCGCATAAAGTTCCCATCCGATCCGAAACAATGAAGTTGCGGAAAGGAAACTTACGAAGCATCTCGCCTGGTCTGATGACACCGTTAAACCCAGAAAGAATATCGCGCGTTTCGGGTCGTAGAGTGTGACGGATATTATCGTAGACGACCTTTGGGTTCAACGTAGAGCCCACTGTATTTTGAAAGGAGGAGGTGGCGCCTGTCCCAACTACGCGCAAGTCCTTGAAGTAGACTCCGACGGTCCTAGGGGTAATGCCCGCGCCTTCCAGTCTAAGGGGCGGTGAATCGCTGCACATACAAACGGGCAATTCAGTACTGACTGTTTGAGCGTTTCGCGCATCGTCTTCTCGAGCGAAAATTCAACAGGGAGGGTAGGTTCGGATACATCGTGAGATGCTACCCCGGGAGAGTCTCTGGGACGTGACGGCCCTTCCGCCGTAGAGTGAGAGGATGAGTGCATGAAGGGAGGAAGAGACAGGGGTCAAGGCAGGAGGGCGCGGGGGGACGCGCTCAACTCTTTTTACTGTGCTCCATACTTTGATTTAAGTAAATCCCTAAGTTTGTTGGAGAAGCAGGATAAGGAGGTGGGTCGGCATGACAGAATGGAGTTGACCGAGTGGGACCGGATTTCCGTTGCCGCGGTTGAGCCGAGCCAATTCGTCATCAAGATCACATCACAACATCTTTGCTTAAATTCCGAATGCTCGCGCAGGGCACTCAATCCTTCATTGCAGCCAGGATCCATTTATCCCAACAGCAAAATTGCCCACAACCGAAGGGGGAGGGCGGGCGGAGCAGGTTTTCAGTCTTTCGAAGCTCAACCCTCCTTGACAATTACTGCGGGCGAGATGAGTAGTCATCCAGTTATTACTGCACCATTGGGTGCCTATGCCCTCGTGTTTCTGATAAGTAGTCACCCATCGAAACCATTCCATTAATGGGCAATAACGATTTCAAATCTACGCGAAATTAAGCAACAGAGGGAGCTCAGCTCTTCTCACGCTATCCGATACCCGTCTGATACTTATTCTTGTGACGCGTCCCCTCTCAGCTTGTCTCGGCGCAAGCCCGGATCGGCGGAGCCTGATCCACCTCACGCTCCGTGTGAGGGTCTTGTGGCAAAGGTAATACAAAATTTGAAGGGGTCGGGTCGCGCGAGTCATTTCTGTAATCGAGACTACAAACGGTTTGTTATCGCCTTCAACCGATAACAAAGTAGATGTAGTCCAATGTCACGCTCAAGATAATCAATTTATGGCCGGCCTCGCAGCCGGGATCCCCTCATCCTAACCTATTCCCCACTAATCTCGCGATGCTTGCGTCTACTATAAACCCCAATAATCAACCCCAGACCATTCATTTGGGGATGGAAAAGTTAACAGAAGAGACGAAACACCGTTTTGGCTACAAGCCTCACGAGTGGCAGCTCCAAGCCGCACTCAAGGTCCTCGAGTGGAATGACGGAGTTGTCGTCGCTGGGACCGGTAAATGGAAGACGGTGTTTGCACTCCTTGGTCTCGCAGTGCAGCTGTCGAAGGCCAAGAGCCTCTACATCATCGTTTCGCCCTTAAAAGCTTTGGAGGGCGACCAGGTATGTCCCACAATCAACGAGGCAAGGCGGGGTTAACCGTTGACTACCGCCGGTGAACGCAGGTCACTCGAATGAAAAAGGCAGAGGCTGCAGCCTTTAACGAGAACACTTTGTAGAGGGACATTAACCCGGACAAAGGCGTGCACTTGATATTCGCCTCGCCCGAATACCTCCTTCGTAACCCACGCATGAAGAAGGTCTACGCCGACGAGGAGGCCCAAACACGCATTCTCGGTGTGCTTGTCGATGAAGCGCACGTTATACACGAGTGGGCGGATGGCTTTCGGAAGGACTATCATACCACGAACTCAAGACGTTCCGAGTCATCCTTGGGAATAATGTGCCATGGTGGGCCCTGTCTGCAACGTTTACGAACCCGATCTTTAAGAGCGTTACGAAACACTGAGTTTGATGCTGGTACAGAGCGGCCGAACCCGAGTCGCACAATAAATTCGGCCTATGGAATCCACTGCGACCAGCTACCTCTCACTGATCCCGTTCACCCCTGAGGGTGCCCAAACCAAGGACGACATCCCAAAGACCATTGTATTCTTCCGTTCAATTTCCGAAACACGAGATGCGTGTTTGGCCATGGTAAATCTTGAGAGGGCAATGGCGGCGCACAAACACGGTTCGGAGGTCATTTTGTCCAGGTTCATGTGGACGCGACCGTCACTATGGTTCCGGACGACGGGGACTTGATTCGTCTAATGTTCGAGCTGGCTGACGAGACGACGCTCTCCCGCGCGCGATTCCCAACGCCACCCCGGATGGGACGAGCCTCACCCTCATCTTCGTTGATGATGAGCAGCATGTGCCAACTATACATTTGCCCGAGCAGAACCCAAAAGGAAAGATGAATATATAGAAAAGGAACCAAGGGTTTACTAGTGTTCGTCAGCATCTTTGTGACCCCACTTGACAATTCTGGTGACGCCTCGTTGCTAGTCCTCCACCCGGCGGCGAGCGAGAATGGAGAAGGTAGACAGAGCGTTGCCAACGAAGCCCATGCCCTTGGATTGAACAACGGCGTCGACGATGACAGGGTACCTAACGATGGCGAGTGAGCTTCGAAACAAAAGGAAGTGAAGCGGAAGAACGAACCATCTGCCGTATTCCGCAGCGGTGTTGGAGTGTTCAAGCCTGTACCAGCCCTGGGCCTTGACCAAATCCCACCATGCTTCGTCGGTAACACAAGTTGTCACATATGACTGCTAGTCAAGGACCCGGTATTCGTCTGCCTCTACAAACTGAACCCGGGAAGCGTAAAGTCTGAAATGAATTACTTGAATAATCAGATATATATACAAGTCCCCCCATGCAAAAAAAACGGACCTCGGTTGCATGGAGGCCAGGCTGAGAGACCTCAAGCCTCCCACACTCTGGCCGTGACGCAGGTGAGGCGTCACAGTGGGTCACACATCGGTCACCCACGGGATAACAAGGGGATAACGATGATTTGTAGTGGGTACCAGTCTGACAACAACGAGGATAACAACCGATTACAATAACAGTTTCCCACGACCCGACCCCTCCAAAATCTGTACCTTTGCTTCAAACCCCTCTCCGAGCAGAGGGCGATTGCAAATCGCCGGGTTTGGAACGAACCTACCCTCTCAGCCGCACTTTTGCTAAGCTCACCATGGGCATTCATTCAGCGCCTAATATTTTAGGCCTCCCCATACCAGACTTAAAATAACAACAAACTGGGGCTACGTTCTGTGGAAAATGATTCATCGAAACGCAGCCGATCCCAATAAACATGTGAAGGATTGGTGGTCAGAGCGCGACAAGACTCGCACGCCAGAAGTGTCTCTTGAGATCGACAAAATGAGCATCTTTTCATGAGAATCTTCCTGATAGGGGGCGACTAGCCAATGCTTCTGATAAAATTTACTCCCGGGACGGTCCTCCAACTGAGTGTGTGCGCCATATAGCTTCCGTCGGACGTCCACGACCCTCGATCCAGGCACAGTACAATGGTGATTATTACTTGTCCCACATTGTGGTTCCAACCATTTCGTTGTTGTGGAGGACGGACATACAAGCATGTCCCATGTAGAAATCGATAAGATACAGGACAAGACTGGGTAAACGAGGTAAGTCTGTAAAGCAATTCGAGAGATGCACCAGGCATTTAACAACATCCACCAGAGCTCTCCTGCTCTGGAGACTCCCGACTCAGAGTCGTACCAGAAGGTACACCCGCCTTATCCCCAGCGTGTGTTCCGTGTTTCTCCGCGCTATAATCCTGGTCAGCCGTGATCTACAAGGAGGACGAGAGTGACGTACCGTTGCTGGATTAGTTTTGTCATCGTGTAAAACATCTCGTCGACGTTCATGGAGTCCTTAGCGGATGTTTCCAGGAAGGGGATGTTGAGAGAGTCGGCGAATTCCTGTTTTCGAGGGCGCGAGGACCCAGTCGGTTAAGTAACAGCGGCGGGTCGGCGAGGGGCGTACCTTAGCAATGCTATACTCCACAACTTTCTTCGCTACGAGATCGGATTTGTTACCAATCAGGAGTTTCTCGACGTAGTCCGCGGCGTAACGTTCGATCTCTTTCAGCCACATCCTTACGTTTTCGAATGATTCTATTGGCAAGGAACGTAAGTTTCAGCGAATGCACGAACGCGAGACGTGTACCGCTGTCCGTAACATCGTATACAACTACGATGCCATGAGCACCACGATAGTAAGCCGCAGTGATTGTGCGGAAGCGCTCTTGACCTGCCAGAAGTTTGAGTGAGCGCTACACCCCTTGGTTCACTTATACGAACCCGCTGTATCCCACTGGTGGTGGGGCGTCTGGTGTATTAGTATATTTATGGAATGATTCCAAGAAAGGGGCGCACGATTTGGAGCTTGATTGTCTTGCCGTCGACGTCAATGGTACGAATCTTAAAGTCGACTCCTATCGTGCTGAGGTAGCTTTCCGTGTAGGAATCCTCGGCGAATCTCAGGAGCAGGCACGACTAATTTTGGAGGACTCAGTTTGTCAGCCACACCTGTGGCTTGAGAGACGTACCTTCCCTACTCCAGAATCACCAATGAGGAGGAGTTTAAAGAGATAATCGTAGTCGTTGGACATTGTTGAGTGTGGATTATCGTCGTGGTCGTGAAATAGGGAGAGAGTGACGCGTAGTATCGCACGGTGGCTGACGCCAGAGGATCATCACAGCCGCCACTTGAGCGGTACCGTTGTTGCCGTCCAGCACCGATCGGATCACCGAGTTTTTTTTCCTTCCCCCCTCCGTCCACAGAAGCAACGTAAGTCTCAGTCCTCACTATTCTTCTCTCTTGGGATGATTTTATCTCAGACCTGTACCGACCTCCTTGCTGGGGCCAGAGGACAACCTTATATTGCCTTTTTTCTGACCCTTCAATTTCACCAAATACCCGCTGTCCCAACTTGTCCTGACCTCGCTCTCACTTAGTTCTCGATGAAGGAGCAACAAAGCCCTTCAGTCCGTAATTCGTGAACACTCAGGTGGTCAACCTCGTCACGACCTTCGTCCACTTCGCATACGAAGGACACCCTACATGTGCACCAGCCTCCATAGCGCACCTCCAGTGTGCTAAATACATCGAATCTTTTTCATCAGAAGGTCGCCCTCAACCCTATTCTTCCACCCTCTCCCGGAACCCACATGTTCACTTTCACCCTCGGAGTCCTATTTCTCCTTTGCACCCGTACGCCGCGTTCTCCTCTCCCGATGAAATGATCCGAAAGTGATCTTCACGATAACCACGCTCGCCAGGTGTCGCCGCTGAAACCACTCTGTATATCCCCGGAGCAGACGAACAGCCGTTGAGCGTCCAACAGCTCGGAACGGATGGTGATGGGAGAACGTCGTGGGTGATTGGACCTGGAACGCCCACCGGGACATTCACAGATCCAAACGTTCAGTTCATAGGTGAGAAACAGAAAAGATACGCGCTGGTTGCGATTCGGCAAGCTAACGTCGGTTGTACCCTAGCCACCCTCGTCGAAGGTCCCTCGGACGCCGTCCTCCAAGGATCGATTCCCGGAGGTCCTGCATTTTCCTACTCTTGCGCCATAGCCGGGAGTCAAGCGAACTGCCAGCTCGTCGCCTCGGACAGTACAATGACCGAGACCACAAGCATCATAGAGATCGTCAGTCCGTTTGTGGTTCAAGGAGGTGATAGTTCTAGCTCTAGCATTAACTCAAGGCTCCCTTCTTCGACGGTCACTTCTATGCCCCTCAGTGTCACCTCTTCACCTCTTTCAACCGCGCCCATAATCACAACCCCATCTTCTGATCTTCCTCCGCAGCCCACCGTGACTTCCTCCAATTCGGCTCACACCCGGAACCACCAAAGGTCGTGGATTTGGCTAGTGTTTGGACTCATGCACGCGTACCATATGTAACGTCACACGATAGCATACGAGTGGTACAGGCGCTTGGCTTATCAGCGTTATCGCCCGGTTTGTACATAACACAACTCGTGTTCAAACAAAGTTAACACCGTTTCGCATTCGTGAAGTAAGAGCCCTTGATTATACAGAAGAACATAAGGAGGCGGGAAAAGATGATGGCGCTAATTATACAGCCCATGAGGTACGTGACTAGGCGTTATCGTATGAGATATTGCGGAAACGTCGCTGTGGCGGGAGACAGAGGAGCGTGGAAGGAAAAAAAAAGAGTAGAAAAATTAGAATGAAATAAATGAGACACTCTTCCAGTAAGAAAGCCAAGAATCGATGTCTTTCTCCGTCAGAGGTTGAGCAGCGGCAAGCGCGGGTGATTCACGTAACGCATTTTCGTTAGACATACGAGGAGTGATCCTCGTGGCAAAAGGGTCCACCGTGCGGTAGGTCTCTAGGAGGGCAATTGCTGTGGTCTCGTTACTCTTGGAGGACGTGGTGAGAGTTTCCAATCGGGCCAGCCAATCGTGGAACGGAACGATGGGGACGCCAAGGGTCTGGGCGACCCTACTGAAGATGTGTCGCCATGAAATCGGTTTTGGATGTGCGATGTGGATGATGCTCGACGATGTATCGCGGATCTCAGCAATTGCCGAACCGGCGACCTCCAGGGGAACCCAACTGGCATCCTGGATAATAACGGTCAGCGTACTGCCAATACATCAAGGCAGAGATCGCGTACAGTTGGAGAGTCCGGAAGGCACTTGAGGATGGCCGCGGATTGAACAAGAGACGGGAACCACTCCCTCGTCTTCCAGTAACCGTTACTCGAACCAGACACCTGATCTACTCGGGCGATGATGGGACGGAGGCTCGTCTGTGCAGCAGCAAGCTGGAGGAGACGTTCGGCTACCCATTTAGACTCGCTATAACCGTCACCCAGAGCAAGTTCCGGCCCTACAAATTCCTCGGCACACAGTCCGCCGCTTTGAGCAGCTAAGGCAAAAGAATAAGATGAAAACAGAAACCGATCCGGGGAAGAGGTACTCACAGCCACGGAGGACAGCGACTGAACTGATGAAAACGATACGGGGTGGGGTTGGGAGAGGAGACGACAATGCCAAGTCGATTAGGTTTCTTGTACCCCTGATCAAAGGTTCGAACAGAGACAAGTCAAACGACCAGTTGATGAGCCAGCCAGCGTGAATGATGTGTGTGACTGTGGTACGGAGCTCCTCCAGGAGCAATTCTCCAACCCCGAGGTCACCAGAGGCAAGATCGGCGTTCAAGAGTGTCAACTTCGGTGTGTCCACAAGGGAAGGATCGAATCCACGCTTCGCAAGGGCCCCCTTCTGTGCTTTCACTGGGTCCGCAGACGGCCGGTTCAACGCGTAGATGTGTTTGACGTTTGGGCGCTTCAAGCAATCTACCAGAATGCTCGATCCGATTGAACCGCTCGTCCCAGTGATTACGATGGTGTCTTCCATAGGGGGTGGCGACGATGGGATGTGATTTTCAAAAGTCTTGGAATACCTTTCGACCATCTTGACAAGAGGGTTTGCCAGGTTGGCCGCAGGAGAGCTTTCCGTAACAGTCCCAGCCTCTTGCATCTTCGCCTCCAGATGGTTCCAGGTCATTCCACCCAAGAGCTGCATCTGAGAGACCCTGATGTATGGGCGGAGAGCCTCCGAGATACGCGTGGCGGCCAGCGAATCCATACCGTAGGAGGTGAAGGGGACTTCGGGGGAGAGATCGGATGTGGATAAGTCCAGCAGGTTCAGGACCGTATCGAAGACATTCGATTCGTTTCCCTCGCGAACGGCGTTGGTAGTCTCTTCCCTGGTGATCAAGTGAATAGTGTCGGAGGCCAGACCGACTTCCTTGTGCATCTGGTTCCAGGGCATTTCGGGAATGTAATATGGCGCGCGGACGCCAGAGTAGAGTTTGAGCAGGCCGTCCTCGAGGTAAGCACACAGATCTGTTGGCCGCGTTGAGCTCAGAGTTTCAGACGATAGTGGGCAGCTTACCATCTGGACTGAGCATCGTCGATTTGATGGTACTCTCACGCGCCCCTTGATAACGAGAAAAATAGCCGAGGTGCGAAATGGAGGGGACAGACACTGAGAAGGCGTTCTTGTGGCGTGCCAAGTATCCGTCGACAATCGTGTTCGCCATTGCATAACTCGACTGGCCAAGGTTTCCAATCAAAGCGCTGACCGAAGAGAAGGAGACAAAGAAGTCGAGGGTCTGGATCGGGGTGATAGCATCCAACGTCTTAAGCGAGTCCCACTTGGCGTCGACCACACGACGGATACTGTCTTCGGTTTGATTTGCGAAGAGACCGTCTGAGAGAACGAGGGTCATCAAGAAGCATCCTCCCAACGGTTCCTTCACACCGTCGATGAGCCGTCGCATTCCAAGTATAGAAGTAGCATCGCAGGCTTCGAATTGGAGGGAGAGGTCGCTGCATCGTTCCATGTATGCGACTTTGAGCCTCGTAACTTCAAGTGCGTCGGTGTCAAGGAACGTTCGGCCACGGCGAGAGGTCAAAACGATTTTCTTCGCGCCACGCTGAGAAGGGCTTGAGGTAAGACTCCGCGGCCTGGAGTGCAAGCAAACCACTTACTTGGTACATCCACAACGCGAAATGAACCCCGAGGTCGCTCATGCCGCCGACCAGTAGGTACGCCTTCGAGGAGCTAAACAATGGGATCTTCTTCTGATCCAGCGGGATCGGAATCATGAACCGGGAGAGAGTTCTCGGGCAGATGACCGGGGATTCGGAGATCGAGCGATTGACTTTGGCGAGACGAAGGGATGTCTTGACCAAATACCCAAGCACCCAGGAATCCCTGGAAGTCATCTGGAATAACACGTCGTCCCAAGAGAAGATAGGCCCACGCCATAATCCAATTTCTGGTCGCTCCGCGAGTTCTTTGGAACTGGTGAGGATAAGATCGAACCTCTCATCGTCGTCAATGGCGCTTGTCCGAGTTTGGATGAGGGAGGGAATAGTTGAGCAAAATCTCCCCAATTTACTTGTGACAGCATTTCCGTCTGCTAGCAAGACCTTGAGGGGTGGCTTGTCTGGGGTTCCACCCGCAGTTCGCGCAGGGCCCAGAACCAGGGCAGTAATTGCACTCGCGAGGGCGTACTCCGTGAAAACGTCAGCCTCTTCGTCAGCATCCAAAACCATCACAGAACCGGCGGAGCAAATGAGCCTGTTGGACACTTCCTGGTGTTGAGTGAGTCCAACAACCCTCTGACCGGGCTTGAATTTGAAGTATTTGCTCTGAACGATGGTTCCCGAGAATCCCCGGTAAGAGGAGACGGATTCAGACCAGTAGCGGATGTTGACCAAGAGCTGTTGGTCTCCGAGGGATGGGAGATGGCTCTGGACCAAGCCGAATGAGGCAGACCTCCAATCACTGTTACCCGGATCGAACTTGTTGGAACGGGAGGGTGGAACAGCTGGCAGGACCCTGGGGACACAAGCCATACCGTCCTTCCTGAAATGAACGATGGTGTCGTAGGCCAAACAATCTCGGTAAGTCAGTATCCAGTCCACTCGAGATGATTCGTCGGTTTCGCTGTCGAAAATCCCGAGATGAACGCCCCAATTGGTGTATTCGCGGGACAGGCTCTTGGTGAGACCCTGTGCAGCATCCCCATCGATTCCGTCGGTAACAAGAATCCAAAGCGAAATGTCCCTGTTGAAGTCGAGGCTCTTGATCTGCTCCTGTAGCTCCATCTCCTTGCCGAATGTGTAGGTGAGGAAGCGGTGATCCGGATCGGTGACGCCAAAAGATGACTCTTCAGCAGGAGACTTCTGCGCAACGAATAGGAATTCCCATCCGCCCCCGATCTCGGTCGAAGGTTGGAAGTCGACAAAGCCTGCTGATCCGGCGAGACGCTCCCAACCGCCCGGAGAGATTGATGGATGATCCCTTCCGTCCGTGTAACCGAACCATTCCGAGAATCCACCGAAGACCATATCGGTCCATAGGGAGCCAGGCGTGTTTTTCCAATTACTCCCGTCTAACTCCACCACAAGAAGGGAGCCGCCAGGTATGAGAACTTGATGAAGCGATTCGAGAACGCTCTCGACTTCCGGGGCGGCATGAATAACGTGGAGCCCCACGACTATATCAAATGAACACGGGGATAGACCTTGTTCCTGGGGGGGACGACACAGGTCGTAGGCTTTCGGGGAGGCGCGGAGATACGATAGTGACTTGACTGTGGCGTTCGCGAGGGCGAACGACACATCGCTCACAACATACTCGACGATCACGTCATCACGGTTTTCCAACACGTCACAGATAGAACGAGTTAGAAGGCCGGTACCTGTAGAAGCATCAGTTTGTGCTCTGCTGGTTCTTCCGTGTACCCGAGGAAAAACTTTACCAGCTCCGACCTCAAGAACACGAAGGACCTTCTTTCCTGAGTTGGCAAACGCGGTGATGGTCTGATCGAAAGCGTTCGCGGCGGCCTCACAAATAGGTCCGAAGAATCCATCTCTGCTGTAGAACTCGTTCAAGATATCGTCGGAGAATAGGGCTTGAACAGTCGCCTGTGATACTGTGGATGAGAAAGGTTTCGTGACTCCTATTAAAATACTGACCGTGGAGGTCTCGAACACTTCATGGAGGACATGACTCAACCGATCAGCGACCTGAAAATAGATGGGCCATTTCGTCTTGATATCTTCCACCACGGAAGGAGAGGGGAGAGGCGGAAGGAGCCTCGTGGCAGCGTCCTTCGCGAATTGATAATAACGTTGTCGATTGAGATCATCGCCAGCAATTACCCCCCTATCAAGTGACCGGCGGAGGAGGAGTTGAGCCTCATGATCGGCGATGGTCAAAACTAAATCTGCTGTTTCCTTGTTCGGCCTGGACCAGCGAGTCGTACATCGGGGGAGAACAGTAGAAGTCACGATAGGTTGCAAGACAACCTCGTACCGACATTCGATCCCGGGGAGAGACGAAGTTGAGTTCCTTTTCAATTCAAATCCAGTCATGGCGACCAGTACCGATCCGGTGTCGTCGTAGGCGGTAAAATTGTAGACCCGAGTATCTATGGACCCATTGAGCTCATGACGTGCTTGAAGTAGAATTTACCTACCAGGAGTCCACTCCCGTAACACATAATGAGAATATACGAGGCTCCCCGGCTTTGGAGCTGCGTAGAACGCAAACTTACGGAGTTTTGAGGGCAAAAAGATAGATCTGTCATCGGTTGCCTGCGCGATAGTTGGGTGCAAGGCATAATGGAAACAAGCATCCAACAGGACCGGATTGAAGACGTAGCCGGAAGCACTACGGATCAAAGTTCGAAAACGGTTTAGCCAAGAACGAGGAGAGGTTGTTTATGCTCACCGATCGGAAGCAGATGGAATTGAGATGACGGCCATTCCCTCGCGAGCAGTTCCACGGAGTTTCTTCAACCTCTGGAATTGAGGGCCAAACGCGGCAAATCGTTCGATCAGGTCGTAAAAGTCTGAGGGATCTATTAGCTGCGCTGATGGACACAAGCATCGTGGTTGAATCACCATGAGCGTCGATCAGAGGGAAATTGGCCAATTTCCGTCGAACATCCATCTTAGGCAAGGGTGTTACGATGTTCTGGCTTGATGATCCAAACGAGTGGACTCGGTCATCATAAGTCTTAGCGAGCGCATTTACTTGAGATGTCTTGATGGCCCACTTGCACCCCCGATATTCCAGTCGGACGTCCAATGGCACCTCTGAAGTCAGAGACAGAACCTTTCCGAATTCTATGTCCCAAACCAACCGCGCGCCAGTTTGCAACACCTAGGGGGAAAGGAACCGTGAGCGTGAATGAAAGAATATCTAAGATTTACAACGGGAAATTGATGCTGAGGGAAGGAAGTGAGTTAGATGTCACATACCATATCGATGAAGGCAGCAGCCGGCACAATAGGTTCTCCATTTATTACATGTTCCGCAAGATCGGGGAAGGTCTTCGCATTCATCTTCAGCAACAACGAATATCCGGCATCGATGGGGGCGGCCTCGCGAGGACCATCAACCCGTAACGGGAATGTACGACGGGTGAAAGGATAAGGAATGTCGTAGGCGGGGTTGCGGCTCGCCCGGCCGTAAAGCGTTGTCAGATCGATTGAATTGACGCCCAGTGTGACAAGGGCTCCAAGAGAAGAGTAGAACGTGGCGAGTTCGACGGGAGTGGGAGAATTCTTGGCTGGCCGACGCATAGGGCAGACCATTGCACTCGGCGAGACCCCGACGCTTGAAACGTAAGAGGACAACGCAGGATGCGGAGATATCTCGACAAACGCAGCGTCAGGGATATCTCGTAACATCGCGGAAATGGCTTGATGGAAGTGAACAGGTCGTCGGATATTATCCCACATGTACTCTGGAGTGAATTCGTGATTGAACTTTGCGTGATCAGCGACAGTCGAATAGCAGGGGATGACAGGCACGTGTGATCCTGGATAACGATCGAAGACCTTCCGAACGCCATCAAGGTAGGCCTCGCAACAGTAGTCCATGAGAGAACTGTGAGATGGTGTGAGTGTCTGAACCTGTCTGGCGAAGAATCCCTCTGCCTGGGCGACATCGATGGCTCTCTGGACCAGCTGTATGGAGCCAGAAATGACAGTCGCCTCCGGGGAGTTATGACATCCGATTTCCAAGACGCCGTCGGATTTCTCAGTGACGCGAGCCACGATCTTGATGGCATCCTCATATCCACATCCAAGCGCGGCCATGCCAGCCCCATGGGGTTCCGTCATCCTCATAGCTTTCGAACGGGCGATAGCGACCTCGAGTGCCATCCCCTTTGATCCCGCCCCGGAAGCGTACAGCATTGCGGTTTCTCCCGCAGAGTGACCGACGAGGATATTTGGCTTAACACCGACGCTAGCCAACAAGTCGAAGAGTGCGATCTGCACCATGCAAAGCGCAGGAAGGGTGTGTTCGACTGACCATACGGCAGGAAGTGATGAAGGCAGAGAACTGTCAAAGAGACCAGTAGTCTTGATTAATGAATGACCGGTTACATTCTCGTAAATTTGATCAAGTTCGAGAATAGTTTTCCTGAAGACTTCGGAGGTGACGAATAGAGACTGGCCCATTCGTAGGTGCTGGGGGCCCTGTCCAGTGAAGACGAAGGCGATTGGAGGCGGTGCCTTTGGAACAAGTGCAGGATTTGGAACGGCAATAGCTGTGCCCGGCCCGGTGTAAAGGAAGTGGGTCCTAAAGGGCATTTGCCTCGCGCGGCGAGCATGTACGACGGCTTGGGAGAGAACCTCCGATGACGGATTACTCTTGAGAAGATCGATGAGTGTCGTTGCGATTTCTGAAGTGGCCCTGGGAGACAAGCCTCCAACGACGAACACCACCGGCTGATTGGATTTAATTCTGATCTCAGAATAGGCCGGCTTGGGAGGTTGTTCCAAGACAGCATGTCCATTTGAGCCGCCTATCCCCGAGCTAGCCAGAGATATCAACGACCTTCCTGCGCCGGACCGTGCGCCTAGCGGGACTAAATCTGTGGGCACCATCAGTCGATATTTATCCCAAGCAATCTTGGGGTTGGGGACACATAGGTTCGCGTTCGGCGGGATTTTCCTCTTCTCGAAGATCAGGCAAACCTTCAGGAGAGACGCAAAAAACGCTGCAGCCTCGAGGTGCCTATAGAACCGACAGACAATCAGAAATTTGACCCCACGAAAATTTCTGCAAAATGAGATGGACATACCCAAGATTTCCCTTTACACTCCCAACGATAAGATCGTCGCCCCGACGGAAAATTTCCCCGGCAGCGTTCGCTTCAATCGGATCTCCGACCACCGTGCCTAGTGTTGCAGGTGCTGGGTTAAGAGGAGTGATATGAGGTCTGTCGGAAACAACGTACCAGTTGCGTGAAGTTCCACATAATCGACTTCACGAGGATCCCTCCCGGCATTGAAAAAGGCATCACGAATGCATTGTTGTTGTAGTTTCCCAGAGGGCTTTGAAAGCGTCACGTCGGACCCGTTGTTGTTGATGGCGGTGCCCAAAACCTGTCATGGCTACGATAAGGGAGGGACGAGCGAGGAGGTAGTGAACTGAATCTTACGACGGCATAAATGTGGTCATTGTCGGCCAAGGCAGCCTCGAGAGGTTTAATAACAATGGTAACTGCGCCTTCACCCCGCACGAAGCTGACGATGGCAGACATTAAAATAGAGTGAGGCGAGCAGTAAAATTGGCAACATACCCGTTAGCGTTGGAGTCAAATGGTTTGCATCGGTCTGGGGTAAGAATTCCGTTGTTTGAGTAGATGAACCAATCCCACATGCTACATTCATTTGGGTGAAAAAGTGGGGAGCAGGTAAATCTGATCCAGCGCCTACTCCATGTTGTATTGACATCCACCGACGACGGCGGCCTCACAATCCCCACTCTCAATCGCGCGTATTGCCAAGTGCATTGCAGTTAAAGTAGAGCTGCAAGCGGTATCAAGGTAGAGGGACGGTCCTGTCATATCGAAGGTATAGGCCATTCGATTTGCGAGCGTGTGAACTCTCGTCCCGATATTACGGTAGTCGAGATGGTCCTAACACGACAGGAACGTCAGACCCCCTCAGAGTGAGACCAAAACAAAGGATTCGAAGCCGCCTCACGTAAGCAGAAGCTTCCATGTTGGTCCCAGCAGCGAAGGAGCCAACTTTTCGTCCTCGGTAGTCGATGCCGGAGTCGAGGAGTGCGAGGAATGATAGTTCAATTAGTCGACGAGAACTGGCGGTCATAGCAATGGCATCCTTTGCGCTAACTCCGAATTCGACATTATCGAAAAGTTGTGCATCTTTGAGGAAGGAACCAGTGGGATTGGGGAATGTACCACTGGACGGCGATCAACGGTCGGGAAGGATCGCAGGGTGGAGTGTTGACTTACGACAGGCCCTCCAGTCTTTCTTGGGGAATATCCTCGAACGCCTGCTGTTTACGGGACAAGAAATCCCAGAATGTGCGGTAGTCTAGATTCCCGGCAGAATTTGGGCCCGATGGTAGCTGGGCGGCGAGCCCAACCTTTAGGAAGGCAGTGGGTCAGGTGAGGAATGGGTGCGAGAGTCGTGGGACATACTATAGCGACTGGCATACTGGCCAGGAAGAGGATGTAGGGCGTTGACAGGGAGGGAGGGTGAAGACATGGGTGGTCATATAAAGCGGAAGAGCGTCGGCTTCAGAGACCGGGGGAATTGAATCTGATGATCCCATACGCGGTTGGCGCGATTACCAGTTGGTCGGACTGCTCGATGCATTGGACCCTGCACGAGACACCGGCGCTTTGGATAAAGATTTGGATCAAAATCAGAGAGAACGGGATGCGTGGGTCCAATTCGCTTTCCCTTTCTTTGCCTGGTTGTGCATCAATATTTCAATATTGGTAAACGGGAACGCGCTCTCATCGATTCCCGGATTCCGATCCCTTCTGATCTCCCGCTAATCTGGCGCGTTGGCTAACACGTTGCATTCCGTGCTATTTGTCGTACTTCCAGCCAGTTACATGGGCGGAGTTGTGGTACATCCAGCGCGGATCCAGAACACTCACTGGTTCGGAATAGAAACCGCCGCTGACCCCACTCCAGCTTGGCCCACGCGAGATCAGCGTCCAGTACAGTGTTCGGCGATTCTAATCCCATCTTACCTAGCAAAAAGGGGAAAATGTCCGATTGTTGGTTCTAGAAGCACGCCGCATGTGTGCTAGCACATTCGGCTTCCTGAGGGGGACGGGACCAGTAGAAGGCAAAGGAGCTCTTTCTGCTTCGTCTCCACCACTTGTTTTTGCCAGCTGAACGAGCGCAACCACGGGGAATCCCCTTAGCCAGGTTGAAATCTCCGGCAGCATCCTCGGGTCTGCACTTCGGTCCGTTCCGTTCCGTGACGGCATCAATTCAGTTCCGTTTTCGTGATGACTACATCCACACAAAGGCATTTTTCTCGTGGTACACCCCCTCGGCAGGTTCATGCACTCCAGGAGTTTCTCTCAGCCAGGTGTACTCCTCATTACTCCAGACCACGCCGTGCTCACCGGTTCCTTGCTCATCCTCCTCGCCGTGTCTGCTGTGCGTATGCTCCACTTATGGTTGAGACACTCGCTAACCATCCCGCACTATACCTTCATCAATACCTTGGCAATGGGTGCTCAACTTTCCACTCTTGCTTGAATCTTTCTTGTGCACAACGGGCGGCCACGCGGTTGACTTATATCTTGCCAAAATGAACGCACCAAAGTCTGCGACCAAAATTTCCTTGTTTGAAGTACAGATGGACCGGGGTTTGTATCCTCGTAAGCAGTCCGGCAAATTCACCACCATTCACCCTGATAGATGTACCGACTCTAGCATTATACCAAAAGAACTGCGTACTTGTCTGGTAACACTCGTCACTCGGATCGGCCGGAGGCCACGTGTCATCGCGAATTCTCCCTGACACGATGTGCAGTGGCACAGTCTCTGGTACCGTAATCCTACACGAGGTTTCTCACGCTCAACGAGGTGGGGCTTTCCAACATAACCTCAAACGCTGGATCACTGCGTGCTTCGCTCTCACCCTGGTGTAGGTCCTCCAACACTGAAGTGTTGGCGTTTAGTACGTATACCAATACTTCCGGCCGATCAACAACAATATATATATTGTACAGATAATTGGCCAAGCTTTCATTTCACACAATCCTTGGCTGCATCTGATTTGTTACGAGCATTGATTGCGTGGCGTTTGTCGACTGCCCATAGAGTCATCTCTCGTTCCGGGGGCGCGGGTCTTATCGCGAGTGTTTTCGGTAAGACCATTCCGGCGCTCGGAGTTGATCAACTATCGCAGCGCACCACAGAAGTTTTCATGGAAAGTGCTCCTCTATTCGCGTGAGTGACTATGCGGGTGGTGTTTCGTTTCCAAGCACCACTCCCCTACAGGCTGTTCATAACTCTGGCTTTCGTCGCCTTCCTGGCGGAGAGTATGTCCAGTGTTCAATCATCGACATGGTCAGTCCCATTGGTCTTCCTTTTCCCGAGCTAACCCAGACCGGGAATTATATTATTAGGCCACCCCCGCTGTTGGAATCGCCTTTTCTATGATCGCAGCCGGCCTAGACTATGTCGTCTGCCGAATCAACCCCTTTTCCTTTGCCCCACTGGGTGGAGAGCACGAGCACACAGAATTGTGCACCATGCTCACACGCCCTCTACAATCGAAAGGGCGGTGCGCGAGCTTCAAGCTCCTACCTAATGGTCTGTATCAGACACCTCCTTCCCCCCCTTCTACCAAACGTTCACGAGATCGTGGTGGGCATTGTTACGCAACCCATTCACCCCATTGTGCTCCTTTCGTCTGCACTCCACACCTACTTCATGCATCTTATTGGACTCATTGCGTATCCCATCTGCTATCCACGTTTCGTTGCACACTACCGTACTCTCTCGCTTCTCCCCCCCCCCCCCCCCCGAGATCCCCCAAGAAGCAGATGAAATTGAATTGACGTGCAAAATACATCCCCCACGTTGTCAATTACGCCCAACATTCTTGTTTGTCTGATGTTCGCTTAAACACTCCCTCCCCCGGATGGTGTTCCTGCCCGCCCACTTGTTCTCTCGATCATTTCAAATCTTCAGTCGGGACAACTTTTACGACAATGTAAAATTACCGTTAGGATTTCACCACGAGAAGCACACGCCGAAAAATAACAAACTCAGAACATCACATAATTCACCCTTTCTTTCTCCGCGTCTTCTGTGCTCATGGGAAGATCGACGGTATCGGATAATCTCTCATCTTTGCGCCAGTCGGGGTGGGACGGGTGTCTGTATCAAATGTGTCGGTGGAATTACCCTAGTACTGGCGTGGTCGGACAACCGCGCGCCACAGAATCGCGTGGAGCTCTGCACCCATTGGGTCCGGATAGCCGATAGGTTGTGAGGAGACGAGAGGTTACATACGTGTTGATGCAATGTGGGGAGACGCCAAAGTCTTGAGGATCGCTGCATCGTTGTGATCTCGTTGTGGTTTGAATGAACAAGCACGCACCGCGGACAGGTACATAACTCCAATTCAAAAGATATATGCGAGTGACCGGCGTTGATGTGGCTTGCAGTGCCCTCGCTACAGCGTTGTATGGGATTACGACGCCACGTGGTAAGAATTCTGGAAAGTAGTCTAGAACGATGTTGTCGCAACTGATAAACGCACACTCCATCCTATCAACACACGAACCTCCAGGTTTAACCCCATCTTTACTTCGCCTTCAACCTTTGATGCATATGTGATGCCTCATCATATCAGTACCTCAGTAACTGCACCGCTGAACAACGTGTAGGACCTCGCTAGTGCCTTTGATTCATTTCGTAATGTTGGGACGCTTGGACCCTAGGAGTCCGTCTCGGATGCAAAACGCCGGGCCATTAGACTCATACTGCTTACCAAACTCACCTGACGGAAAGCGGTAGAGTTGCTGCGCTGCTGATTTTTCAACGATGAGGACTAGGCGTGGCAGTGCCTGATCGGTACGGGGTGGCACGTAATTTCGATGCGCCCTTGCGCAGATAACATTGCGCGGGTCCGGAATCTTGCATACTCCTCCCAGGAGCTGTGGGACGGGCTCAGATCGTTTTCCCGGCTGGAGTCCAGGCGATGAGAAACGGAGGGGAGGGACCATCAAGCTTGGTCCAGCCAACACTAGCCTGTTATGTCAGACAACACAATTGAACACTGGACGGAGCCCGAGTTTTAGGATGACAGGATTTCAGAGAAGCCGATGCGCAGGTGGAAAAGTACGTTGATGTCAAATGTCGACTACGGCGGGTATGAGTCCACAACTGCTACTTGTGATACTTAACTATCGTGTTGGGTTTGGGGCACCCGAAACCGACTGTATCCGCTACAAGTCGAATTCCACGGGTCACGCTGGTATCGCCGAGTGGGAGTTCGTCAACGGTCTCCTCTTCCTGTTGAAGTGGACATGGCGGACATAACCAATGCGTGAGCGGGCGTGCAATAAAGTCGACGCGTCAAGTTAGTTTCTTGGATAACGAGACCCACACCCTTGCCGCTGGGAAAATTCCACTGTGTGAACGGTGCCCGCGTCTACCCACCACCTCGGCACTTGGAAAATCGTACGGACGGGACTAAGTACACGACGAGGCATATTCATACCAGGACTGACTGAATAAACGCTCAGATTTATCGCTGGAGTGAACACGTATATAACCACGTTAATTGAACGTTCTGCCGAACCCTTGTCCCTTCCAGCAGCTCACAGTAGCAGGTAGGAACTCCTGAAAGTCATATCGTGGTGGAAATCGCTTCATTTTACGGCTTTCTGGCCAGTCAGTTACATGGTGGAGGTTCGGCACACCGCGCGTTGACCACGTCAAAGACGAAGTGAACCTCCTCAAGAAGTCACTCGATGATCGACCATGGCATTTTGACTGCATTGCCGAGCAGATTTCCAGGATTCAAATATTCGGAATATTCAAGATCCACTGACCTTTCCGAGCCCGCGTTAAGAACGAGGAGTTTGTGACATTGTTTGCCGCGATTTCTTAGCCTACCAGATCTCTCCCACCCGTACTCACAATTGTCGCTCCTAGCCTACAATTTTTCACACTCTCAACCTCGAGGCAAATCATATTCACCTGTATCTGGACCAGCTGGTGTGCAAGATTTGTGGACCAAGGATTGTATTCCCAACTTTCTGCTGTCATGACCATCGAGGGTGTTGGTTTTGGCGGGGACAAACAGACGTAAACAAAAACACGATCATCGGCACGGTTGCAGGTTACCATAACAAGCGCTGAGAAAACTCTTCTTGCCGTCTCGAGAGCGCAGATCGTGCCCTTAAATAATATAAAGAATCGAGTGTAAAAATGAGATGCTGCGCTAAGCGCCTACGGAACTTTCTGTGCAAGGAATAGCGGCGCGGGAAAAAAAAACAAAAGTTCCCGGGACTTTAGTACCGGGTCTTGTAGCGTTTTCGTTTACCTCCGTCCTGCAAAAAACGCAAAAAAGCGGGCAGTCACCTGATACGTTCTCAGGATCACATGGAGCCAGCCATGTGATTCACG
>Ga0307515_10004841_pt1 | contig 27540 bp, 41 predicted proteins | sample 17_EM_MG_FD_194513 | JGI IMG/M metagenome (GOLD analysis project Ga0307515, IMG submission 194513) | Populus trichocarpa ectomycorrhiza microbial communities from riparian zone in the Pacific Northwest, United States - 17_EM | ecosystem: Host-associated > Plants > Roots > Unclassified | place... | reverse complement strand
TAAGTGCTTACAATAGTATATACAGCGCGCTCTTAGGCATGGAATACTACATCCCATACTCTCACACACGCATCTGCACCGGAGCTCACGAGCTTGCCTTTCACTCCGTCTTCCTCCAACCAGAACACAACGTTGACCCCTCCTAGACCAGCATTCTTGACCGCGATCTTCTTCATCGGTTTCTCTACACTCCAGACATACACGTCGGTATCAAGCGATCCGGTGGCGCAATGTCTGCTATCGGAAGTCCATTGGATCGAATTGACTCTTGCGGAATGGAAAGCCCATCTTGAGGTTATCAGCTGTTGAAATTCGAGCAGTCAGAGAACGCTTCCTCAGTTCTATGAGTTATGTCTCGCCTTTTTCTCCTTCGCATCGAATAGGAAGAGTTTCCCGCCCGACTGGATGGGGTTAACCTCTCATCAAGCGAAAGCGATTCACACAACTCACATCACCAGAGACTACCATTGTGCCGTCAGGCGAGAACCGGATTGCACTTATCGGACCCTTGTTGCCTTCCAACATTCCGGACTCCTTCAGCGACTTACCGTCCCAATTGTATAACCTGACTTTTGCATCCTGTGTCACCGTTATGAATCGCCGGTAAGGCGCACGAATGGTAGAAACAACCAACCTCTCCTCCAACGGCCACCAGAGAACCATGGGCGTCGATTGCGCTTGGAGTGAAGGAGGTTGAGAGTTCAAAGGTCTTCTGATTGTCCCGAACCACTTCCAGTCCATTGATCTCGGCTAAGAACACCGATCCATCCTCTCCAACTGCGATGGATTTCGGTTGGGATTTCGTTGAGAGTGAAGCTGGCCTGGGAAAAAAGTAAGACCATTGGACACGCCGCTCTACTGTACCCACTAACGTGAAAGTTGGACCATCTATTTCTCTCAACCGATCATCGAATCCCACGGAGAAAACCCTCCCATCCTTGCTGGAGGAGAGAGAAGTCACAAGACTCAAGTGACCGTCACCACCAACGTGAGATGCCTCGCCAGTAGCAGAGAAAGACAACACCCTTCCACTGGCGGTACCGGTCAAGAATGTTCCCGAACCGGTTGGAAGAGCAGCGGTTACCGCTTTTTGGGGGGCCTAGAGACGCGGCGTTGCAGCGGAGGCATGAGACCCAGGGAATGTATCCTACCTGGATAATACGGGATGGTTTTCCTGACACTCGTTTGTCGAAGATGTTGAGATCGCTGGACATTGACAGAGAAACGATCTCATCGCCATCTATCCATGTACCTCCAACCTGTTGATTATCAACACCTGGACCGAGCGACCATGATGTCACCAGCTTGCTTGCTTCCACGTCCCCTGAGTTCGCCTTAGAAAACACGTTCCTCGCCGTGATATAAATCCACTCACAGAGTTTGACAATAGAGTCGGCGGAGACAGTCATCAACTTATTACTGTCAGGACTCCACCCGCAGGCTGTCTAATGACCGATGCTGGTCAGCCATACTTTACTATGTAGTGTTTCCAATACCCACAATCGAGCCTGTATGGCTATCGCTGGTCATCTCCGCAATGGTATCTCCAGATGCACCGTTGTAGATGAAGATTTTGGCATCGGAACCAACGCTAGCGAACTGGTCCCCGGAGGGCGAAAACCTCACGTCTTGCACGAACTTCGTGTGCGTTCTGATGGTCTAAACGAGTCGTCCGTGAGAGCGCGGCACTGCAAGCTCCAAATATCGTGATAGGACCTACGGAAGCGTACTTGAACGGTACACCTGGATTATCGGATTTGAGACCTAAGCCCAGGGTTGGTGGGAGAATCGCTCTTACCATGGTGAAATGCAATTGTGACATCATCCGAGGCGGTCGCAGCCCTGAACGGACGTTGATGGCGAATCGAAACGGCGTTCACGGTCTTTGAGTGTCCAATGATATCTCCAGTGGACGAACCGGTGTCGAACATGAACGCATGGCCAAACCTAGCTTATACCGCACGTCAGCAGGTTCCACAGCGAGCCCCATTGGATTACTGACTTGTCGCGACCTTCGCCAACGGCGATGATTCTCTTGCTCTCTCCATCCCAGTCGAGATCGTTACTATAGTAAAACCAGGCGTGGTCGATTATCTCGTTCGCGCAAGGCATATGAATTAAAACAACATACATCCTTCCGGCGAGGACTTTGTATTCGCCCTTCAAGGTCCTATCCTCTCCGATTGTGTCCCACACCTTCACTGGTTCAAACAAGGTCAGCACGTCCGAAGCAAGCCCCTGGAAGGTAGGCATCACAGACTCACCGGTTCCGGTGACGTCTGCAGAGGCGCAGTAAAATCCTGTAGGAGATATCCTGGCGACAGTGGTGTTGTGTACATGCCCAGTATATACGTATGATGCTCCAGGATCCTAAATCCAATGGTTTGAATGAATTTCGAGGAGATTGTACGTCGTGCTACCTTCAGGTCACGAATCTACAAAAGTCAGGCTGGTTAGACTGGACCACAATCAGGAACTTCGCCTTACGATGATCGTCTTGCCATTAGCATACAAGATCTTATCTTCCTTGCTGCTCAACTTGGTTGACGTTCCCCGAACGGTATTGGGGTTCGCGGGGTAGATCGTCGATCTCGTGAACGACATCGCTTTGGTTTCCGCTCAGTTGAGAACTGCCTAGTCCTATCGGTGGATGTGGTACTGCGGGAGAGATGTAACCACAGAGGGAGTTCCCAAACTGGCTACGCCGCCGTTGCACGGTCATCACGCCTCTGATCACGGGTAAGTCTGTGGTGACGTCTTCCACCATCGCCGGGATGTTCAAATTCGACTTCGTCCAGGACGGCGGCGACGAACGGACTCAGAAAGCTCAGAATGATAAAAAAGAGGCAAACGAGCCAGTTCTGACGGAAATATCACTGATTGAATTGGTACGTACCCCACGATTATAAGCTCGGTGGACACTGTGACAATGGTTCCCTTCACAGTTGGACACTTTACCCTCCCTCATTTCCTACTCCCCGTTGCATATACCGTCAGCAGGGGACCGTCCAGAAATTTCCTTCTCTCGGCGGGACCTCTTTGACGCGCGATTTCAACTTATTTCGCAAATAGGCACCGAGAAACCAGACCAACCGGTCGAGGGACTGGAATTCCTCGACGCCCCCTCAGACCTACTCCCTGGTGTGTACGAAGGTGGCCTGAAGACTTGGGAGAGTAGCCTTGATCTCGTGCATGTCTTGAGCGGTGCCGATCTCAAAGTCACCGGTAAACGCATCTTGGAGGTTGGCCACTGCCGTGCAGTTTGTCCCCACACACGAATTGAACAATGCGCATTAGGTCGGTTGCGGAACCGCCATACCTTCCCTTTACCTCCTGTGTCAGCTCTTCACCCTCCCTGAATCTCAAAGCACCGGCGAATCGCACCTATATCTGCAAGATTTCAACCGGTCGGTGCTTGAACTGATCACCCTCCCGAATATCCTCCTCGCATGGTGTAAGTTCCGAAATTATTCTTGGGTGACCACGACTCACCGACACACAGACATGTCGCCGTCATCCGCTTCCTATCGGGACGCGTTCCGAACCGGCACCGACGTTGACGAGGATACAGAACACCCTCCACTCCCTCCGTCTGACTCTGGGGCACCGGGCGAACTTCCTATAAATCCATCACTTGTCGCGGCGTTCCTGGAATCACTCTCTAACACAAACTTGCACATCCACTTCCTCTGCGGTGCTTGGAGCACGTTCAACAACGATCGTCGGTTCGACATAATCTTGACATCGGAAACAATGTATCAGCCGGAAAGCATCCAAGATCTGTTGGATGTACTATGGAAGGCGTATACCAACCCACCATCTCTAACCATCGATGCAACGCTCGAAGGAGCTGTGCAGGAAAAACTGTCGCTGGATGACCCGACATGTTATGTGGCTGGGAAGGTTCTGTATTTTGGGGTTGGAGGGGGACTCCCGGACTTTATTTCCGGGCTGGAAGATTCACGGGGCTCCCAATGTTCAAGAAGGAACGGGAAGTGGGAAGTGCTCAAAGAACATTCGCAAGGCATAGTCAGAAAGGTATTACAGGTTTCCTGGGATTAGGACGTGTTACTCGTTATACAGCACCTGTCTCAGTGGCGAATGTGGTTTCTCCATGGGGAAACTGAGCCTCCATCGAACATCGCTGAGCGTATCTCCCCACAAAGTCTGCCAATTATCACCAAACCACGCACGTCACGGGCAGATTAATATGATAGGTATGGTACAAACTTGCAATCTAATTAGCAGTCAACGCTCAAGCCATGGCCGGATGCGAATGCAAAGAAAGTATGAGATGTTAGAAGTCGTCGTGACACCACGGGGTGAAAAATCCTCAGCCATAATTCAGCGCTCCGCCGCCGTTGGGTGGACCAGGAGCTTGACGGTTGTCTCTCTGCCTACCACTTCTTCCAGTCCCAGGAGGTAGAGGCCCAGGAGGCCGTGGAGGTAGGTGTGCCGGTCTATTGTGTGCGAGTGTAGAGGAAGGAGGGGGAGGCTGGTACGGGAACCCAGGTGGCGGGGGGCCATAAAGACCAGGTGGGGGAGGGTAGCCTCTATTATACGGTTGCGGAGGTGGTTGAGCAGGAAGAATGGGGCCAGGTATGAATCCCGGTGGGGGTCCTGTATAGGGAGGTGCAAGGTAGGGGTTGAATCCATTAACGGGAGGGGGACCTCTGAACTGCCCTCCGGGTGGTGGAGGACAGTGTTGCCCAGACCGATCGCGCAGGTAGAAACCAGGGGGGCCAGGGTTCACGCCATTGGGAGGCATTTGCCCGACAGGGGGCCTTTGACCGGGAGGTGGTTGCATAGCTGCCACCGGTGGACGTCGACCACGCTTGTCTAGTTCGTGAGAGGCTTCATAAACTGGCAATCTGATTACACGAGGGGATAAAAAACGGAATAAGTCAACGCCGAGTACAAACCAAACATCAGTGCGTGGGACGGAAAAGTCAGCATTCGATACGAAATGATCAAGGGTAAGTAGTGAGCGAATCCCCACTTTTTAGGGTCTGCGGGTAACGGATCCGTCCAGAAGTAGTCGTGGTCTAACGCTTCGGCTGCGGAAATCCTCTCTCTAGGGTTGCAGGTCAAGAGTTTGTCAAGCAAGTCGCATGTCTCCTTGCCCAGACTACAGAAAGCTATGAAATCATCGCCACAACCGACTCGCTGACAACGTACCTCTCATACATGTGCTTCAATCTCCGAGGATAGGATTCCGAAAACCTCTTCACGCCCTCACATCCGGGGAGTGCGTCATAGTCGGGCCACGTATGTTGGTTGGGAGTGCCGCATAATCGCCAGATCTTATCGAGTTGGTCAAGGTCAGAATTCCCAGGAAGGATCGGTTTTCGAGTGAACATCTCCCCAAGAACACACCTGTTTCGTACGTGAGAAGACCCATGAGGGGAACGGTAAAAGCCACGCACCCTATGCCCCACACGTCAATCTCTGCGCCATATTGTCTCGCGCCCAAGAGCAACTCAGGCGGGCGATACCACCTTGTTACGACACAGTTCGTATACCTCCGCCTATGGGAGCCGGTGTCCGTTGCAACGGATGGGTCAAACGTCCGTGCAAGACCAAAGTCCGCTATCTTCAACGAGCCATCGTTGGAGATAAGCAAGTTGGCCGCCTTCATGTCACGATGTAAAATGTGGTTCTTGAGCGGCATGAGTGTTTGAGGAACAACTATTGCACGAATACGTACCCGATGCATGTACTCGGTGCCCTCCATGAGCTGACGCATGTAGAGCTTTATGTGACTTGGTGATAATTTGACACGCTCGTTTTCCAAAAGACCGGCAAGGTCATGGTCCATGTATGGAAAGACCATATGTACAGAGACGGGAGTGCCCTTGCCTGGAACGATTGACCAAAGTGAGTTATGGTCACGGGGACAAAGTGTGCAAGCTGACCCCGAACAACAATCATATCAATGATGTTGATGATGCACGGGTGTTCGAGAGCTTTGAGGATCTTGATTTCTCGGAGGGCGGTGACAGGCATCCCTTCCTTCTCGTTGTGCATAAGAATCCTCTTTAAGGCGACGACATTTCCTGTAGTTTTCTGGATTGCTTTATGTACCTCACTGGAAGATGGTCAGATTGAGGGTGCCGCACCAAAGCGGAGCTCTTACCCAAACGTCCCTTCCCCCAACTTGGTCGTAATGTCGTAATCGTGAATTGAGCCGCATCCCGGGAACGTGCGGCCGTACGCTAACTCCTCTTCTTTACGAGGGCGTCGTGTCCGTTCAGAACGTTTCGATCGTGGCGGGGGAGGCTGATCGGGAGTACCTGGTTCAGTTTTCGGGACATCTTTGGCGGCCTGGGCAGGATCAAGCGGTGGAGGGGAGCGGCTGAGCTTGGGAGTAGGTGGTTTTTTCGAAGGAACGGAAAAGGATATTGGTTGATGCTCTGGAGGTAAGGATCGTTCTGGAGGAGGTGGGGGAGGGGGGTCCGAGGGTGGCGGTGGAGGGGAATGTAGACCGTACGGTGCATCATGGGGAGGGCGAGGAGTTGCAACATAATCCATTCTAGGGGATCTAAGCGGAGGGGAAGGGGACCGCGGCCGGTGATCATAGGATGGCCGCCATGAATCTCCTTCGGAGCGGTCGTAACGATGCGGCGGCGGGTCGTCTGGACGGTAGTATCGGTCGCGAGATTGGTAACGAGAATAGTGGTCTCCGCCCCTATCCCAGGTCGACCTCCGTACGTCATGCGGGGAGAGGTTTGGACGTGGCGGTAAACGGTGCTTGGGGGAAGTCGAACGGGATCTATCTGAAGGTGGAGACCGTGTTCTATCGTAGTCTCGGCGAGGGGGGAGATCAGAAGACCTTTGTGCACGACCTGACTGCCAGTCTCGATCGTATGAAGGTTCGTATGAATCGCCTCTGAACTGACGGCCACGCCTTTCGACAGGGTGAGGGTGGGAGGGTCGATAATGGGTTGAATCGCGGCCGCGCGGTCTACGGTCCTTTGAGTGTCCGTTTTTAAGATCCCCTTCTTGAAGCCTGAATTCAGTATCCGGTGACCTTTCGTAGATGACCTTGTCTCGGGATTGGGTAGAGGAAAAGGGGATCGAAGGAGGCAAGTCCTGTTTTCTCCTGAACGGAAAGGCGACTTTTGACTCGTACTTGGACTTTGAGGTAGCATTCTTCGACGTTGCGGACGCAGGAGACCCCTTGCTATCGTACGGAGGTTGCGCAACGACATCATCGAGTTCGCCTTCCTCTGGAGAAGATGTCACCAACCGCTTGCTCGGCCGCAGACGTTCAGGCGAGGCTGACGCGGTGCGCTTCGGTGGCAATGGCGGAGACAGTGTCATTTCACGTGGCTACTGCGCGCTGGATCCGATGTCCAGGCAGCCAGTGTCGAGGCAGAAGGACAGCCGTGAGTAGGAACGTTCTCACCTCACAGTGGCAGAGTTGGTGTAAGTGTTTGGCTTATGTAATAGTATCGCCAAATATGGAAAGAGGTGGGAATGTGGGAACCAGTTTCCATTTGTAGAAAGTCACGCCATTACCGAGTATCGACCCATTCCTTGAACTGACTCTCAAAAGCTGCGCTGGTGAGGATGGCCGCCTCTTCATCTTCTGCGATGACCGAAACGCACCTGCCATCGCCTCCGTCGTCAGACTCGTCGCTCTCGTCGCTTTCCAATTCGCCTTCTCCTAAGGAAGAGGAGGAATCGAGCGAATTCTACAATCAACTGGCTTCACAGCTCGACCCCTTCACCTATCTCCTCCAGCCGGAGGCTATGGCTACCGACGATCTTATCCAGTCGTCTTCGGTGGACGAGTGGTCTTCGTTTACTTCTCTCGCTGACAACGGTATTCACCCTTCCCAATACAAAATTGAAACCATGGGCTTTGGCGGGGAGTTTAACTTCGCTATGCCCATGGACCTAGGCTTGGAATCCACTTTCATTGACCCGTCGGCCCTACACTTCAACACGAGCGTCGTTACTCAGCCAGATCCTTCAGTTCACGCCTTCAATCCCACTCAAACCGAATTTATCCCACCTTTGTTGACGCAACTATTGGACCAAAGCGGACCGCACTCTGGGCGTAGGCTCAGCGTCACCTCGTCTTCGTCATCCTCTGGTGCTTCTCTCTCCCCTATACTGGAACGGCCGACCCCTGAGATCACCGCGGCGATTCCTACGAACGCACACGAGGAACTCGCCCAAAGAGTCCTGCAAGCAATCGGAGCAACCCTTGCCGTCTCACCAAATGTCTCCAACCTAGCGACCGGTACGTTCGTTTGTTCCTCAGGGACTTGTTCTGTGTTAACGGTCTCGTCCACCACAACAGGTCAATCCAAACTTCCAATCCCTCGTATAAACAAACAGGCTACCGACACTGCGGTTCCCACCAAATCCTCCATCATCTCCCAGCCTACTCCTGAATCATCTCCCCCGTCGTCGAGCAACCTTACTATCACCGGTCCAGGGCGTCCCAAGACCGGCCATACAATTATCGAGAGACGTTATCGCACCAACTTGAATGCCAGGATTACAAACCTCAAGCAATCTGTCCCTGCTCTGCGAGTCCTGGAAGCTCGTTTGAACGGTAAAGATACCAGTCCAAATGACACCGTTGACGAGCGTGGGTTCGTCGATGGTGTTAAAGTTGGACGGAAGATGAGCAAGGCGAATATCTTGGGGAAAGCCACCGAATATATCAGGTTCGTCTCCACATTATCCTGCCTAAACCTTCCTGACGACGTGCGTATAGAGTTTTGAAACGGAGGGAAGCTCGCTTGAAGCGCGAACAAGCGGGATTGAAGTCTCTGATATCCGGACTTGTAAACGGTCCAGCTCTCCTCGAGGCATGGGAGGTCCAATGGAGGGAAATGTTTGGCGGAGAGGAGAAGGATGAGGTTGAGGATGAACCTGGGAGTGATGAAGAGGATGAGGGGGAAGGAGAGGAGGATGAGGAAGATTCGGGGAGAGCCAGGAAAAAGGCAAGGACTGTTAAGATGGTCAAGCCAACCAAGGTTCCCTCCGTCCTCCCTGCCACCCCGAAAGCCACCGCTGTCACAACCGCCCCGGCAATTCTCCCAGAGAAGAGGAAGCGCGGCCGACCTCGTAAGATTCCCTTACCAACCCCCGCGCCTCAGGTCGCAACCACGATCCCGATGACGGGTAATCCTACTTCCCAATCTCCCCAGCAATATCTCCTTGCCGCGTTCGCCTTCCTCTCCTTCTTCAACTCTCCTTTAGCAACCCCCTCCACACCATATTCTCATCCCCACGAACATACCGGATCTGTTCTTAACCATACCGTCGCTGGAAAACCTATCGGTTACGGATGGAATGACTTGATCCAGGCTTTCCATTTGCTCGTTTCAGCGGCTTTGTTCTTCTCAATTGTCGTTCCCTGGTTGCCCCACGGCTTTCGCAAGTCGAGGTTCATCACCACGTTTGCTTCTCCTTTCATCGCTGTCTATCCCGCACACCGAATCATGTCACTTTTCGCCACGCCAGCACTGTCAGGAACCTCCCAGGAAGCCAAGCAACCGTCCGCGGGTATGGATGCCACTCGATCAGCTCTTTTGAACGCACTTTCTCCCGCATCCCGCGAATCGGAAACTGAGGCTCAGCTGTTGAGAAAGGCCCTTGGAATTTCCGCGGGTCTCATTGGACTCTGCCAGGGTGTATCCAAGGCCGGCAAGAAGCACAGGGGTATCGAACTCGACCAGCTGGAACAACGCGCTTGGGTACGACTGGGAGAGTTGGTCGCGCTGGATGGTATGTTCAAACCTTTTCCCAACTCGTCCAGCACGTTCACGCCTTGCAGATAACGCCTCGCTCTCCACTCGGCTACTGACCTACTGGGGGATGTCCTGGCATATTTCCACGTTCTCGGCATCCGCTGTGGACCTCACCACACTCGCTTTAATTATCCGTCCTGTTGCTGGTTCCCGGGCTTCCTACCTGTGGGAACAGGCTAAGAGAAAGGAGATTTTGAGGCCACACGAGAAACTTGTGTTGGGCTCCATGGACTCCTGCGAAGCTGCAGTCTTGGTGCAGAAGTGGCGCCGAACAAATTTCAGATGGGAACATCACTCTCCCCTCGCCGTCCTCGCAGAAACCCTCGTCCGTCAAAAGATCAAGAAACATGCCCAACTATTCTTCGTTCAGTCCGTTGATAAGACACTTCACCAAGACGATAACTCATCCGATACAGACGAATTTATGGACGGGCGATATCTCCTGACTGCGGGTACGGAAGCGGAGTCTGAGGTGGAGAGATTGCAAATTATTCAAGCTGGCAAATCTCTAGGGGGTTCAACCGCTAATCTCGCCATCGCGTTGGAGAAAGTGTGGGATCTGGGGACTTGCGAACTGCCGGAGGCCTCGCGTTCCGACGCGGATTACGAGGATGTCAGGGCCCTCCTGACCGCCATTGCTTTGTATCGGGAAGTCTTCAGGACCTCATTGGTGCATGCTGGAACCGCTGAATGCGACACCCCTTCGATCTCCGTCATCCTGACCCCTCCATCATCTCCACCACCCAAAGATGCCCAGGCGCACCAAGCCCTGAGGAAGGTTTTGGGGGCGACCGTATTTGAGATGTTACCGGATGTCGGTGGAGATCAGGAATTGGACTCCTTGGGGATGGCAGTCGAGAATGCGAGGGATAGTGTCGTGGATATGCTTGTTGATTTAAGGACCGCCAGTCGTCGTGTGCATTTCTAATTCCGTCGTATTCTCAGTTACACTTCTTTGAACTTGGTCACTCCTCGTGCTACATCATACTTTACGTTAATCTATCTTTATATCCTTTCTACAATGAATACGCGGGTAGTTTACCATGCTTCGTTCAGGAGCTTGAGGGCCGCAGACCCAGACCCCCACGAGCTCTGATAACCACAACCGCCGTGCCTATGGGGAAGAAATTGTCAAACCTGTCCGTGGAAACGGTCGAAGATAGTTACCCATAGTTGTAAACAACCGGGATTCCAGAGACAGTTTCCCGTTCCAGCCGAATTCCTCCCTTTCTGCCTGGTCTCAAGCCACAGCCATCCCCAATAACCAATGGGATGAGGTCCTCGTAGGTGGGGTTTTTGGTGCCTGGAGGAGCAAGTTCTGGTGCAAGAGCAATTACCCGCTTGAGGATTGCGATCTTGGTCTCCGGGCGTGGCTTTGGGTACCAGTCATCCACACCCCTGGTTCCACCAAGGATAACCTATCTCGAACAGTCAAACATCCGGCATAGACAATATGTACCACGGTCTCACTTACGTCTCCGCTTCGCCTCGGGATGACGTAGGTCACCTCATCCTTACCATTGATAGTCCGACCGAATTTCACCCATGGGGCCCGAATCAAAACCGTTTGTCCACGGATAGGGTAGACGTCCTTGTCCTCTACTCCTCCCAGGAAACGAGCCCCGATCCCAGCGCACACCACGAGTGCATCGGGTTTGAAGGGGGTGAGAGCGCCTTCGAGAACTTGGGAGATATGTTGGAGCGAGCTCCTGATGATGTTACCTCCTTTAGCCAGGAAACGAGCCATGAGGTATGGTAGATACGCCGGAGTATCGATGCTGACGGTAGTGAAGGAGGTTGCCAGAACGGTCCCTTCGATGAGATCTGTTCGGACCAATTGGTACTGAACAACATTCAGCGATGAACGGACAGAAGGCATGACAGCCTGAGGGCGAACTTACGTTCGGCATCCATTCGATGGGGATATCCTGAACAGGTTGCACTTCGTAATAATCTTTTTGGTCGATCCTGAGGAAGAGGCCCTCAGTTTCACTGCCAGGCTTGGACATCTCCCACATGACGTCGAAGGTTTCCTTGTCCAACTCTGGTCGACAGGAGAAAATATATCAGTTTTTTCGTCATAAGGAGTTGGCCCACACTTACGCTCGAACCTGGGGTCTCCGAACGCCACACTGACATGGTGAGCCCCCTAGTGAACACCGCAAGTGAGCTACCTAAAGCATCCACGCGGGACGATCAAAGAATGAATCTCACCGCCCACGGACTCGTATAGCGGATAGACATGGGATCGCCCGGAATGGTTTCCCCAATCACCGTTACGTGGTATCCTCCATGCTCTTGGATCTTCACCGCAGTGGACAACCCCACAACACCTACACGATCAAGATATTCACGATCAATCCACAATCAAGAGCGATTCAGAATTTACCTGCACCGATAACTACGACCTCTTTGACTTGTTCGGACATGACTCGACGAGTATATGGACCTAATACAACGAGCGATGGTGGGAATCGGCATCGCATCGCCGAGAATGGCGACAGGCGAAATTTCGCTATCCATCCCTAGCGCCAAACCACCAGCGCTGTAGAGTATACTTCTTATCCCCATCCTCTATAGATTCCGTGAAATCGACTCTGCCCACGAAATATCTGCCGGACAGCATGATTTGGTGCCAGTGCCGATCAGCAGCCCACATACTTTCCCATGGGATGGGCGAATTTTGTTCGACCGAATCAGGAACGTCGAACCATTCTGGGCGCATTTCGTCCGTTCTACAGAACAATGTTGCTTAGTCCCCAGGGCAGCTCATCCACTCAGACGGTAGACGTACTCAACCGGCTCCCCTTCGTATTCATCGGCTTTGAACACCTCAATCTGGAAGGTATGATCGGAGCCTTCGTGGAGGTAAATAAACGTTCCACACGAGACCAGCTTTGCGGTTATGCCTGCCTCTTCCTAAACGGAGGTGAGTTACGGTGAACCACGGAGGCGGGTGGACGGACGTAACCTGGAGCTCTCTCAGCGCGGCAGCTTCGACCGACTCTCCGGGCTCAACCTTCCCGCCGAACCCGTTGTAGCTGTGGACTGGCCGTGAACTTCAGTGGTCCGGACACAACCTTACTAGTTGACCTACACGCCCTTCCCAAAGCCTCGCTTCTTATGGCCTAGTAAAACCTTATAGAAGATCGGTCGCAAGTTAGTAAATGCGTCGGGTCAGGGTCCGCGGATGTCACCTTGCCAGACTTGATTATGAAAGAGAGTGTGTACAGCTTAACTGGGGGAAGATGCAACCACTCTCCGCTTCCACCGCTCGTTGAGACTTGGATAGGTCCAAAACCCTCTAAACCAGGTGGTGGGGTGGCCATGGTCGCAATTTGACGTGTCAACGTAATGCGCGACACGATACGTGTCTGAGAGCATCTCTGAACTCAAAAAACTCGAACATTGGGCGGCCAGAGTCGAATGGAAAATTTGCGCCCTAAATAGATCTACGCGGTTACATCTATCTATCTATTTTTTGGCCTTCCTTTTCGCACGCGCGAAAATGCCGACTTCTGGGTCGCGGATAAAGTTGACAATCACCATTGGCCAGGATGGGTGGGATGGAATGGTATCGTAAAACTCCGGCGCAAGTGCCCGGAGAGTTGGCAACCTCGTCCAGGCGATCGAGGGGAAGTCGTGGTGTTCGTTGTGGTATCCAACCTATTGGTCGTTAACAACGACGAGAAAATTCCGCAATATGAAGGACCCACATTATAGGCCAAGATGTTGAGTGGTCCGTAATAAGAGTAGGTCTCTTGGCTCAAGCCATCCCAGAGATAATGCTCTGCGATGAAGTGGGCAGCACAGGGATGGAGACTACCGGCAAGGAAGCTGGACATGATGAAGTAGCCGAGTGCCCGCAGTCCCATAAACTTGACGATGATCACATCGAATATAACCTGAACCACGAGGTTGACCAGGTGCCATACTGTAGGCGTCTGGTTCCGTACGAGTCCTGGCCGAAGGGCGTAGAACAATATTTGGAACGTGCTGCACATATTGAGGTCAAGGATCGAACACTGTTGATGATTGCCAGACATACGCAAAGAAAACCTTCCCAAAGACATTGTTGAGGAGGATCAGCTCCAGCTTTGTTGGGAGATCGGTGTCTATTCCATCTTCTCCAAGGTATTTGTGATGCTCGAGGTGGTACCCCTTCACCGGCGTCAAGACAAGCTGCACGATCGCAGGGGGCAACTCACTTTGAAGGCGGAGCAATACGGGATACCGATGGGCAAATTGGCGAACATAGCCAATGCCTTGTTGGGTTTTATGCCTTTGAACGCAAGGTTGTGCGTGATCTCATGGATCGCGAGGAATAAATTCTGGTTTGCAGTTGCGCCGATCACGTAGGCCAGGATGAGGAAAATGGGTGATGTCATGGAAGTGTTCCTGAGGTACCAAGCCACCGCGACTTGCAGGGAGACTACTCCGAGGACCACCCATTTTGTGAGGGGTTCATGGCCCATGAGCTTGATGACCTGTATGTCCACCATCAGCAGTTACAACCGTGAGCGAACCGTGTACGAGACAGACGGACCTCGGGGTGTTCCTTCATGATAGCTATTCTCCTCGAACGGTGGGGTTCCTCCGTCATTAACCAGAGGAAGTCGTTTGGATCTTGCGGAGGTTTGGTGAAGTTGGCCCCGCTGTCTTCGGCTGTCGGGGATGGGACACCCGTTCGGCGAGGGGACCTCCCTTCCGTCAGAGACTCAGCCCCGCCATAGAACGAAAAGTCTAGAAACGAATCTTAATGAAAACCCCCCCGCGCCAGCCTCGACAGAAGACGTGCCTACGCCGGAGTCAACGGTCTTGAGGGTCATCGGACAATGACAGTAAAGAATAGGAGAGATCCCACGTTGGCGGAAGTCGCTTGGTATTCTATTCGATCACGATCAGCCACATCCGACCTTCGTCCAGCACAACACAAGGTACTGTGAAACGTGTTCCACGACGGTCTGTTCCTCTACAACTCGCGGTAGACTACTGAGGCGCCTGCTCTCCACCATCCGTATCGAACGAGCTTCCAATTGCTCGCTTGCGATACGTCTCGGACTCCGACGGAGGCTTGAATATCGTTGACAACTCAAACTTGGAATCCAGTCGCGACCGAAACTCATCGGCTCGAGGAGATTTTATCACCCTCAGATAGGAAAGGGCCTCGGCAGAAACCTAGGGTAGGTTTAGCATGGAATTCGTGCGGAGTCAATCACATCAATACCCACCTTGATTGATAGGTCGGCATCAGGGTTGAGGAGATTAAATACTGTGCTGGACACTTCATCCTCAGGGGCGCCGAGTATTTGTGATGCCTTAGCGGCAGCAAGAACCACTGATGCGGAGGCTCCGCCGCGTTGAAGGTACTCAGCGTTGTAAGTCTCGAGGTTCGTCAACGATGGGATCAGCTCCTCCAATATCTCCGAAGCTGCCGGTCCGATGGGTGTTGGGTGTTGTTGAGGGAGAGCGGACCCTGTTGTGCATTAATGATTGGACAAAGTGCGTTCCCATCGTCAGGACTTACAGAGCTTGCGGATCCCCACCAAACGTATGTGTAATTCTGGGTCTGCAGGATCAAGTGTGGAGGCATGCAGAAGGGCTTTGGCTGCTTGCAGGTATCTCTCTACGGCTTTTGAGAAAATCGCCTGTGACACAAGTACAATCCAGCTTACTTCGGCGAACGGCGACGTCATAAACGGTGACCCAAAGTCGGATGGAAGGCAACTCAAGGTTGACCAAAGGCCGGAGAAACCTAGCAGCCGTTTCCAGTCCGTCGGGGGAAGCCAGTAGGTTTGTCCCATCTGGGTCATCATCCTTGGGGGCTGGTGCTTCTAGTCCCTTATCTTCATTAGCTGAGGTGGCTGCCTTTTTGGGATCCTCTTGGGTCTTCTGAGCCGCCTTTTTTGCCTTCTTCTTCGCCTTCTTTTCTGCCTCAGTTAGCTGACCTGTGGCGGCTGTCAGCCCCCGAGAACGTTTCGGTTCAACTTCCTTGACGAACCGGAACCAGTCTGCGGGTTTCTCAACGCAGGATTGTCGTGAACACGAACAAAGATGCGTGCCGCTTCAATAGCAGCATGTACGTAGGCAGGATTCGATCGGGCTCGATCCTCCCATGATACAAGACTGTATTGAGCTGTTAAGTGCATGAAGGGGATGAAAAAGATTCTGAATACTTCAAGTAAATATTGATGGTAAACTTCCGGAGGGAATATCCGTGGAAATCGTACTGGTCGTCCTCAAATTCATTGAATGTCTGGCTCAAGGATTCAGCTTTTGACTGATGATAAGAACGTACGTCACGGACCTTCTGAATGGCAACATACCTCTTGAGTGCCATGGCCAGACGATCGGAACGGTTATGCGAGTCGCCATCCTCTGTTAGGAAAAGCAAGGACTGCATATCCTCTAGGTCGGAGGCGGGAGTTGACGCATCTTTCTGTAAAGTGGTGAGTTATTCACGAAAAACGGAGCATATACCACATACCTTTGTAAAAAGTCCAAGGATTTCTTGGGCTTCATCACTGAGACCAACTCGGAGTCTGTACTTTGCGCACTTGGTGTTCAAAAACCGATCTTGTAAATCCAGAAGTCGAGCGTCGTTCAGGGACCGTGCAGCACCGTAGGGGTCTCCAGAGCGCTTGAGTACTCGAGCCTTACACGTGTATAGTTCCGGAAGAGTGGGGGTATGCGAGATAGCAAGGTCGAGAAGGTTCAACGCCCGCGAGTATTGTCTGAGGTGGAGGTAATGTTGAGACAGGAAATACAGGCACCACAGATATGTGGTGGGAGGTTCGGAGGGGGAAGATGACGAAGATGCATTGCCTTCCGAAGTATAGGTATTGTTATACCCTTCAACGAGTTCCTCAATGACCTGTTGTTTATCCTGATCCCTATAGAGATCCTTCAAGTCGACAAAGAGTGAAGGGATCCCTTTGCTCAATCCGGAAAACAGATATGGCTCAGCGAGCTCCCTAAACTCATTCCCTGCAACTTGTTAAACGAGTTCATGACAGAGAGAGGGGTGCAAACCTTTTGAGTACTCCAGTGCGAGGCGACGAGGTACGGTAGCTTTTGGCAGCTGTGCAGAAAAGGTACGGAGGATCCGGACGGTCTCCTGGCGAGCCTCCTCGGACATCGTATCTGGGTGTTTATGAGCAAAGCTCCCGGTAAGTATCCGATACCACAGACCAAGGTCCACCCCCTTAATGGACAGGTATCCTTTGTAATAATCGCGACAATCGGAGTTTTGTTGAATGAGCGCTTTCCAAGCGTGTTCTGCCTCCTCCACATTTCCCAGTTTTGTCAAGAGTCTAGCTTTAAAATCACGCCAGTCAGCGCCTCGTAATTTGAATGCGGGTACAATGGTACCTCTCCGTTCCATCACGGCCGTTCTGTCTATGATTGCTCTCTCCTTGGCACTTGTGTCCAACAGACTCAATGCTTCTGGGAACTGTCCAGCTTCCTCCAGAAGGGCCACGTGGTACAGAAGCATTTCTGAATGCTCTACGTCGTAGTCCGGCACATCCTAGTCGATCGAGTTCAATCGTGTGACAAGCAATGAAAATCCGGGATACCTTGAGTATGCTCTCGTATCGTTCCAACACTTTCCTTGCCTCATCGAACTCACCATTCAGGTGATGTGCTACGGCGAGCGCCACCCAATTCTGCCGAAGGTTAGGGCGTAGCCTAAGCAGGGTATGGCGTGTTTCGACAAGAGCGTCAAAGATCCTCAGTTGTGTTTGTAGGTGTGCTGAGTCGCGAAGGATATTCAAATTTTCCTGGAGATGATGGATGTAAGGGCGGATGTGCGCAAAGGGCCTGTGTGCTTGTTTCGGAGACGAAGCCAGACAAGGTCTCTCTGGGTGCTCACCTTATCGAAACGCAACGCTTGGGTGTATGACTTGAGGGCTTCCTCGTAGTTTTTCTCGCCCTTTTGTATTAAGCCGAAGACGTGCCAACAGATATGGGACGTGAGATCGAATCTCATGCCCTTCTTGACGAGATCGATGCCTTCTTCGCGCCTGCCCATGTGGGTGAGCAGCAGACCCTTCATGCATAATGTCTCTGTAGAACTCTTCCTAATCAGATATCTGGCGACGGAGGTTATCGACGAAAGGCGACCTCCGTGCTCTGGAAATTTTTTGAGAACAAGATCAGCGGTCTTGAGACCCTTCTTTAGCTGTCTGGTTTCGTAGAGTGTGAGGAGCTCCTTGAACAGCGTCCCCTCCTTCGAAGGCAAGGCCCGTTTAGCAGGAATTGGCAGGCTCGCGGGAGGCATTTCCGTATAATCGCGAAAAGAATCAGATGCGGAGCACGTGATCGCTCTGTGAAACCCCGAGCCACCGCCCCTCAACGCGTCTTCGTTCTCAACCTCGTGCACCATGGTGGCTCAGACCCGTGCTGGGGGCCAGCCCTCGCAAAAGCTCAAGTTTCGCGAGAAACTCCTCGGGCGAACGACCACCTCTACAGATGTACTCCTCAAGAAACTCAAGACCCTCCACACTGAACTCGCCGAGTTGGAACAGGAAGACCTTGACGAGCGCACACTGGACAGTGTGCACCAAGAGCTCATTCACCAGAGCATTCTCCTGCACAAGGACAAAGGCGTGAAAGCCTACGCTGCTTGTTGCATCGCCGACGTCCTACGCCTTAGTGCTCCCAAAGCCCCGTATACGCAAAACGAACTGGCCGACATATTCCACTTCTTCCTCCGGCAACTAGTGCAGAACCTAAAAACCTCGGATACCCCTTACTACAATCAGTACTTTCTCCTCCTCGAATGCTTGTCCACCGTGAAGTCCGCCGCGCTCATCTGCGATCTTCCTAAATCCGACGAGCTCGTTGAACAATTCTTCAAAGATTGTTTCAAGATAGTACGCTACGACCTATCCAAGAAGATTGAGTTGTTCATGGTCGATATCCTCAATGTCATCATCGATGAGTCCCACACAATCCCCTCCGTTGTCGTCACAACACTTTTGGCTCAATTCATGGACAAGAACCTTGTCAGTCCTCCTTCTCATACGAACGCGATTTGTACTTAAAACTGGTGCGAATAAGGGAATGGATCAACCAGCATTTCGGCTTGCCACTCAAGTGTGCAACGGCTCGTCCACCAAACTTCAGCGCTATGTTTGCCAATATTTCACGGACATTATCCTCCAACACTCGGACGAGGAGGAGTTCGAAGAGATTCAAAAAGCGCACGACCTTATCAAAAGTCTCAACCGCTTTTGCCCTTCTCTGCTCCATAACGTGGTTCCGCAATTGGAGGAAGAATTACGTGTGGACGAGGTTTCCATACGAATTATGGCGACTCAGGCCCTTGGGGAAATGTTTGCCGACTCTGGCGGTACTGACTTCATGAGGAAGTACTCCTCGACATGGAACCTTTGGCTCACGCGACGAAACGACAAAGCCGCCGCGGTGCGTCTCGCGTTCGTAGGAGCTTGCAAGGGACTTGTACTAGCCCCAGGAGATACGCGCGAGGCGATAGAAGGTGAGTAGATTAACATTAGTCTCGGCAAGCCATTGATGTCAGGTGCCAGATGTTCTTTCAGCGAAGCTTTTGGACCCTGATGAAAAAGTGAGGGCAGCAGTCTGTCGTCTCTATTCGCAGTTGGAATATGAGGTTGCTCTGCACCATGTGTCGGAATCTCAATGGCGAACAATCGCCGAGCGCGGTCTGGACAAGAAGGTAACCGCTCGTACCACTCCTCCAGAACGGACCCGCTTACCTGGCCTAGGTTACGGTTCGGACGGAGGCTTTGAATTGTATTGGCAGAGCCTACAGTTTGTCGTATCCAGAATTGTATTTGCGATTCCACCCCCAGTTTTTGCTTCCCCCTAACGACTCCTCACCGAAGGGAAGTCAACGATCCCGCTGCTGTGCAGCATTTCTCTTGGATTCCTGGGACTATCCTCTCCAAAACTCCACCAGAAGTCAGGTGCGACACAATGATGCGCTCTCCTCCTGCATTTAACTGGAACTACCAGGTCTATTGCTGAACAAGTCCTCGCGGATTACGTATTTCCTCTTCAACCATCAGGATCCAAGGCGTCCGACGTGAACGAGATCGCGTGGGCGGAACGATTGCTCCACACCATGAAGTTTTTAGATGAGAAGGCCACACAACACCTGATAAACCTCTCAGGCATAAAAACTGCGTAAGGACTGATTCGTGGCTATTGAGTGCTTTCCCTCAATGGCGGAATGCCCCTAGGCGTCCCGGACCATACGAAACCTTCCTAGAGGCTTGCAAAGCAAACAACGTTTGTCCCCGATCGTCCCTGTTTGAGTCCTGTGCTAACCTGGGGTACAGGGTGGCGTGATCGACTCTGACGAAGCGGAGGTTGTGAAGAAACTCGATTTCAGCATCAAGATGCTCGCAGGCAAGTAGTAGATGTGGCGTGGGAGCCTCTGAATTGACCCCCCTTGCTTGCAGCACAACTACCTGACCCGCAGAAGGCAGCAGAGGACTTGGCAGCGTTCGCCAAGCTCAACGAGGGCAGGCTGTATAGCTTGTTCAAGACTTGCATCGACGTCCAGACTGACCTCAAGACTCTCGTCAAATCGACGGTACGTGACGATCGGTATGTTCCACGGGTGTGCTCATCGTTTCCTAGGCAGAGTTCACACGTCGAGTTGAACAAGCGTCATCAACTATATCCTCAACGATGACGGTATTCCTGCGTCGGGCTTCGTTGAGACTTATCAATCAGTCCTCGATACCCACACTGATCAAACACGTGCGGAATGGCGATTTCGGTGAACAGTCACAAAGCCAAAGTTCTGCAGACATATCCGCTAAGAACGCGTCAGTCGTTCTGACGTGCATCTCCAAGTACTGTCCAGCGATGTTCAGGGCCCACGTTCCGGAGCTGGTAAAATCTGTCGCGGACGAGAAGCACAATCAAATTGTAGAGGTGTCCCTTCACGCGTTATCGACAGTGTTGCAGTGGGACCCATCCCTCACCCCTACGGATAAGTGAGTTTACATGTTTGCTGTGCATATTCGATTGTTGATCACATTTCGTAGACGGTTCGCGGATAGGATTCGACGATTTTGTGTGGGGTCGGACCGTATACGAGCCAAGTATAGCTCGCGGTTACTGTGTTATATGAAGGAGAAAGAGGACCTTCGTGCTGAAGTAGTGGAGGTTGGCGCCCCGCTTCGCTATGTCAAGGTTCTTCACTGACCGGTCGCTAGGCAATCAGCGACGACCTCTCAGACGCGCACTCTGAAAAACGTCTAGCTCACGTTACTGCCCTCGTCGAATTCTCACGTCGTGCACCCGATTGCTTCGAGCAATACAGTGACACTGTCATCGCTTTCTTGGTCAAACACGTGCTCTTGGTACCGACGGTTGAGGATCCTGTGTGGTTAAACAGAAATACAATTTGGTCATAATCACTGACACTCCTTGTGTTTAGGACGAAATGGATGTCGACGGGGATTGGAAAGAGGACAGTCATATATCGGACATCTTGCGCACCAAGATCCTCTCCCTGAAGCTGTGTCGGCACCGTTGTATCGCTCAGGCAAAATCCGAGAGTCCCATGGATGTTGCCAGTCCGGTATTCAAGATGCTCACCACCCTCCTTCAACACGATGGATTACTTTCTGACAAGATAACCACGAGGTATTTCCCCATCTCATTTCACTCCGACACCGGGTGACAACCTCCGCGTTTAGCCCAAGCGAACGATCAAGGCTGAGATTACAAGCTGCGGTGTCTATGGCATACCTGTCCGCAATCGATGCCTATGCTCAAGTCACGGCGCCGCATTTCGTCTCGTTGGCTCTGACGATACAGGTAGTATAACACTGTTGTGCGCAACTCCGCTCTCTGCCTTAACGCACCTCCGCAGGATACGTGTTTCCATGTCCGTTCCCGTTTCCTAACGAAGATCATCCATCTCTTGCATACGAGGGTCCTTCCCTTCCGGTTCAACATGATCCCTTTCTTGACAGTATTCGACCCAGACGAAGAAATAAAGAATATCGTAGGGGTTCGCTTCACAGTCTCTGCATTGGACTAATTGTTTGGTCAGGCGAGCGCGTACATGATGGCGACGCTCCAGAGGCTTGGGCCGCGTGAGTCAAAACACGGAACTATATCTCGCAAGCTGACCGTCGATCATGTTATAGGGCTGCGACTCCAACAGTTCGAGATGGCATTCCCGCGACTTCTACACTTATTAGCCCATCATCCAGACTTTGCGATGACCCACGAAAGTGTAGTGGAGATGTCAAGGTTCGCCAAACTTGTTTCGGGCATGCTCCAATGCTGACCGTACCCCTACAATAGGTACATCAAGTTCTACGTAACCACTGTGGCGACAGCGGACAACATTTCTCTCATCTTCCATCTTGCGGAAAAGGTTAAGACAGTCCGCGACGCAGAGTCTGATCAATATAGCGAGGTATATATTACTTTAAAGCGGCTGCTTGGTCAACTAACGCGCTTTTTCTCAGCACGTATATGCCTTGAGCGATTTATCCCAGAGGATGATCCAGTCGTATGCCAAGTCGCGGTCTTGGACGTTGACCAACATCCCCACGGGGAAGACCAAACTTCCCTCCGATATTTTCCACCCTTTACCGGACGCTGTAACCGCAAATAAGGTGTGGGGAACGATTTCGCCTGCGTGTCTGTGATTCACCTGTCTCCAGATTCTTCGGACAAAGTATCTATCTGAGGAGAGTTATCAATGGCTAGAGGAGCAGGGGAAGGTCACGGGGCCTGGACCGAAGGTTTGAATATCCCAGAGTGAAGCGGCACCTCGATTGCTTACTGGAATGAAGGAAAAAGCGGGAGGTCGAAAACCGCGGAAACGCAAAGCCAAGACGGAAGCTAACGGAACAACCAAGTGAGTGACTCGAGCCACTGTTTCTCGACCGGACACTTACCGCAAAGAAGACGTCCCAGAAAGACTACCAGACGGCGCAAGGCCGAAGAGTCAGAATCTGAGGAATCATCATCCGAGTCTGAGGGCGAAGATGAGGAGGGTGAGGGTGAAGGGCGAGAGATGGTATCCGAGCCAGATCATGGCCATTCCGGACCCCCAAATACAGACACGGAGGAGGATGCGGAGCCAGACGGAGAACCTCGCCGGCGGAGTGCGCGAACTGCTGCCAGGGTACACAATTTACTTTCCCCAGTGAACTTCTGATTCGAAGCTCACCTCGCGAAATCTTCAGGCACGCGTAAAGCAACAGGCACGCAAGTCAAAGAACACCAAGGGTTGATATGGACGATTTACCGCTATCGGAACGATCTATCCTTCATATTCTTACATTCATCTGAGCCATCCTCTCTGTACTGCAGTTCGTCATTTTGTTTTCAATCCTCAGGATTACATAATAGATCTGGCTCTACATCGGATTCTCTTCGTCGGGTGTGCCCGAAGATTCTTGTGGCTGGGCTGTACAGTACATCCTCAAATTTTCTCACGGCCCATCAGTCCTGGTTATCCGTGCTCGCTCCGAAAGAAACCCACAAGTCTCAACGCCCTCAAGATGGTCAACATCCCTAAGTGAGCCAGATCTTCGTGTTCGTCGTATCGGTGGCTGACGGCGGTGTCTTTCTAGAACCCGCCGAACCTGTACGTTTGTTGTTGGACCTCCTGACGATCTAACCTGAGAGTCACCGACGTTCCGTTAGATTGCAAGGGCAAGACCTGCAGAAAGCACACGTCAGTTTCATTGATTCCCGTTTGAATCCCATGCATTTACTCCTTCCGATAGTCCTCACAAGGTCACACAATACAAGAAGGGCAAGGATTCACTCTACGCCCAGGGAAAGCGCCGTTATGATCGTAAGCAGTCGGGTTACGGTGGTCAGACTAAGCCCGTCTTCCACAAGAAGGTGCATTTGCCTGTGTTGCTTCCCTCTATAACTTTTTGCTAAAACCTACGATCTCCAGGCCAAGACCACAAAGAAGGTCGTGCTGCGATTAGAATGCACGGTGTGCAAGTACAAGGCCCAGCTGTCTCTCAAGCGATGCAAGCAGTGCGTCCCCTCATTACTCCTGTCACCTTGTTCCTCGGTCTCACTCACCTCTTTAGTTTCGAGCTGGGTGGTGAGAAAAAGACAAAAGGTGCTGCCATCCAATTCGTAAGTGCTGATCGTGTTTATTGTCCTGAGACCTGCTGATCATCCACCTAGTGAGCACACCTGTCATCGTTCATGTCTTTCATTGTTTCTCTTGTGCAAACACCGTATGATATCAATGCAATGTTGCCTCCACGTACTATTCACGAACGGCTTCGACAATGTCAGTTGTGAGGGATCGGGTGACCACACGAGTTGGCTCATTCAGAATCGAGAAAAGTTCCCGCCCGTGCTCTCTATGCACAGCTGCCATTTTTTGCTACTACTACATAAACATCTATTTAAGGAGAATAACGAAACCGAAGTAGAGCCCAAACTAAATCGACCCTACAGATATAAATGGTCCAACCCCAGTAATGTGTATGGTATGAAGTCATGCTAAGAACGCTCAGGAGCGGTTGAATATTTAAAACATAAGATGAATGAAGCAAACGAAAGCAAGTTCGACGGAGCAAGCCAGGTTTACGATGACTCGGAACTCGAAGCACAGGTCAGGGGGTGAAGGGATCCCCTTTCCACCCTACTCGGCGTGCCGTTTCCCACTAAATTTGTGGCTGGGGGCAACGACGGCTGGGGGCCACGATGCTCGGGACCGGGAGTCACAGGACGGGAGACGTTTGGGGTGTTCAGCTGCGACCGGTTGTGGACCAAATGAGCACGGACGAGATGCCCGGCGGCAAGAGCACTGATGAGTGACAGCTCTCCGGCCATGACGGAAGCAGCGATGATCCGAGCGAGCTGTTGAGCGTTCTGCCCCGGGTTAGTTGGATGAGCGCCTTTGACCCCCAACATCTCGAGCATAGCCTGTTGAGGAGCGAGCACAGTGCCGCCACCCACGGTTCCGACTTCGATGCAAGGCATGGTCACAGTCATCAAAAGATCCTCGCCGTGATTGGTTCTGAGACATTGCATTAGCATGCTAAATTTATGAAACTCGGGGGAATGACTCACGGCTCCATCAGAGTCATGCAGTTCGAGCTCTCCACATTTTGAGCAGGGTCTTGTCCGGTGGCAAGGAAGATGGCGGTGAGGATGTTGGCGGCGTGGGCATTGAATCCTCCGACACTACCGGCCATGGCGCTTCCAATAAGGTTCTTCTTGATGTTAAGGTTGCACAGGGACTCGACGGTGGTCTTCAGAACGCTCTTGACGATCTTTCCGGGGATAACAGCCTCGGCGACAACACTCTTGCCACGACCTTCTATCCAGTTGATGGCGGCAGGCTTCTTGTCGGTGCAGTAATTCCCGGAAAGTGCAAGGACGACCATTTCGGGGAAGTATTTCGACATGACCTCGAGTGCCTTCTCGGTTCCCTTGGAAATCATGTTCATTCCCATGGCGTCGCCAGTGGTGGTGGCAAATCGGACGTAGAGTGTGCGACCGGCCATAGCAACTTTCAGAGACTGCAACTTGGCAAAGCGAGATGTAGACTCGAAGGCCTCTTTGAGAACGTCGTAACCCTCTTCGTGGTCAATCCACCTCTTCGCCTTGGCAGCTTCAACGATGGATGGGAAATCAATGGCGGGACCACGGGTCATTCCGTCATAAATCACGGCCGTGGTAACACCTCCACCAGCATTAAGGGCCTTGCAGCCTCGGGAGGTAGAAGCAACCAGCGTCCCTTCTGCAGTGGCCATTGGAATCGGGAACAAAGTACTGTCGATCTTCAAGGGACCGGCGATTCCGAGTGGGATGGGCATGTAACCGATGACGTTTTCGCAGCAAGCACCGATGACCCTGGAATAATCGTAGTTGGTCATGGGAACATCGGAATATTCGAGGGTCTTCGTCAAGGAGGCACGGGCTAATTGATTTGATTTGATGAGAATTGAAACTAGGAGATGGGGGAATCAAGACTTACAGATCAAAGCACGACGAATCAATACCGCCCGTTCGTTGTCACCCAACATCTTCTCGAGAGCGTAGGCAGCGATCTTTCCTTTCTGGGAGAGAAGGATAACCTCTTCATTGCTAAGCATGGCCAAGGAGTTTGCGACTGGTCGGGGTCCATTCTCGAATACGTCGAGGATCTCTTCGAAGGGGCGTGCACCTTCTGGAGGGGGAGCGGCTGAAATGCTGGATGAGGACGAAACTGATCTCTCCAACTCATGGGCCCGCTGTTCCTCGAGCTTTTGATCAACCCGATCGAGGTTGAAGTTGAGGGACAACCTCCGTACTGGAACTGGGATAGGGGCAACAGGAGCTGGCAAAGCTGTGTTGAAGTATGTGGGGCGTGGAGTAACCTCTGGGGTGGAATCGGCCTCGGAAAGGATCGGGCTGTCGAGAAAGGAAAGTTTGGGAAGCACGGGTGATGATTGACGGGTGTCCTCCTTAGTCTTCTCTTTATCATCATCTCCTCCGAATCGAACGGCTTGTGGAATCGCGGGGCGGAGCGTGTTTGTGCCCCCAACAGCGATTCCTTTCAGGAGATAACCGTTCAAGGCCACGCTAACTGCGAGAACAATAACGATCCATTTGGAGAGGACTTCGTCTCCTACAAGCCGAGTCCAAGACTCCATGAAGTTATGAATGACGTGACCCGACTTGGCAGCATCATCGCGAGAGACACGGACGTAGAGAGGGGGAGCAACGCGGACAAGGATTTCGGCATCCTTAGGCGAATCAACATCGGGAGGTTGAGATAGCTGGTCTTGGGTAGCCAGACTGGAGAGAACAGTGGAGATGACGGGAGAAGTGATGTCCACCTTCTTGATTAGCCCTGGGACGGGCTCACTGAACAGGTGCAGAGACTTCGAGGAAGGGTGGTTGTGGTAACGTTGGAGGGCCGTAGCAGGCGTGAGGGTTGTACAGAGATTAAGCATATGGAGCGTGAGGAAGGCGGCGATCTGGGGCAAGGGTCATCAATATCCCAAGGATCCCAATAGTTGGTAAGGAAAGATGGTAACATACTAGTAACAGTCGTAAGCGGGCAACAGGGTTCTCATTCTTATTCTGAGCGCTCTGGTCCAGCCTAAGGAAAGAACCCTTGACTCCCAGCACAGCAGCGGAGACTCGTTGGCGCAAGCCCATATTAAGGTTCTGTTGAATATCGGCTTGGACACGTGGCCGGACGAGATTGCTTGGTTTCGAGTCCGAGGTGGTTGAGTTACGGCGAGACCTGGTAAGGGCCCTAGCCAACTTGATTCTTCGAACCTGCGAAGATAAATAGTCGTGAGCAGGAGTAATGGGGCGATGAACCCAGGACCAGATCCGACGTGGGAAGGTCCCGTGATCGAGTGGACTCACTTCGATCATTACTGCGAGAATTGCGGTGTAGAATGTGCAGAGCATGAAACAATCCAGGGTCAAGACGAGAACTGCGAGAGCGCAAAATTCACGGAGACCCCCGACATGACTGTTGGCCCCCACGAGGAGAACGGCGATCTCGAGGGCGTAATCCCTGAGGATACCATTTCCCACTTGATCGACAGCCTCAAGCACAACGTCACCGGCAAGCTTCATTTGGCCACGCCACCTCCCCTCTTGAACTGCGGGGCGTGTAACATGAGGATGAGTGAATACAGCGCGTGCCAAACGAAGCGGTTTGTCGAAGCCAACGGTGCAGACCAAAAAGGGGAGGGCTTCAACGAGGCAAACAGGGTCGAGGGGGATGTTGAAATACATCGCCAAGGGGAGAGTGAATAAG
>Ga0307515_10004839_pt1 | contig 27544 bp, 20 predicted proteins | sample 17_EM_MG_FD_194513 | JGI IMG/M metagenome (GOLD analysis project Ga0307515, IMG submission 194513) | Populus trichocarpa ectomycorrhiza microbial communities from riparian zone in the Pacific Northwest, United States - 17_EM | ecosystem: Host-associated > Plants > Roots > Unclassified | place... | reverse complement strand
TTGCCGCCGACCGCGTCGGCCTCATGCACCTTGGCCAGCGCGTCGCGGAACTTGCCGGCCTTGATCAGCTCCTGTGCGGCCTGCATCGGCTTGCCGAGCTCCGGACGCACCCCCTGGCCATGCGCCGCGCCGAACACCAGCACGGCGGCGACCGCGGCGATCAGCCGATTCATCTGTCTGTTCATACGCTCACTTCACGAACTGCTCGTTGCCCACCATGCCCAGCTTGGACACGCCCAGACGCTGGGCTTCGGCGAGCACCTCGGCGACGTACTTGTACTCGACCAGCTTGTTCGGCCGTACATGCACCTCGGGCTGATCGGGCTGGATCGCGGCTTCGTGCAGCTTGACCTGCAGCGCCTGACGCGATGGGATGGTCTCGCCGTTCCACAGAATCGTGCCGTCGAAGTCGACGTCGATCGTCACCACCACCGGCTCCTTCAACGGCGGCGGCGGGTTGCCCGCCGGCATGTTCAGGTTGACCGAGTGCAGCTGCACCGGGATCGTGATGATCAGCATGATGATCAGCACCAGCATCACGTCGATGAGCGGCGTGGTGTTGATGTCCATCATCGGCTCGGGCTCACCCGAGCCACCGCCTGTGCCTACGTTCATGGCCATGGCTGTTTATCCTTTATAAGGAAGGGTCACGAATCAACCTTTGGGCGGAGGTTCGGTGACGAAGCTGATCTTCTGGATCGCCGCGCGCTGGCACGCGAACACGACGCGGCCGATCGACTCGTAGCGCGCCTTCTCGTCGCCGCGGATGTGGACTTCGGGTTGCGGGCTGACGACCGAGATCTCTTTGAGCTTCTGGAACAGCGCCTCGTTGTCGGGCACCAGCCGGGCGTTCCAGAACACATCGCCGTCCTTGTTGACCGAGATCTCGATGTTCTCGGGCTTGGTCTGGCGCGCGATGTTGGTTTCTTTCGGCAAGGTCATCGGCACCGTGTGCGTGACGACCGGGATGGTGATCAGGAAAATGATCAGCAACACCAGCATCACGTCCACCAGCGGCGTGGTGTTGATGGCAGAGACGACTTCGTCGTCGTCGCCTCCGCCAGACCCTATGTTCATTGCCATGGCTGCGCCCCTCAGCGATGCGCGCTGAGCTTGGCACCCATCAGGATGCCGTGCAGATCGGCGCCGAATGTGCGCACTGCCTCCATCGACGCCTTGTTGCGGCTCACCAGCCAGTTGTAGCCGAGCACCGCCGGCACCGCGACGGCCAGGCCGATGGCCGTCATGATGAGCGCTTCACCGACCGGGCCGGCGACCTTGTCGATCGAAGCCTGGCCGGCGATGCCGATGGCGGTGAGCGCGTGGTAGATACCCCAGACCGTGCCGAACAGGCCGACGAACGGCGCCGTCGACCCGACCGTGGCCAGGAAACCGAGGCCATCCTGCAGGCGGCTGCGCACGTCGTCCACGCTGCGCTGAACACCCGCGGTCACCCAGGTGTTGAGGTCGATGTGGTCGGTGAGTGCGCCTTCATGGTGTTCGCCCGCCTCCATGCCGCTCTCGGCGATGAAGCGGAACGCGCTGCCATCCTTCAGCGTCTTGACCGCGTCGTTCAGGCTCGCCGCCTTGAAGAACCCCTTGCGGACGGCCTTGGCCTCACCCGACAACTTGAAGCTCTCGTAGAGCTTGGTGATCAGGATGTACCAGCTGCCCAGGCTCATCAGCACCAGCAGCACCAGCACGAACCTGGCGACGAAGTCGCCCTGCGCCCACAGCGCACCCAGGCCATAGGGGTTGTCGACCGTCTCCTTGGACGTGGTCGCGTCGGCGATCGGCGACGGCGCGGCCGCAGGCGCCACGGCGGCGGGTGCCGGTGCGGCAGACGCTTCGGCAGCCGGAGCCGACGCTTGTGCGCTGGCGATCTGCGGGGCGACGATCAGGCTGGTGGCCAGGGCGAAGGCGGCAAGCATCGTGTGCGAGCGCTTGAGCAGGGAACGGGTGGTCATCTTGAGGACTCCTGACATGGAAACGGTAGATTCGATTGTGTTGTTGGGGCAAGGCCGGAAGGCTCTTTGAGACTGCACGCCGGCCTGAGCTCAGGCCGGGTCGCGTCGGACGCGCGCTCGTCGCTCACTCGAGGTTGAAGACGAACTCCTGCACGGCCTTGATCTCGTCGTCGCCGGCCCCCGAGCAGACGTACTGCATCATCGCCTTGCGCACCGAGGCGTCGTACACGCCACGCGCCGGCGACGACAGTATCTCGACACTGACGACCTTGCCGCCCTTGATCGTGGCCTGGGCACGAACGACACCCGAGATGCCTTCGCGGGCCGCCTTCACCGGCGTATCGGGCTTGACCTGCGTCGGGCACGCGACGCCGATGTTCATGGCCGTGGGCTTGGGCGCGGGTGGCGCCGGCGCTGCGACCGGCGGCGTCGGCGTCATCACCGTCGGGGGCGGCGGTGTCGGCGACGGTGCCACCGAAATCGTCGGCTGCGGCGGAGGCGGCGTCGCGATCTGAACTTCGGGCGGCGGGATGTAGGGCGGTGGCGGCGCTTCCAGCTTGGGCGGCGGCGGCAGCACGATCTCGGGCGGCGGCGGCGGCTTCTTGATCTCTTCGATCACTTTGGTCTCGATGGGTGCCCGCACCACATCGACCACCTTCTTGGCCAGGCCCGTCACCAACGCGTACACGATGAACGCGTGAAACAGAATGACAACCGACAGCCCCACCAAGTGGCGGCGAGGGTCCGCTTGTCGCTGAGAGAAATTCATGGTCTGGGATCTCCAGATTGAGTAAGCGAGAAAGAAGAGAGCAAAACAGCGGGCCTTCAGCACTTACCGGCTCGTGACCGATGGCGGTCGGCATCTGGAAAACCGCCGCCTGCGCAGGCCCGCATTCTAGCCATGAGCAAGAGTCGTTCCGGCCCGCGGCCACCCCAAGGAAAACCCGCAGGCCCCAGGGCACGGCAAACGGGGCACCCGAGCGTCTAGCACAAAAGAAAAAAAAGCAGTTCGCGCTGCTACTTTCGGGGGACGATCGGAGCGCGCTTCTCGTGCCGCGCGCCCCTCTCGACATCAGAAGTTGTACTTCAGACCAAGGCGGAAGTAGCGGCCGATCGCGCCCGAATAGTCGAGCGGGTTGTAGCCGATCGCGCCGGAGGTCTCGAAGTCCGAAGGCGGCTTCGAGTCGAGCACGTTGGCGATCGAGCCGAACACCTCCAGGTTGCGACCGGTCTTGAACGCACCCGAGAGGTCGAGCGTCGTGAACGACTTGATGCGGCAGTTGTCCGGCGCATCCGTGCCGTTCGTGAACTGCTGCGCACAGCCGGCGTCGGACTGCTCGAACTTGTTCGACACCTGACCACGGTAGTTCAGGTTGGCACCGACGCGCCACTGGCCCATGTCCCAGGTCGCAGCCAAGCTACGCGATCCGAGGAAACCCGCAGGGCTCAACACCAACATTCAGATGGGTTGGACGAACACCTTGGCTCGGCCCTCGGCCACGCAACTTCGTAGCAGGATAGAGAAAGGGGCTCCGAAGAGCCCCTTGATGTCGTGCTTGCCAGGTGATTACTTGAACGAATACCTGAGGCCCACCGAGAAGTACCTACCCATCGCGCCAGACGAATCCATCGGGTTGTAGTTGATGCCGCCGTAAGTGACGGTATCCAGCGGCGCAACACGGTCGAACAGATTGGTGATCGAACCGTAGATCTGCAGGCTCTTGGTGACGTTCCAGCGGCCAGTCAGGTCCATCGTGTAGAAGCTCGCCAGCTTAGCGCAGTCCGTGCTGCCATCAAGGCGACCCAGCGAAAGGCACGTCGGGTCGCTGTTGTCACCGACGTTCTCCAAGCTGCTGCGCCAGTTCACCGTTGCGGTCACGCCAAAGGTCGCCGTTTCCCAGGTGCCGGACAGATTGACCTTGTTCTGCGGCGTGCCGATGCAGTTGGACACGTCGCAGTTGCCGTGCGTGCCGACGAAGTCACGCGTCGTACCGTCGACGGTGATGTCCTCCCAGGTTGTGAGGCGCGTCCAGTGCAGGTCGGTCCTGAAGTTGCCCACATTCTCGATCTTCCAGCGGTATCCGACGTCCACATCGACACCCGCGACCTTGGATCCACCCAAGTTCGCGAACGGGGCGTACGCGACGATGATGCTGCCGGAATTCGGAATGCCCGGCAGGTTGTTGTCGGAGCGGACGACATCAGGCCTGTTGAACGCTTCCTGGAACGAGATCGTCTGGATGTTGTTGGTCTTCTTGATCTGCCAGAAATCGGCCCCAAAGGTCAAACCCTTCACCGGCTCGGCAACGAAGCCCAGGTTGAAGTTCTTGGACTTCTCGGGCTGCAGATTCGGATTGCCCTGGCTGATGCCGCCCGCGGCGCTGCCAGTGCAGTCCGCTGCGACAGCACCAGGCGCCTGAACGCCGCCCGGGCAACGGATCGGGTCGTAAGCCCCGCTCGAAGCAAAAGCCGCCTGAGCGCTCGGGCTAGACTCGGCCGGGTTCGGCGCGCGGAACCCTTCGGAATAGGACGCACGCAGGAGAAGTTGAGGAATCGGCGTGAACTTGACCGAGATCTTGGGTGTCGTTGCGCTGAAGCTATCGTAATGGTCATAACGCACCGCGCCAGTGACCTCAAGGTTCTTGATCACAGGCACCAGCAGTTCGCCATACGCCGCCCAGACCTTTTCGTCACCAAAGAAGCCGTTGTAGCTCGCCATCACGGACCCATCTTCGGTCCCGCTCAGCGACGGCGCCTTGAGGCTCAGCTTGCGGAATTCGGTACCCAACGCGAGCTGCATCGCGCCGCCGTCAAGATTCATCAACTCGCGAGAAGCGTGGGCGTCGACGACGTCGAGTGTCGTCTTGCTCGCGCTGGTAGAGGTGGTGAGCAGCGATGCACGTTGCGCGTCCGTGTTCAGGCCGGCATTCGCGCCCATGCGGTAGCCGAAGGTCGCGCTGGTAGGATCGTTGAACGCATCGATCACGCCTTGGGTGCGGAGCAGCGTGTAGGCCTGGTCGAGTTTCGACTCGCTGTGCACCACGCCTGCATCAAGGTCCCAACCGGCAGCCGAGCCCTTGACGCCGACCATGAGACGCGTGACGTCCACGTCGTTGGTGCGGCGTTGCGCGCCGAATTCGCTGAACACATAGCGGAAGCGCGCCGGAGCTCCGAAGGGATTGTCCGGATGGCTGGCGGCCAACGTCAGCTCAGGCACATTGATGCCGGTGCCGTAACCGCGGATTCCGTACGGCCCGACGATGGTGCCGGGAGTGCCGAGCGGGCTGACGTCGAAGCCGGTCTTGTTCTTGGCGTAGCTCAGTTCTGCAGAAGCTTCCCAGTCGTTGCTGAGTGCAAGCGTAGCGCGGCCAAAGATCGACAGATTCTCCAGTTTGGGCTGGAAGCTGCGGTACTGGCCAATGTCATAGGAGCAGCCGGCGTCGCCGGCGATGGCCGGGCTGATCACCCCCCGCAGCGCGGTCGTGCAGGGCGAGACCAGTTGATAGGCGCCGGAGGTGGTGCCATTGCGGACGTAGCCCGCAGGACTGGAAGATACCGTGTTGCCAATTCGGTAGCCCGGGGTCCATTGGGTCGCAAGGGCGTCATAGCCCCAGGGACGCACGTCGCCCTTGCCGATCCATTCGCGATCGCGATCACGATAGTGAATCTCGTCGGTTTTGGTCGCTTCGATATTCACGAATGCATTCCACTTGTCGGACGCGATGTCACCTCCACCCACAAGGACCGCCGCCTTGGTCCTGTTGCCATCGCTGTACCTGGACGTGCCCGCCTCGGCCTTCGCCACGACACCGGTGAAGTTCTTGCGCAGGATGATGTTCACCACGCCCGCCAGGGCATCCGAACCATAGATGGCCGATGCGCCTTCTTTCAGGACGTCGATTCGTTCGACCGCCTCCAACGGAATCGTCGACAGGTCGGTGAACATCTTTTGGAAGTCGTCGGCGCGCGGGTAAGGTGCGAGACGGCGACCATTCACCAGGACCAGGGTCGCATTGGCGCCCAAGCCACGCAGAGAAATCGCGGTCGCGCCTGCGGCGAAACCGTTGCCGAAACCCGTCGGCAGCGAACCCTGCCCATCAAGAGCCAGCGATTGCAGGTATTCCGCCAAGGTGGCCTTGCCGGAGTTGCTGATTTCTTCCTTCGTGATCGTCTGGACGGGGTTTGCACCTTCGGCATCGATCCGCTTGATGTTCGAGCCGGTGACGGTGACGCGCTGCAATTCCTGCGCGGGTGCCTGCTGCGCAAACACCGCACCACCGGAAAAGGCAGCGGTACCGCTGAACGCAATGAGCAAGCTCTTGGCCAGCAAAGTTCTTTTTAGCATCGGGACTCCTGATATGAAGGTTGTTCAAATGAAGAACAAGTCTTTCAGCAAGTCACGTACCAACTTTGTGAATAGGTCATGACTTGTCTGCGAAGACATGTAAATCAATTGTCACAGGATCGTTCGTCGGCCCTCCCCGAGGGTATTCATCTATCGATTCGCGATGCATAGGCAATCGAGTTGCACCCATTCATCACTGCTCGGGCGTAAAGCCTTTGCCAGTGCGGCTTTCAAGCCGGTGACCGCGCTTAGGACAAGGAATGAAAGGTGAGCGTCGCCGTGGGCCGGCGGGGCATTTCCCAACCTACTTCACGTCAGCCGTTGGATGTTCACAACATCGACCGCCGGCTTTGCTCGACCAGTTGGGATCGTGCGGACGCTTCACGAAGCCGCCAAATCGTGCGCACGAGCAGCATCAGGAACCCCATCTTGGACGTGCTACGGCGTAAGAAATGCAATCGCATGCAAAGCAAAAGGCGACCGAGTTGCCCCGGTCGCCTTCGGAATGGGTGGTCGCTCCACCCGCCTCAATCAGAACGTGTATTTATCAGAAGCTGTACTTCGCGCCGACGGTGAAGAAGCGCCCCACGGCACCGGCCTGATGCCAGGTCTGGTTGTAGTTGATGCCGTACGGGACCGCGAGGTACGGATCGAACGGTGCCTTGCGGTCGAAGACGTTCTGGATCGAGAGGTTGATGTCCAGGTTCTTCGTCGGGCTCCACTTGGCGAACAGGTCGAAGGTCGTGAACGACGGCAGCCTGCACTTGTTGTACACGTTGCCGTTCGTGTCGAACACGCCGCAGTCGTACTGGCCCGCGTCAGGGTACGTCACACCGGTGTTGCCGTTGGTGATCGTGCCATCCGGCTGGAACGGAACAAGAGGTACACCGTCGTCGTCCGTCACGGGATTCTGAGCCGTTCTCTCACCCTTGTGGTCGAGCATCTTGATCGGACCCACATAGTTCAGTGCACCGGTCACGGTCCATGGGCCGCGGTCCAAGGACAGCGAGAACGTCGCCTTGTCCTTCGGCGTGCCACCACCCGCGCTCAACGCGAGCGGCCCATGCGTGCCGGCGTACTCCAGCGTGTTGCCATCCGGATCGGTGCGGCTGTACTTGATGGTGTGCGTCCAGTTGAGTTGCGCCGTCAGCTTGCCCACGTTGCCGAGGTTCATCTTGTGACGAAGCTCGATGTCCACGCCATCCGTCTTCGTCTTCGAGGCGTTCCGGTAGAAACCGGTGACGGTGGAGATCTTGCCGTCCTCGTTGTAGTAGATGAACGAGTTGGGTTGGGCGCCAGCGATCTGGGAGAACGGCACACCGTCCGCCGGCGCATTGCCGATGATGGACGCCGGATCCGCCTGCACGATCTCGTTCTTGCGGTCGATGCGCCAGTAATCGATCGTGGCACTGGTGCCGGCGAACGGTTCGGCGATCAGGCCCAGCGAGTAGCTCTTGGCCTTCTCGGGTTTGATGCTCGGATCGCCCTGCGACAGGATGCCGTAGGTTGTGAAGCCGAAGCTCGAGCCACCGGTCTCTGCCGGGCCAGGCGCACGAAACGCTTCGGAATAGCTGCCCCGCACCGCCAGTTGATCGATCGGCTTGAGCTTGAAGCCGATTTTGGGCGTGGTCGCATCGCCGAAATCCGAGTAATGGTCATACCGGGCAGCGCCGGTCAGTTCCAACCACTTGGCCACCGGTGCGCTCAGTTCTCCATAAAAGGCCGATACCCGGCGTGACGCGTTGAACCCGGAGTAGCCCAACCCGACGATGGAACCGGTCTCAGTGCCCGGCACGGGCGGACTGCTTGCGGACTCCCATCGCGTTTCCGCACCCAGCGCCAGGCCGAGCGGCCCACCGGGAAGCTCCATTAGCGAGCGCGACACCTTCAGGTCGATCGACTTGATCGAACTGGTCGGAATCGTCTCAAGCGTCGGCGAGATGGCGGCTAGCACACTGGGCGCCGTCGTGTTCGGGGCGTTGATGCGGTAGGTCCCGTTGTTCAGCGCCGCCTGCATCACGTCGTAGTTGATAAAGCCGAAATTCTGATTCTTCAGCCGGCTCTTGATATAAGCAGCGCCGATGTCGAAATCCCAGCCGTACGCACTGCCCTGCAGACCCTGAACCAAACGGAGCACGGTGTTGTCGGTCTTCTGGTCTCGTCCGCCCAGTTCCAACGGGGCGTACGCGAGTGTGCGGTCGACGCCGAAGGTGTTGTCAGGATGGCTCGCCGGAAGGACCATCAGGCCGTGGGTGATGAGCGGGTTGAACGGATCGCCGGGCTTGTAGACACCGTTGTCGTTGTTACCACCCAGCGTTCCGTTGGACTTCGACTTGGAATTGAAGATGCCGACTTCCAGATAGGCGGTAAGCGATGGCGAGAACTGCAACGTGCCCCGGCCGAAGAAGTTGACCCGATCAATCTGCGGCTGTACTTCCGTGTCTTGCAGGAAGTCGTAGCGGCACAGCCCCGTGGTCGGGTCGACCAGGGAGGCAGCGCACGGGATGACGTTGACCCGCGCACCCGTTCCGAACGTCGGCGTTCCTGGCCCAGCGCCTACCGAACGTGTCACGCCGTACGGTGAGGTGGTCGATGGCGTCGTCAGACCCTGGCTGAGCCGCGGCGAGCCATTAGTGGTGTCGTAGTAGCCGAGCGATCGGCGATCACTCGAACCGATGAAGCCGCGATCCTTGGAAAAGATGTTCTTCTGCTGCGAAGCTTCGAGGCTGAAGAAGATGTTGTACTTGTCGGTGTCGATGTTGCCGACACCGAGCGATGCGAAAGCGCGCGTCGTCTGACCGTCGCTGTGGCCAGTCTGACCATACGTGCCGCCGACCGACGCACCGGTGTAGTTCGAACGCAGGATCACGTTGACCACGCCACCCACGGCATCCGCGCCATAAATGGCCGAGGCACCGTCCTTGACGACTTCGACCCGCTCCACCGCCTCGAGCGGGATCGAGTTCAGGTCGACGAAGGTGCGGCTGCCGTCATCCGCGAGCCCGTAAGTCGTCATGCGGCGGCCGTTGACCAGCACCAGCGTCGAATTGACCCCCAGACCACGCAGCGAGACGGCCGCAGAACCCGAAGCGAAGCCATTGCTGAACGAGGTGGAAATCGAGCCCTGCCCATCGGCAGTGATGCTGCGCAGCACCTCCTGGATCGACTGCTTGCCGGTCTTCTCGATGTCGTCACGCGTCAGGATCTGAACCGGCGACGCCGTCTCGGTGTCGGTCCGCTTGATGTTCGAACCCGTGACGGTCACACGCTGAAGTTCTTGCGTGGTCTGCTGCGCGACAGCGGCGCCACCATACAAAGCGGCACTGCCGCCAAACGCGATCAGCAGGCTTTTGGCCAGCATTGTTCTCTTGAACATCGGAGACTCCTGGTAGGAAGAATTGATCGAAAGACGCCGTCTTCGAGCAAGTCGCATACCCGCTTTGTGTGCGTGTCGTGACCGATCTGCGAAGACGTGTAAATCGATTGTCACCACAAGATTCGCGGAACTCGACCTAGGGTATTCATGTATCGATCTACGAGCCGCGCTGAATCAGCAACGCGCGGCCCCCTGGAATCGATCGCAAAGCCTTTATCCATGCGGTGTCCAGGCCCGAGACCAACGATTCAATCGGTGGAGGAACAGCAGCCGCAACGCCCGAATGCGGGCATTTCCTTGAGCTGCTTGACGTCACACGTTGGCTGTCCGCAACAGGCCGACACGGTAAAGAACCACGCGGTTACAACGCCGACGCCTCGGCGATGCGCGGCACCGCGGCCAGCAGCGTCCTGGTGTACTCGCTGCGCGGATGCTCCAATACCGCGCGCGCCGGGCCGGCCTCTTCGATGCGGCCGCGGTTCATCACCGCGACCTGATCGGCGATGTACTCGACAACGCCAATGTTGTGCGTGATGAACAGATAGGACACACCCAGCTCGCGCTGCAAGGTCTTCAGCAGATTGAGGATCTGCGCCTGCACCGACACATCGAGCGCCGATGTCGGCTCGTCGCAGACGATCAGCTTGGGCGCGACCGCGATCGCGCGCGCGATCGCGATGCGCTGGCGCTGACCACCTGAGAACTCGTGCGGGTAGCGCTCGAGCGCGTCGCGCCGCAGGCCCACCTGGTCGACCAGCCGCTCGAGGCTGGCGCGCCGCGCCGCGGCGTCCATGTCGGGCCGCAGCCCGAGCAGCCCTTCCTCGAGAATGTCGAACACCCGCATGCGCGGGTTCAGCGATGCGAACGGGTCCTGAAAGATGATCTGGATCTGTCGGCGCGCCGCACGCAGCGCATCGCCATCGAGGCTGAACAGGTCCTGGCCACCGAACAGCGCCTCGCCCGCGATCACCGCCTGCCCTCGCAGCAACTGCACCAGCGCCTTGCCGGTGGTCGTCTTGCCGCAGCCCGATTCGCCGACCAGCGCCAGCGTCTGGCCCGGAGCGATGCTGAACGACACATCATTCACGGCAACGAACGCGCCGGCGGCGCGTTGCAACAACCCTCTTCGGATCGCGAAGCGCACGCTCAGATTGCGCACATCGAGCAGCGACTCGCTCGATCGCAACACCGCGCTCGGGGCCGCGAATCGCAATGAAGAGTCGACAGCATTCGCGCGTACCTCGGGCGTCGCCCCGTCGCGGTACAGCAGGCAGCGCACCTCACGCGCCTCGAGCGCTATCAGCTCGGGGCGGGTGTTCGCGCAGGCATCGAACACGCGGTCGCAGCGCGGCGCGAAGCGGCAGCCATCGAAGGACTGCCACAGCGGCGGCACCGTGCCGGGGATCGCCGCCAGCGCGTCGCCGCGCTTCGCGGTGTCGGGCAAGGCGCGCAGCAGCAGCCGTGCGTACGGGTGCTTCGGCGCCGCGAAGAACTCGGCCGCACTCGCGACCTCGATGATCTGCCCCGCATACATCAGCGCGACGCGGTGTGCCATGCCCGAGACCACCGCGAGATCGTGCGTGATCAGCAGCAGGCCCATGCCCTGCTCTTTCTGCAGCCGCTTCAGCAGGTCGAGAATCTGCGCCTGGATCGTCACATCGAGCGCGGTGGTCGGCTCGTCGGCGATCAAGAAGTCGGGCTCCGAGGCCAGCGTCATCGCGATCATCACGCGCTGCTTCTGGCCGCCGCTCAGGCGGAACGGATACTCGTCGATGCGCCGTTCGGGCTCGGGGATGCCGACCTTGCCCAGCCACTCGATCGCCTTCGCGCGCGCCGCCGCGCCACGCAGCGGCGTGTGCGCCTGAATCGCCTCGACGATCTGATCGCCGACGCGCATCACCGGGTTCAGGCTCGTCCCCGGCTCCTGGAAGATCATGCCGATGCGCCCGCCGCGTACCGCGCGCATGCCGGACTCGGGCAGCGCGAGCACGTCCTGCCCTTCGAGCGTCACCTGCCCGTGCGTGATGCTGCCGTTGTCGGGCAACAGGCGCATCAGCGCGAGCGCGGTCATGCTCTTGCCGCAGCCCGATTCGCCGACGAGCGCAAAGGTCTCGCCGCGCCGGATCGACAGCGTCAGGCCATCGATGGCCTTGACGAGCCCGGCATCGGCGTCGAGCGCGACCTTGAGGTTGTCGATGTAGAGCATCGCGTCAAGCCGGCACGTTGTTGACCCGCAGGCGCGGGCGGAACGCCCGTGCGCGCGGGTCGAATGCGTCGCGCACGCCATCGGCAAAGAGATTCGCCGCGAGCACCAGCGTGACCATGAATGCGAACGCGGCCGCGAACGACCACCAGACCAGCGGGTCGCGGCTCATTTCAGTGCGCGCAAGGTTGATCATGCCGCCGAAGCTGTTCATCGACGGATCGACCCCGACGCCCACATAGGACAGCACGGCCTCGTAGAGAATCAGCGCCGAGAAGTCGAGCACCGTCGTGATGATGATCAGGTGCACCACATTCGGGAAGATGTGACGCACCATGATGCGGCCCGCGCGCACGCCGAACGCAGTCGCGGCCTGCACGTACTCGAGCTGGCTGAGCTTCATGGTCTCGGCGCGCAGCAGCCGGCACAGCGTCGCCCAGCCGGTCAGCCCGAGGATCACGCACAGCAGGAACAGCCGCACATCCGAGCGCTCGGCACCGGTCTCGAACATGTCGGGGTGGGTGTCGATGAAGACCTGCATCATCAGCACGCAGGCCGCGATCAACAGCACGTTCGGGATCGACGACAGCGTCGTGTAGAGATACTGCACGACCTCGTCGACCCAGCCGCGCAGATAGCCCGACAGAATGCCCAGCCCGACCGCCAGCGGCAGCGTCGCGATCGTCGACAGCGTGCCGATCACGAACGCCGTGCGAATGCTCTTGAGCGCCTGGTAGAACACATCGTTGCCCGTGCGGTCGGTGCCGAACACGTGGTAGTGCTGGGCGAGCGCCAGCAGCGGGCCGAACACGACACACAGCGCCAGCAGCGTGAGCGCGACCGCGCGCAAGGGCAGATCGGTATCGCCTCGCCACAGCCTCCGCGAGGCTTCGACGACGCCGACGCGGTTCTTGCGCGACACGGCCAGCGCGATGCCCGCCGCCGCGAGCAAGGCCGCCAGCACGCCCAGGGCCAGCCCGATGCACGCCATCTGCGCCACATCGCCCAGCCATTGCGAGTCGTCGACCAGCATCTCGCCGCCGTGCTTCAGGCGCGGATAGGTGCGCACGATCTCGCCGTTCTCTTCGACCGTGTCCTTGGTGAAGCCGTGGATCGCCAGCGGTGCGGAGTACGAGGTCTCGCGCCCCGCGACCTGGCGCGCCAGCACGAGGTCGAGCAGCGATTCGGTGCGCGTGCTGTAGGCCTGCGCCTGATTCGCGCCAGCGCCGGCGGCGTTCGGCAGCGCGCGCCTAAAGTGCACGCTGTCGGCCACCGCGACCGCGAAGAACAGCAGCAGCACGACCGACGAGCACATCGCCGCACGATCGTGCAGCACCTTCATCCAGCTCGCGCGCAGATTCACGCTGCCGTGAATGCGCCAGGCGTAGACGATCAGCATCAGCAGCGTCGCGATGACGACGACATCGGACCACAGCACGACGATCTTGGGACTCATGTTGGGCTGTTGTCCGGTCAGGCCAAGCGGACGCGTGGGTCCACCCAGGTGTAGGCCACGTCGATGACGATGTAGCTGAGGATGTAGATCACCGAGCCGACGAAGACCATCGAGCGCACGATCGCGAAGTCCTGGCCCGTGATCGCCTCGATCACGTACGAGCCGAGGCCCGGGATGCCGAAGAAGCTCTCGAACACCAGGCTGCCGAGGAACACGAACGGCAGGTAGCTGCCGGCACTCGTCAGGATCGGGATCAGCGCGTTGCGCAGCACGTGGTCGAACAGCACCTTCGGCTCGCTCAAACCCTTGGCGCGCGCGGTGCGCACGTAGTCGCGGCCGAGTTCCTCGAGGAACATCGCGCGGTACAAGCGCCCTTCGCTGCCGAGCCGCGACAACAGCGACAGAATCACCGGCAGGACCAGGAAGCGCGACGCGTCCCAGCCCGACTCGAAGCCCGAGATCGGCACCAGGTGGAACACGCGCGAGAACAGGAACTGGCCGACGATGATGTAGAACAGCGCGCTGATCGACAGCATCAGCACGCAGGTGACCACGCCCCAGAAGTCGATCGGCGAATTCTTGAAGAACACCAGCAGCAGCGCAAACGCGACGCTGACGATCACCTGCAGCAGAAACAGCGGCACCGCGAGCTGCAGGCTGATCACCATGCGGGTCTTGATCTCGTGGCCGATGTTGGTCGCGCTCTTCGAGTCGGAGCGACCGAAGTCGAGCGCGAACAGCGACACCGAGCGATCCCAGAACACCGTGTCGGTGACCTTGTGCGCGCCCTCGGCCGCGCCATTCCAGTACAGCGGCTTGTCGTAGCCGCGCTCGACCTTCCACTTCAGGATCTGCTCCTGCGTCACGCGCTTGCCGCCGATGTTCAGCCGCGCCATGTCGTCGGGCGTGTTGACGGTGAAGAACAGCATGAAGGTGATCAGGTTCACCCCCAGCAGGACCAGCAGGCCGTAGAAGCAACGGCGGATGACGTAGTTCAGCATTCTCAGACGCCGCCGGGCCGCCCCAAGGCGGCTGAGCGCCCCCTCGGGGGGCAGGAACGAAGTGACGTGGGGGTCGACATCGGTCAGGCGCCCGCGCTGTGTGCAGCCTGATGGGCCAGCGCGGTCCGCCGCTCACGCGCGATGAAACCGCGCCGCGCGACGACCACGAACGCGAGCGCCGCGGCGAGCAGCAAGGCCAGCGGCCAGTAGCGCGGCGGGTTCCATTCGGCCTGCTTGCGCGCGCGCAGCGGCGCGTCGATCTTGTAGTAGAGCGCGCGGTCGTTGGTGAACAGGCCGAACTTCGCGTCTCCGACCCACTGCTGGTAGGCCCCGGCCGAATAGGGAAAGTAGCCGAACGCCCACGGCGAATCCTTGCGCAGGATGTCGACCATCTCGTCGATCAGCTTCTGCTTGGCCGGGCCGTCGTCGAGCAAGGCCAGCTGCTTGTAGCGCTTGTCGTATTCGGGGTTGTCGTAGTTCACGGTGTTCTCGCCTTCGAACTTCGCTTTGGAGTTCGGGCCGTAGAACAGGAACAGGAAGTTCTCGGCATCCGGGTAGTCGGCGAACCAGCCCCACCAGAAGATCTGCTGCTTGCCCTTGAACATCTTTTCCTGGAACTGGTTGTAGTCGGTCGCGCGGATCTCGAGCTGCACGTTGAGCTTGGCGAACTGCTTGACCATCCAGTCGAGTTCGGCGCGGTACTCGGGCGTAGGCACGCGCTGGTAGTCGTAGTTCAGCACCAGCGGCTTGCCGGTCTTGGCATCGCGCCCGTCCGGGTAGCCGGCCTCGGCCAGCAGCGTCTTGGCTTCGTCGATGGAACGCCGAACGATCTTGCCGTCGACTATTCTGTGCGTCATCGGGTTCATGCCCTCATTGGTGCCGTGGCGCGAGCCGAACATGCCGCCCGGGATCGGCCCATGCGCCGCCTCGCCGGCCTTTTGCGTGAAGACGCGGCCATAGCCCTCTTCCCAGTCGATCGCGATCGACAGCGCCTGCCGCAGCTTGCGGTTCTTCACCTGCTGCTCGGGCGTGTCGCCCTTGCCGATCACCGGGTCCAGCCAGTTGAAGCCGAGGTACCAGTTCTGCGGCTCGATGCTCTTCGGGAAGCGCATGCCGCGGTCGTCGAAGCGCTTCCTGACTTCATCGGAGTCGTTCGCATCGGCGAGGAAGTCCGGGCCCCAATCGCTGCGCTCGATCTCCGGCACGTCGAGAAAGCCCTGCGCGAACTTGGAGCGCAGCGGCGTCTTGTCTTTCTCGGTGTTGAACACGAGCTTGTCGATGAACGGCAGCTTCTTGCCGCAGTCCTCGAGCAGCCCGAGTTCCTTGTCGCCCGGCATGCCTTCGCACGGGTAGGTGACGCCGTGGTAGTTGGGGTTGCGCACCAGCACGTGGCGCCGGTCCGCGTCGTATTCGACGGGCATGAACGGCCCGGTGCCCACCGGCCACACGTCCAGCGACAGGCTGTTCTTGGCCATGCCGGGCTGCGCGTAGAACTTGTCCGCCTCCCACGGGATCGGCGCCGTGAAGGTCAGCGTCATCCAGTACTTCCACTGCGGGTACTTGCCTTTGATGCGCAGCCGAAACGTGTACTTGTCGAGCGCGGTCGCGCCGGCCAGCGGGTACTTGCGGAAGTCGAGGAACGGCTTGTCGAGCGCGGCCGGGTCCATGCCGCGGCGCAGCTTCAGGTCTTCTTCGCGGATCAGCTTGCCGTAGTCCTTCAGGCCGATCACGTACTCCGAGAAGATGCCGTAGATCGGCGCCTCGATGCGCGGCGTGGCGTGGCGCTTGATCGCGTAGACGAAGTCGTCGGCGACGAGCTCGCGCGTGCCGCTCACGGCGAAGTCCTGCGGCGTGTGCTTGTCGCGCGTCTGCGCCTCGGTCAGCGCGTGGTAGAGGTACTCGCCCTTCGCGTCCTTCGCCAACGCCGGGTGCGGCGCGTACAGCGTGCCCGGAATGATGTGCAGGTCGTACTGGCTCTCGGCGACCAGCTCACCCGGCGCATCGGCGGGCAGCGGCTTGCCGTCCTTGTCGAGGTAGTGCGGCGTGGCGATCTCGGTGACGGCCTTGGGCACGAGCTCGTACGGTCGCTTCAGGTAGTGGTACGCATAGGGCGGCTCGTAGACCGCGTACATGTACGGCACTTCGTTGAGCGCGTACGACGCCGTCGGGTCGAGGTGATGCGGCGAGCGCTCCTGGAACGCGATGAACATCGTGTTCGTGGCTTCGCTGCCCTTCGGGTTCGGGCTGTTGTCGCAGCCTGCGAGCAGCGCCGCGATGCCGAGCACCATGCTTGTCCACCACACCCCACCGCTCATGGCGCTCTCGTTCCTTGGTCAACGCATATCTGGTGCGCCTGGCTTGTGGCCGGCTACCGCGATGCGCGGCGGATTGTACGGTGCGGTTCGGCCGGCTCAGGGGTGGGTGTGGCCGTGCGTGACGGAATGCACATGATCCCAGCCGATGAGCACATTGCGCCCGTCGACCAGCAAGGTCACGCGCGCCCCAACCGGCATCGTCACCTTGGGCTGCACATGCCCGAACGGCAGGCCGGTGAGGATCGGCGTCTTGGTCAGCGAGCGCAGGTGCGCGACCACCGTCTTCAGCGAGAAGCCGCGGTCGTGCGGCGATTGGCGCCAGGCGCTGAAGTGGCCGAGCACGACCGCCTTCTGCGCGTCGAGCACGCCGGCCTGGTGCAGCTGCAGCAGATTGCGCTCGACGCGGTACGGGTGCTCGTTCACGTCCTCGAAATACAGGATGCCGCCCTTGATGCGCGGAAAGTACTTCGTGCCCAGCAGCGAATTGACCATGCACAGGTTGCCGCCCCACAGCGTGCCGCGCGCCTCCAGCCCGTCGAAGCCGGCCTCGGTGCGAAAGCCCACCGCTTCGAGCTCGCCGCTCATCGCTTCGACAAAACAGTCGCGCGTGACCTCGTCGACGCCGCCGTCGGCGTCGCTGCGGCCGAAGTCGTCGCAGGCGAGCGGCCCGGCCCAGGTGATCGGGCCGCTGCCGCCCTTGCGGTGTGCGAGCAGTCCGAGCTGCAAGGTCGTCACATCGCTGTGCCCGACCCAGCGCGTGCCGTGTTCGATGCTGTGCTCGATCAGCGGCCAGTCGATGCGGTCGAGCAAGCGCGTCAGGCCGTAGCCGCCGCGCGTGGCCAGCGCGATGCCGGGCGCTTGCGCCGCGACGCGGTGCAGCGCGGCCAGCCGCGTCTCGTCGTCGCCGCCAAAGCGCTGGAAGCGCGCCCGCGCCGCGGTGTCGATGTGAACGTCGAAACCGAGCGCCTTCAGGCGCTTCGCGGCCAGCGTCAGCGGCGCGGATTTCACGAGCACGCCGGCCGGCGTGTAAAGGGTCATCGAGGTCATGAAAGAGGCTCAGGGCTCACAGGCTGGGGGATCGAGTTCGAGGGCCTCGCCGGTCGGGATCTCCGGCAACTGCCCGCTGCGGGTGGCGCGGCGCTCGCGGTATTGCGCGCGGCGCTCGGCGAAGAAGTCTTGCAGGACCTTGCCGCAGTCGTCGGCGAGCACGCCGCCGACGAGCGCGGTGTGGTGGTTCAGCTGCGGCTGCTCGAACAGGTTCAGGACCGAGCCGGCCGCGCCGGTCTTGGGGTCGCGAGCGCCGAACACGACGCGCTTGAAGCGCGCATGCATCAGCGCCATCGCGCACATCGCGCAGGGTTCGAGCGTCACGTAGAGCTCGCATTCGGGCAGCCGGTAGTTGGCAAGCAGGGTGGCCGCGTGGCGCAGCGCGACGATCTCGGCGTGTGCGGTCGGGTCGTGCTCGGTGATCGGCCGGTTGTAGCCGGTCGCGATCACCTGGCCGGCGCGCACGATCACCGCGCCGACCGGCACCTCGCCGACCAGCCACGCGTTGTGGGCCTGGTCGATCGCGATGCGCATCGCTTGTTCGTCGGCCGGACTCGTACCGCTCACTGCGGTACCTTCGTGCTGCGCACTCCGGTATTCGCCCTTGGGGCGGCCCGGCGGGCTCATGGCTTCTCGACCTCGGCGTTGCGCGCCGAGGCGGCCTGCTCCATCGCCTTGGCCACGTCGTCGGCGACCTTGCGCTCCAGTTGCGTGGCCTTCTCGTGCACGTTGCCGCTGGCCGGAATCGCCGGCGCCGCGCCGAGCTGCCCGACCGCCTTCATTTGCTTGACGAGCACGAGGCCGACGATCACGAGCGCGACCAGCAACGACACCACGCCGAACAGCGCCTTCACGGCCGTCACCTCCGCCGCGGTGCGCGAGGCCGCGACGGCGTGGGCGCATCGAAGGCGGACAGCAATTCGGCCAGGTCATCCGCTTCGTTGTCCTGCTCCAGCGGGTAGTGCGCAAGGCTCTCGCGCAGCCTGACGGGGTCGCGAAAAGCGACCATGTCCTGCTCAAGCTCCCGGATCGCCTTTCGCAGCTGGGCCAGGTCGGCGCTCAGGTACTGGTCGATCATCGCCGGGCTCAACGCCGCTGAGCGCACCCCCATGCCAAGGGCCTCGCGGAATGGCAGGGTGCAATGAGCCAGCTCGTCTTCCAGCTCCAACAACTGCTCGCGCAGGATTTGATTGAAGTGCGCTAGACGCTGCGGCGAGACCGACGCCAGGTGGGCGGCATCGATCTGCTCGATCTCGAGCTGCAGGCCCAGCAACGACAGCAGGTCGTTGGCGGCATACGCCTGGTTGACGCGCTGCATCAGGGCCGTCTTGCGCACGCGGGCTGCGGCATCGGTTTCGCGGTCCGGGTGCAAGGCGCTGGCGAGCTTGCGGTAGACCTCGCGCAGCGACTGGCTCACCTCTTGCGCGGCCTGCTCACGCTTGGCCTGGGCCGCCTCGGCCTTGGCGCTGCTCGCGCCGGAGCGCTTCGCGGCACGGGCGTCCTGCCGCTCCTGCGCCTGCCGCGCCTCGGCCTCGACACGCTCCTGCATCTTGCGCTGGGCATGCTGGAGCAATTCTTCGGCGCTGGAGGCGCCGTGATCGTCGCCGACCTCCACGCCGAGCACGCCCTCGAGCATGGCCTGCGTCAACGCCAGTTCGGACTCCCGAACCTCGGCATGCGAGACCTCGGCGTGCTTGTCGTGCAAGGCCTCGAGCGCCTCGTCAGGGCCTTCCCCCAACAAGGTGGTTACCAGGTTCAGCAACAGTTGCCGAAGCTTGGCGCGCTGAACCTTGCCCAGGCGGCGGCCCGGCATCGGCTGAGTCAACAACTCGTCGAGCAAGAACGCCATCTGGCGCTGGCCGCCGCGCATCTTGTCCTGCAGCGGTACCAGCTCTGCCGCCAGACGCTGGTGGTAGCGCTCGATGTAGGCCTGCCACTGCTTCAGTTGCTCGCGCTTGCCCTCGATCTTGGCGACCAGGCGCTGGAAGTTCAGCTGCGCCTTGGTCAGGGGTTTGCTCTGCGCCAGCACCTCGATCAGCGACGTGCCGGGGTCAGGCTCTTCATCGTCAAACAGCGACGCGGTCGTCGGGTGTTTCATGCCGGTGGCTCCACTGTCATCAACATACTTTACCGTCACTTCTACCCGTCAAAAGACGCGAGCCTGAATGCTCCAGCCATTCGCTCCTGCTCTCGAGGACGAACATGCAGGCTGTCCGCGATCTTGGGCCACTGCTTCACCACGGCCCGACTGCGCGCGACGATCTCGTCGGCGAGCTTCTTCGAGACCCGGAAATACGGCGCCACCGAGCGGGCCAGATCCAAGTCCATCGCGTTGTCGGCGTCGCTGACGTTGAGCTTCAGCTCGCGCGAGTCGGGCGCCGGGTTCATGTCGTAGGCCTCGGACAGGCGCCAGCCCTTGCCCGGCACGAGGATGAAGCCGTGGTTGCGCAAGTGATCGTCGGTGTTGGACACGAGCATGTTGAACACGATGCGCGACCACAGCTCGCGCAGGTCGGCGTCGGTGTGCGCGCCGTGGTCGATCAGCACGCGGGCGATCTCGAGGTAGCTCGCGCCGGTCGACGCATCGTCGCCGTCCTGGTGGCCGGTGAGCGTCATCGCCGACGCGAAGTGCAGCCGGCCCGCCGGCGTGCGATCGAAGCGCTTCACGAGAAAGCTGTGATGCGGGCTGGCAAACCGGCGCGCCAGGCTGGGCGGCACCGCCAGCCCGCAGCCGCGCGCGAGGGTCTGCACGACGAGCTCCCAGGCGCCCACATCGTGCTCGTCGCGCACGCTGGGAAACTTGGCGATCCACAGCTGACCGTCGGGATCGACCACGCTGGCCTTGGGCCGGGCACCGCCGAGCGAGCCACCGGGCGCGATCAACATGCGCAGCCAGTCGTCGCCGGCGGCCGAGGTGTTGTCCTCGTCGCGCTCGAGCGCCAGGCTCGCCGCTTCCAGCTCTCTCAGCTGCACGAACGGCGGGGCCGCCGCGCCGTGCTGGTTGTCGACGAAGTCGCCGGCGTCATCGAGTCGCAGGCGCAACGCGCCGGCGCGGTAGGCGTCGTGCACGCCGAGCAGGTAGTCGGACTCGTGCAGCCGCGCGGCCTTGCCGACCAGCCCGGCCCGCTGCGCCCGCTCGAGGCGACGGCGCATCAGCAACCGGCCCCAGCGATCCGGGCTGGCGTCGGCGAACACACCGAAGATCTCGTGACCCTGCGGCGGGTGTTGCCGGCCCTCGAAGAGACCCAGGCGGGGATCGAGCTGCAGGTTGCGCACAGCGGCGTGCGCGAGCGCCGATGCGTCGAACTCGAACTCGAAGACTTCGCGGCCGGCGCCGCGCCTGGCGTGCAGCAGGCCGAGGCGCAGCGGCTGCGCGAGCCCGACCCAGTCGGCATAGACGGCGATGCTGACGGCCATGCGCTCAGCGCCGCTTCTTCGGCGTCGACGAGGGCGAAGGGTCGATCAAGCCCGCCAGCGCGTCGGCGCTGGCAAAGCCGCTCTTCTTGATCCAGCCCTGCGCGTTCGTCGCCGGTTTGACCGGCTTCTTGATCGCATGGAGCGGGACATCCACCCGCTCCGGGGTCTCGCGCATGCGCCTGGCCGGCGTGCTTGGCTGCACCTTGCGCGGCGGTGCCGGTGTCGCTGCCTTGGCACGCGCGGGTGGCAACTGCGCATCTTGCAGCTCACGGCCCAGCGGGTCGGCTTGGCCGAGCAGGTCGAGGTCTTTTTCGATGCCCAGCACCTGCATCACGGCCAGGTAGGCACCCATGGTCACGCCCGACCCGCCGCGCTCCAGGCTGCGCAGCGTCATCGGCGCCATGCCGGCGCGCTCGGCCACCTGCTTGGCGGGCAGACGCCGGCGCAGGCGGGCCACGCGCAGGCGGTCGCCGAACTGGCGCAGCAGCGCGTCTGTCGACGGAAGCAAGGGGGCGGTCTTCTTGGCCATAGTGGAATTATTTCATCATTTATATGGTGAATACACCAAAATAATGGCTCATTTTAAATCTTGGTCGATCGACGATCGCGACCGAAATGCACAATATTCTGGCATTCCCGTCACCACGATGCCGGAATATTGACGCCTTCTCGGCGAGGCCTGTTCGCGATCTCAGACGGTCGACACCCTGCGCGGTCGTGCGGCCGCGCGGCCATACAAAGGCTGTTACGTACTGCGCAATTGGCTCGCTTTTCGCGCGCTGGTCCGGCGTTCAGTCGGACTATCCTGACTTCGATGTCGTGTGCCCAGCACACGCACGTCGGTCGCAACTCCGCCCCACCCTCACACACACGCAGGCACGCATGGTCAGTCCCGCCCCGTCATTCGTCACGACTGAGCCGGCGCTTCGCAGCGTGCGGTCAGCCGAAGATGTCAGCAAATTGGCAGACCAGGCGCAAACCGGCTTGTTCGTGGTCCAAGACGATCGCATTGCCTATGCCAACGCGATGTTCGCCGACCTCGTGGGCTGGCCTACCGACGAACTCGTCGGTCAGCAGCACATCGTCACGACGGCACCCGAGTTTCGCGACCACGCGCGAGCCGCCGTCGCCCGACGTTTGGAGGGCAAGTCGGGCCGGCCCGGCCAAGTGCGCTGCCTGCGCCGCGACGGCACGCAGTTCGACGCCCGCGTCTTCGCGCGCCTGATCCAGTTCGCCGATCGCCCCGCGGTGCTGGTGACGCTGTTCGACATCACCGAACTCAACGGGGCGCTTCAGCAAGCGCGCTGGAACGTCGACATGCTGGCCCGCACCGAATCGCTGTGTCGCTCCGGGTCGTTCGAAGTCTGTCTGCCCGACGGCGCGGTCACCCTTTCCAGCGGGATGCGCGAGCTGGTCGGCCTCACGGACGACGCCGCCTCCGCCGCCAACATCGACACGCTGGACTGGGTGCCGGTCGACGAGCAGGCCTTCGTGGCCGGCATCTGGCGCAATGCCGTGCCCGGGGAACCCTTCGAGTTTCAGCACCGCGTTCATGGCCTGGACGGCCGGCGGCTCATCGTGCTCCACCGCGGCCTGGTCGACGGCGCCACCGATGGCAAGCCGGGGATTCGTGGTGTCGCGCTGCTGCAAGACATCTCGGCGCAGCGCGAAGCCGAGATGCGCCTGCAGGAACTCTCGACCCATGACGAGGTGAGCGGTCTGCCCAACCGCGCGTCGTTCCTCGACCAGCTCGACGCGGCCATGCACGCCGCGCGCTGGGGGTCCGAGACGGTCACCCTGCTGACCATCGACGTGGCCCGCATCGCCGAGGTCAAGGCCAAGATGGGCTTCGGCGCCGGTGACGCGCTGGCGATGGCGATCGCGGCGCGCCTGCAACTGGCTTGCGGCGAAGGCGAGTCGATCGCCCAGCTCAGCGACACCGAGTTCGCGCTGATGCTGGAAGGAAGCACCGACGTTCAAGACGCCAGCGTGCGAGCGCGCGCGGTGGCACTGAAGGAAGCGCTGCAGGCACCAGTGCGCCTCGCGACCACCGACGTGTTCCCGCAGTGCGTGATCGGCATCGCGTCGTTCCCGGGCGACGGGCAACAACCGGCCGAGCTGCTCGAGCGTGCACAGACGGCACGGCTGAACGCCACCGCGAGCGTCGGCATCGTTTTCTTCAAACCCGATTCCGGCGTTCGCGCCTTGCGCGAAATGCGGATCGAGTCCGCGCTGCGCCGCGCGCTCGAGGTCGGCGAGCTGGTCCTGCACTACCAGCCGCAGGTCGACTTGTCCAACGGCGCGGTCGTCGGCGCCGAGGCGCTGCTGCGCTGGACTTCGGACGAGCTGGGCAAGGTCTCGCCCGTGGAATTCATCCCGATCGCCGAGCGCTCCGGGCTCATCGGCGTGCTCGGCGACTGGGTCTTGCGCAAAGCCTGCGAACAGGTCGCCGCGTGGCGCCGGTCCGGCCTGCCCGCGGTTCGCATCGGCGTCAATCTGTCGCCGGCGCAGCTGCAGAAGCCCGATCTCGCACGCCAGATCCAGGCCGTTCTCGTCGAAACCGGCGCGGACCCGGCCTGCCTGGGCATCGAGCTGACCGAAAGCACCGCGATGTCGGACGTCGCCCACGCGTCCGAGGTGCTGCGCGACATCCGGGCGCTCGGCATCGAGATCTCGCTCGACGACTTCGGCACCGGGTTCTCCAGCCTGAGCTGCCTGCGCAGCCTGCCGATCGACGTGGTCAAGGTCGACCGCTCGTTCGTCCACGACGTGACGGCCGCGCCCGAAGACGTCTCGGTCACCCGCGCCATCATCACGATGGCGCACGGCCTGCAGATGCAGGTGCTGGCCGAAGGCGTCGAAACCGAAGGCCAGCTCAGCCTGCTGGCGGCGAACCGCTGCGACCTCATCCAGGGCTATCTGTTCAGCCCGGCAGTGCCGCCGGAAGAGTTCGCCCAGTTGCTCCGGGAAGGACGGCGCCTGCCCGAGCGCTTCATCACGCGGGTGCGGCGCACCAAGACGCTGCTGCTGGTCGACGACGAAGAGAACATCCTGTCGTCGCTCAAGCGCCTGCTGCGCCGCGACGGCTACACGATCCTCACCGCGTGCGGCGCGGCCGAAGGGCTGCGCTGCCTGGCCGAGACCGAGGTCGACGTGATCGTCTCGGACCAGCGCATGCCCGGCATGACCGGCGTCGAGTTCCTGCGTCGCGCCAAGGAGCTCTATCCCGATTCGATCCGCATGGTGCTCTCGGGCTACACGGAGCTGCAGTCGATCATCGACGCCGTCAACGAAGGCGCGATCTACAAGTTCCTCACCAAGCCCTGGGACGACGAACGCCTGCGCGGCCATGTGGCCGAGGCGTTCCGCCAGAAGGACATGGCCGACGAGAACCGGCGCCTCGCCAACCAGGTGGAAAGCGCGAACGCCGACTACATCGAGCTCAATGCGCGCCTGGAGCATGTGGTCGCGCAGCAGCGCGAGCAGGCCGACCTGCTCGCAGCGTCGGCGGGCGGCATGCGCGAGGTGCTGGATTCGCTGCCGGCCCCGGTGCTGGGCATCGACCCGGACGGCACGCTCGCATTCGTCAATCACGCGGCCGAAGCACTGTTACCCGAGTCCGCGGGCATGCTGGGCCAGCCGCTGTGCGACGCCCTGCCCCCCGAGCTGTTGCGAGCCATGGCCAACCCCTCGAGCCCCACCCAGACCATCGAACTCGCCGGGCGCAGCTTCCAGGTGTTGACGCGGCCCTTGCAAAGCGGTGGCACCACGCGCGGGCAACTGGTGCTTCTCGTCGCCCAAGCTCTCGTGGAGACACTCTGAATGTTGGATGCAGCAATCAACACAGCAGCGGCTGACGAAGCGAACGGCGCGCGCCGCCTGTCCCGGCTGTTCAGGCATTCGCTGTCGGCCGGGCAGATTCACCCGCTGCTGCACGTGATGCAGCGCCGCAGCGGCGTGCACGGCGGCTTCCCGACGCCGCAGGTCGAGGCCCCGCTTGCGCCACCGCCAGCCGCTGCGGCGCGCATCGATGTCAACCTGCTGCGCCAGAAGATCGTCCAGCTCCCCAGCCTGCCGCAAGCCGTGCTCGATGTCATGACCTTGCTCGGCGACGAGGAGGCAAGCGTCGGCGACATCGCCGATCGCATCGAACGCGACCAGGCCCTCACGGCGCGCACGCTGCGCATCGCCAACTCGGCCTTCTACGGCGTGCCCGGCCGGATCGGCACGATTCGCAATGCCATCGGCATCCTCGGGCTGCGAACCGTCGGGACGCTGCTCACCACCGCCGCCGTGTCCGCGCAATTCGCCAGCGCCAAGTGCCCCGAGTTCCAGTTCGGGGTGTTCTGGCGGCACGCGATTGCCACCGCGCTCACCGCGCGCAGCATGGCCCAGCAGCTCCGGATGGACGAAGACATCGCCTTCACGGCCGGCCTGCTGCACGACATCGGGCGGCTCGCGCTGGCGACCCAGTTCCCTGCCGAAACAAGCCAGGTCCTGCGCTACGCGCTGGCGGCCGACCTGCCCACGCTCGACGCCGAACGCCGCGTGCTGGAGATCGACCACCTCGCCGTCGGGGTGCTCATCGCCACCCACTGGCATTTCCCGCCGGCGGTGGTCGCCGCCATCGAGCACCACCACGCGCCGGAGCCTGGCACCGCGCCGACCATCGTCGACATCGTGCATGTCGCGGACGCGTTCGCGCACGGGCTCGACCCGTCGGCCAGCCCCGACGAGACCGTGCCCGCCGTCGACCTGGCGGCCTGGGGACGGCTGGGGCTCTCGGTCCCGCAATGCCTGACGATCCTCGAGTCCACGGCCTCCGGCGTGACCGATCTGTGCGAGGCCCTGGCACTGTGAGCATGGTGATGACCTTGAACAGCACCGCCGTGCTTCCTTCCACGTGGTCCGAGCGCCAGGTCGACGATCTGCTCAAGGCCAACGAAGAGCTGACCGAGCTCAATCGCAAGCTGTCGGCCGCGCAGGAGCAGTTGGTTCAGTCGGAGAAGCTGGCGTCGATCGGCCAGCTTGCGGCCGGCGTGGCGCACGAGATCAACAACCCGGTCGGGTACATCTTCTCGAACATCGGCACGCTGGAGAAATACCTCGTGAGCGTCTTCCGGATGCTGGCGGCCTACGAAAAATGCGAGCCGCTGCTGGCCGGAACGCCGGCGGCCAGCGAGCTGGCCACGCTGCGGGCGGAAGTCGAACTCGAGTACCTCAAGGAAGACATCCCGACCTTGATGAGCGAGACGCGCGAAGGCGTCGAGCGCGTGCGCAAGATCGTCCAGGACCTGAAGGACTTCTCGCACGTCGATGCGCGCCGCAAATGGGAGTGGGCCGATCTGCACAAGGGCATCGACTCCACGTTGAACATCGTCAACAACGAGATCAAGTACCAGGCCGACGTGGTCAAGCAATACGGCGTGCTGCCCGAGGTGCTGTGCCTGCCTTCCGAGTTGAACCAGGTGTTCATGAACCTGCTCGTCAACGCCGCGCATGCGGTGACCAAGGAGCGTGGCACGCTGGTCGTGCGCACCGGCACCGAGGGCCGCGACGTGTGGGTCGAAGTCGAGGACGACGGCTGCGGCATTGCGGCCGACAACCTGAAGCGCATCTTCGACCCGTTCTTCACGACCAAGCCCGTCGGCAAGGGAACGGGGCTGGGCTTGTCGCTGTCTTACGGCATCGTCAAGAAACACGGCGGGCGCATCGAGGTCGACAGCGAAGTCGGTCGCGGCACGCGCTTCCGGGTGTCGATTCCGGTCCAGCAGGAGCCTGTCGCGCCATGAACGGCATCGTCGCCCCACTGGCCGTGCTCGCGGGCGCCAGCGAGCCCGCGGCGCCGAGTCCGCCGCGGCCATGGACCTTGCTGTGCGTGGACGACGAACCGAACATCCTGTCGGCCCTGCGGCGCTCGCTCAGAACCGAGCACTGGCGGGTGCTGACCGCCAACAGCGGGGCCGAGGCGCTCGAGACCCTGGCGCACGAGAACGTCGACCTCGTCATCTCCGACATGCGCATGCCCGAGATGGACGGCGCGCAATTGCTCGAGCAAGTCAGCCAGCGCTGGCCGGCCTCGATCCGGATCCTGCTGACTGGCCATGCCGACATGAACGCCACGGTCGCGGCGATCAATCGCGGCCGGATCTTCCGCTACCTGAACAAACCCTGGGACGACGAGGAACTGCGCGCCACGGTGCGTCAGGGCCTGGACCTGCTGGCGCTCGAACGCGAGAAGCAGCGGCTCGAAGTGCTGACCCAGCAGCAGAACGCCCAGCTGCAGGACGCCAACGTGCTGCTCGAGCGGCGTGTCGAGGCGCGCACGGCGGATCTTTCGCTGGCCAACGACAAGCTCAAGCGCAACTACCTGACCTCGATCAAGGTGTTTTCCGGCTTGCTCGAATTGCGCGAAGC